>Ga0180435_10003928_pt1 | contig 14778 bp, 21 predicted proteins | sample SS_ome_3_FD_132467 | JGI IMG/M metagenome (GOLD analysis project Ga0180435, IMG submission 132467) | Hypersaline lake sediment archaeal communities from the Salton Sea, California, USA - SS_3_S_1 metaG | ecosystem: Environmental > Aquatic > Non-marine Saline and Alkaline > Hypersaline >... | reverse complement strand
GTTCTACTCGCACCCGTCTCTGGAAGAGCTCGAGCACCTCTGTGCTGAGTACGAAGAGTACGGCTACCTCCCCGGCTGCTGACCTCTACGCGCCGGGCGTGCGGACGCATGGAGGTTCTCGGAGCGGTGACGCCCGAGGTAGGGTCTTTTCGCTTTCACCCTGGCCATGGCCTCCTTCCCGGGTTCGACTCCCGGACGGCGCTCCTTTTGCGTCGAAAGAAAATTGAACATCACGCTTGACTTGCCGTCTATGTCCAAGTACAGCTTGGGGACGAGGTACCAACTCATGTGCGCCTTCCAGAACATCAACTGTCGAGCCCTCCAGTCCGCCGCCGCAGCTCCGTCTGCCGCCGGTGCGGCCGGATCGTGCTCCGGTTCATGGTCGGGATGGCGAGGTACCGAGCCCAGTAGCTGCGCCTCCTCCAGATCCGTCTAGTTTTCCCTCTGGGTGTACTAGACGAACCCCGGAGGGCTTTTCGCCCCCGAGGCCAACTGGACGAGGCAAGGGACTTCTAATCCCTAGAGAGCAGGTTCGATTCCTGCCGGGGGTGCCAAGTTCGAGCTACTGGGCGACAAGCTGTCATAGCTTGGTCGCTCTCATTGGAGGGTCAAGCCGATGGCAGGCGACGGCACTCGGTTGCTAGCCGAGCGAACTGTAAAAGGTCTTGAGGGTTCGATCCCCTCACCCTCCGCCAACTTACGGGTTGCAGCAGTTACCCAGAGGATGCTCTGGGCGACAAGGTAGGCAGGACATCTGTCGGGTTCGAATCCCTCTGCTCCCACCCTGGAAGGACTAGCCGACGGCAGGCGACGGCACCCGGTTGGAAACCGGACGAACTGTAAAAGGTCTTGCGGGTTCGATCCCCGCTCCTTCCGCCAAATCCGGGTACCGTGTACACGGTGTCCGCCAACGAAACTAAAACCTGCCGCAAGTGCGGCGACACGAAACCCATCGACGATTTCTACCCCACGTACCAGAAAGGAAAGCACTACCGACGAGCCCGCTGCAAAGACTGCGACAACGAACTTCGAAAAGCCCGAACACGTACCGAACCCACTCAAGAACAGAAACAGGAGTGGTCGAGGCGTCAGGCGCAACGGAGGAAGCGGCGTCGCAAAGATCCCGAACACTACGCCAAGTTCATCTACTGGGACACCCGCAAAAGCGACAAGAAACACGGCCGCGAGAACGACTTCACGAAGGAGTACATCGCGGAGCAGATCGCCAAAGGATGTTCCTACTGCGGAGAGAAAGATCTCCGCATGACCTTGGACCGCATCGACAACGAAAAAGGGCACACGATGGACAACACCGTCCCCGCCTGTATCCGATGCAACTACGTTCGTGGAAACATGCCTTACGAAGCCTGGGTGCTTATCGCCCGAGCGATGAAGCGAGCACGGAAACAAGGGGCCTTCGGAGACTGGACTGGACGAGCACGATAACAAGGAAGGTCAAGCCGAGAGCTGGCGACGGCACCGGATTTGAACCCCGGCGAGGCTGAGAGGCCCTTACGAGTTCGACCCTCGTACCTTCCGCCAACCCAAGGAGAAAAGGACACATCAACCAAACCCATACGGAGGGTCAAGCCGAAAGCTGGCGACGGCACCCGATTCGAACTCGGACGAACTGTGAAAGGTCTTGGGGGTTCGACCCCCCCACCCTCCGCCATCGCGTACCCACACGACATAGCCCTACAAGCAAACGAGGTGGTTCGACTCCACCCTCCTCCACCAACTGCGGGGGAGTAGCTCAACGGTAGAGCAACAGACGGCAACTCTGTGAAAACAGCAAACCAGGCTTGGCACTCGGGTACGCCACCCTGCGTGTGAAGTGTTCCGGCTGCACGCTTCCCTGCCTAGGAAGAAGAGAGGGGTTCGACTCCCCCCACGCGCTCCAAAGAAACCAAACCAAGGAGAAACTACGTTGAAGGTCTGAAACAACATGCGGAAGTAGCTCAGTTGGTAGAGCATCTGCCTTCCAAGCAGAATGTCGCCGGTTCGAACCCGGTCTTCCGCTCCACATTTCGCCCTACTACGAAAGGTTCCGAACCTTCGTAGGAGGTAGCTCGAGCCGGCCGAGTGGGCATCGTCGGCACTTGGGGGCATGGGGCTGCTTGGGGTGGCCACCTCACTTGCACTGAGGATAACAGCAGGGTTCGAATCCCTGATGCTCCACCAAGAAAGAGACGAGACCATGAAGCAAAAAACCTACCCAGGAGAGATCCGTGCTGTGCATCGACATTCATGCGCAGCTACGGACTCACCTACCGAGGAAAAGACGAAGGCCGCTGGGAGGGCAACCACCCAGCCCACTACTGCTCTTGCTGCTACAGCGAGACTGAGGGCTACATCCAGTTCGGTCGCAACACCCAACTGAAACGGAAGTTGAAGCGCGGCATCAAACGACGCGCACGACAGGAAGCCAAGAACTACATTCGGCAACAACTCGAGGAACAGCTCAATGAGCCAGAGGATCAACCATAGGCGCGAAGGCAAGCGCCACCAGGACAACGGGCCGACTTACGAGAGCCGGAACCCGATGGCTGGGTGCAACTCGACGCACGTCGCTCGAGCTCGGCGCTCGTGGAAGAAACTCGGTCGCCGTGCCGAACGGCGAGCGGGCAGTCGAGGGGGCTGTGCTTTCTGGACGGGCTCCCGACGTGTCGGCGAGACTCTCACCCTCGACGAGGAAATCGCGGTGGAGGGACTGGAGCTGTGAGCCATGGACGACCCTTGCGAGAAGTGCGGTCTTCGAGAGGCCGAGTACGACTCCCCGGGGAACTGGTGTGAGGTCTGCTGGAGAGACTGGTGGTGTGAGGGCGTCTGCAAAAACATGGACGCACGTGAAGAAGCCCGATACCGACGCGAACTGAAACGAGATTTACGACGCTGGAAGAAGGAAGACCGCAGGAAAGAGAAACGCATGGGGCGGTAGCTCAGTCGGGAGAGCGTCGCGTTCGCAACGCGAAGGCCGAGGGTTCGAATCCCCGGTGCTCCACAACCTTATTACACTAATGTAAGAGCCCGAAGTTCGAAGGGACATGTCCGAAGAAACGAATCCCAACAAAAACACTCGCCAGGCACAGAGGTCTGTGCCAAACTGGATCTGAGAGGACCAGCTCATCTCTCACGAATCCATGAGCCCGATAAGAGCCGCAGCCTGCGCGGCGCGGTACGGGTTGGCGGAAGCCGAAGGAGAGCAAAGCAAGATGGAACGCAACCTCAACAACAAAAAACTCTGGTGTAACTGGTGCCCCAATCGGGAGGTGATCGGGTAGGCACAGTACTGTCTTGCGCTGTGAAGAGCCGCCCGGTCAGTGACCAGGCGGCTCTTCTTCGTTTGGGGCATTAGCTCAGTCCGGCCAGAGCAACGGACTCCAAATCCGTGTGTCGGGGGTTCGAATCCCTCATGCCCTGCCAGATCTCCCATCGTAGACGGGTACCCATGGACTCGCTCCCTGCGGGGAGTCCGGTTCGACTCCGGGGTGGGAGATCGCTTTCAAGGCTCGATGGCCAAGTGGCTTTAAGGCGCTCGGTTGCATCCAGGAGGTCGTCGGTTCGAATCCGACTCGAGCCTCCAACACATTCCTCATCTGCGTCGCGTCACGGGTGCACTGCTGGACTCCAAATCCGGCGGGCAGGGTTCAACTCCCTGGCGGCGTGCCAACACAATCTGCTCCGTCTGGTGACCGTTTTTGCGTGCGAGGTTTGATTCCTCAAGGGAGCTCTCTGGCTCGGTAGCCAAGTGGTAAGGCAGGGCTCTGCAAAAGCCCTCATCGTCGGTTCGATCCCGACTCTGGCCTCCAACCCCAACAACGAAAGGTAGTGACAACATGAGCCGCGTACTGACCGGTATACAGCCCTCGGGTGAACTCCATCTCGGCAACTACTTCGGGGCCGTCGAGCCTTGTCTGCGGTACCAGGGCGATGCTTCCGTTGAGCTCACGGTGTTCCTGGCGGACTACCACGCGCTCACCACCGTGCACGACAACTACGAGGTCCGAAGCAACACCGAACAGCTTGTGGCTGACTTGCTGGCGTTAGGGGTAGACCCCGAGCAGACGATGCTCTTCCAGCAGTCTCATGTGCCGGAAGTCGCCGAGCTGACGCTCTTGCTGACGATGGCGGCAGGCATGGGGTCTCTCCAACGAGCTCACTCGTACAAGGACAAGGTCTCCAAAGGGATCACGCCTACGGTCGGGTTGTTCATTTACCCGGTGCTCATGGCAGCAGACATCCTGCTCTATCGGACCGAGCTCGTACCTGTTGGCAGAGATCAAGTTCAGCATGTTGAGATGGCTCGGTACATGGCTACCCGGTTCAACGAAGAGTTTGGGTCTACCTTCGAGCTCCCCCAAGAGGTGGTGTCTGAAGTCCCCAAGGTGCCAGGCGTAGACGGTCAGAAAATGTCCAAGAGCTACGGCAACACGATCTCACCTTTCGATCACGGGGAAGAGCTCCGCGCCAAGATCGCTCAGATCAAAACCGACTCGACTCCTTTCGGAGACCCTCTTCCGACCGATGGCCCTTTGTACGCCCTACTGGAGCTCATGTGTTCCAACAGCGATGAACTCGATGAGCTCTCAGGGTTCTTCAAGAGCGGCCGACGAGGCACTCAGAAGTTCGGGTACGGACACGCCAAGAAACTGCTAGCCGAGAAGATCGAAACACGCTTCACGGAAGCTCGAGATCGTAGAGGTCAAGTGAGCGACGCAGACATCATCGAAACCCTCAGTTCCGGGGCCGCTCGAGCCCGGAGGATCGCAACCAAGACCATCGAAACCTGCCGAGCCCGCTGTGGTGTCGGCTAACCTCAACAAGGAGAACAGCGACTGAACGAAGCGTAAAACACATGCCGTGATACGGGTTATCGGACCAAGAGACCGGGGCTACGACCGAAGCACCTGCCGGGTGATCAACACCACCAGCAGGGCTACTGGGGCCGACGCCTGGTCGCGAGGACTCAGCCCCTTCTTCCTCGGCCCCGTGAAGCTCTACGAGGGAGCTGGCGAGGCTCGGAACGTCGAGAACGCCTGGCAGTACGCCAAAGTGTACAAGCGCCATGTGGGCGACGACGGGAACCCCACCTCGGACTACTTCGAGTGGGCTCGGGAAGGGTGGGGGTGTCGAAGGGCCGTCAGGTACCCCATGGGGAAGGGAGCGATCCCGGAGTACTCGTGGTGGGACGGTGAAAGGCTGACCTACGTCGAAGCGCGGAAGAGGATCTACGTGCCCTTGTACACGCGGGCCGTGGTTCGCACGAAAGCCTTCGAGAAACTCTACGAGCTGCACAAGGAGTTGGACGAGCTCTACCTGTGGGACTTCGACGGGTACGACCATGTCGCACTCGAGATGACGCTCAAGGAAGTCCTCAACGACCCCAAGAGGAAAATGGGCCACGCCTTCGTGTTGGCCATGCTCCTCGAGGAACTGGACAAGCGGTAGCTTTTCTATCAGGGCCCTCTGATAGATGACGGGTCCCACTGTGCTTGCTGCGTCCAAGAGGCGCGGGCAGCTCTGCGAGTTCGGGGGCGATAGTCCGATGTTCGACGGTTCACCATCCAGAGGCGGCGCGTTCTCTGGATGGCGTGTACGATTGTTGCGTGGCCTGTTGCCGCGCATCGCCGAAAGGAGAAGACCAATGCAGGAAGCCCTCAAGACTACCTACGACACTCTCACTACCGGCCTCCACCGGGCACCGGTGGAACGGACCCCAGCCTACTACCTCGAAAAGTGGAAGCGTAGGCACGGTCTGGTCCAACGGCCCGGGGGAGGAAAGATCGAGAAGTTCAGGCGCATTTCTCATTTCCAGAAAATCTCACCTTCGGACGTCGTCGAAGATCGCCTGCCCAAGGTGTTCGAGAGTGAGTACCACTTCTACAGATGGAACGTCGGCAAGCTTCTCTGCGTCTACTGCAACTGCGAGCTGACTCGCGAGAACAAGACGCAGGATCACGTCATCCCCCGCTGTCGTGGGGGATCTACCATGGGGCGTGACAATCTCGAGCCCGCATGTGTCGAGTGCAATTCGGCCAAGGGCGATATGAGCTTGCTGGAGTTCCTTGCTACGAGGTAACGTGCAACTCAAACCCTGAAACCCCGTTGGACAGCCAACGGGGTTTCTTTTTGGGTAAAAGACTGGAGGCCACCATGTTGTAGCCCTTGAAGCTCATCGTCGGCTGCGAGGGCCGCCCCGGCGACCACCACCCTTGTCGTTAGCTTCTTGGATGTTGACGGTACGACCATCGAGATTGATCGTGCCGGCTTGAACGGCTGCTTGAGCTGCCTCCGGTTCTTCGAACGTCACGAACCCGAAGCCCTTGGATTTTCCGGTTTCCCGGTCCATCACAACCTTCGTCTCTCGAACGGGACCGAAGTCCGTCATGGCCATTTTCAGGCCAACCTCGTCAGTGGCCCACGCGAGGCCCCCACAGAACACCTTGTTCGTCATCTGTTTTTCCTGCCCTCTCTGAATGAGCGGTCGTTCAGTCCTTATACCCTACCGAGCAAACCGTTCGTGAAGTTTATCGTGGGTAGAACGAGTGCATGGCTACCGACACCGAAACGCCGAAACCCCCGCTCCGTGAAAATCCCGTCGTGTTCGTGGACACCGAAACCACGGGCCTCGAGCCGGAGAAGCATGAGATCCTCGAAATCGCCATCGTGGCGATCGACGGGTCCATTCTCCTCGACACGAAGGTCAAGCCCGTGAACATCGAAACTGCCCACCCGAAAGCGCTCGAAGTCAACGGCTACAACGAGGCCGACTGGGCTGGTGCTCCCACGTTCGATGAGATCAAAGACCAGGTCACCGAAGCCCTCGAGCACAAGATCTTCATCGGCCAGAACCCGAACTTCGACCGGAACTTCATCATCGCCGCTCTCGATCGTGTCGGTGTGGAGAAGGCGTACCGGAAGGTTCGTCGCCACGTCATCGACACGACCACCCTCGCCTACGAGCACCTCGTGCCGTGTGGGCTCAACCGTCTGAACCTCGACGCCATCTGTGAGTTCCTTGGTGTCGAACTCGACCGCAGGGATCGTCACGGAGCCCTGGCCGACGCGCAGGCGTGTCGAGCTGCCTACCTCATGATGCTGCGGGCCACCGAAGAACAACGGATGGCCTGGCGTGAGCGCGCGAAGGCGCGAGGTTTGCTGTAAAACCGGCATCACTTCCGTGCAACCGTCATGAAGATCAACGACCGTGTCGTGGAGTGGCTGGCCGCGAGGGGTCTCGAGGTCGAGTTCGTAGATCAGGAACACCCGGATGCCTTCGTCCCCGGTGTGTGGCTAGATCGCGGCAAGATCATCGTGAACCCCGAACGGGCTCATGTGGGAGACGTGCTTCACGAAGCCGGGCACCTCGCCTGCATCCCGTCCCTCTTCCGTGAGCTCACGGTTCCGGGCACGCTGCCCGGCCCCAAGCTCGAGGCTGCTGTCCAGGAGTACTGCGATACGCACCCTTTCATGGATGCTGAGGGGCGCGAGGATCCCGTCTGGCGAGCCACGATGCAGATGGGGGACTGTGAGGCCACCGCCTGGGCCTACGCCGCCAGCAAGTACCTGGAGCTCTCTCCAGAGATCCTGTTCTCCGAGCGCGAGTTTGGACCGATGCCCTACGAGGGAGAGGGCCCAGACATCTGGCGGATGCTCGACGCCAACTCGTACATGGGCATCAACGGTCTGCGGGCTGCGGGATTTTGCGAGGTTCGGACGTTCCCTCAGATGAAGCGCTGGCTGGCTCCGTAGGTTGGTCCGGCACTCGAGGTAGCTCGAGCTCGTCAAGAAGGGCATCCGCGTCAGCGATGATGCCCTTCAGTACGTTAATGGGGTGGTCCCGCAGCATGTGGGTGTTCCACTCCGAGAGACGCTGGAGAAGCGAGGTCATCCGCTTCTCACGTTCGGAAAGTAAGGGCCCGAACCCGACAGCGTTCAACGGCGTGGGCATGGCCTCACCATACTAGCCGTACTGAAAAGAACCAAGGGGGCTCGAGGCCCCCTTGGTTCTTTGTCTACTCAGCGCTCTTTTCGGCGTTCAGTTGGGTTTCGAGGTCAAGCTCGCGACCCACATCCATGGCGAGGTTGCGAGCCGTGGCCCGGTTCATTTTGTGAACCCGCTCCCGCTCCTCCTTTTCCATGTCGTACGCCTCGTAGGTGGCCTCGTTGAGCATGAAGATGGCCTCGAGTGCCAGCTTCATCTCGTACTCCTTGAGGAACTTGTCCTCGGTGCCGGGGTGTTTCTTGACGGTCTTTTCACGAACGTCCAGGAAATCCTTGAACTCTTCGTTGTAGTAGACGAACGCCTCACCGCTCTCGATCACGAGGCTGAAAGAGGGCTCAGCAGCACGGCTTCCCCATTGAAGTTCATCCCACAGGTCCTTGTTCTTCGAGAAGGTAAGGGGCACAGGGGCGAACAGCGGCACGTCCACTTTTTGCAGCTCGTCCTTCCACACTTCGACCTGCACGACCTTCTTGCCGGTCCCTCCGCCGCCCCCACCCTTCGGGGGTCCCCCCGACGGCTTGGGCTTCTGCTTCTCGACCACCTCCACACGCAGGTGGGCCGTGAGAGCGCTCAGGCCATACTCAGGCGGGTAGTCGATCTGTGCCTGGATGAACCCCGTGTCCCCGATCTTGGCAGTAGTGGGGCACTCGAAGTGGCAACGCAAACGACCTCCCTTGAAGCTGTCAGCGCCGTTGAACTTGACGCTGCCCCCAGCGAGGATTTTCAACGAGGACTGCCCCATGTTCGTGGGGTCCCACCAGGTCGTGGGTGCCGAGGTCTCGAGGACCCAGGAGTAGGACTGTCCCGGGTACATCTTGACCGTGTTGCGCTGGATCTTCCAACGCAAGATAGTCGGGGGCACTTCAGGAGGGATGGGCGGTGGCGGCTTGGGGCGCCCCGTAGTCGAGCGCTCCTGGTTCTCGATGACTTTCACACGACGCTTGAGCGTCTGCTTGATGGTCTGGAACTTGAAGTCCGCCTTGTCGAGGTATTGCTGCAAAGCTGAGGCGAACTCCTTGTCGTCGGGCCGCTTGAGCTTCTTGCTGCGCTCCATGGCGATTTCGCCATCGACACGCCGAAGGTCTCCGTTGTGCCGCAAGCGTTGAATGAGGAGCTGCTTCAGGCGCTTGTGCAGGTCGCCATTCTTCATGTGCTCGCGAGATGATCCGAACAGGTCGAACTTCGCCTCACGGCTCAACTTGGAGCAGTCCACGCCGATGACACACCGACGCCCCACATGGGCAAGGTCAGCGCCACGACCCACAGCAGGGGAACGTACCAACGTCGAGCGTTCCTCGGCGTGGGTCTGTCCGTCGAGGTGGAACAGGACGCAACAGTCCGGGTTCACCAGGTTACGCAGGGCGTCCGACTCGGTTTGGTTTTCCTTGGGTTGCACCACCCACACTTCTGCCCGAACGGCGCCGGCCGCTTTGATCCCCGTCCGACCCCCGAAGTCGTGGTCCCCCAGGTCGATGTCGAAGTAGTCGTAGTGGCGAACCTCGACGAGGTCGGTGCCGCCTTTCTTCACCTTGAGCCCCAGCGTCTTGCGTTGCCAGGAGTCGCGAAGCTTGTTGAAGGTCCCACGAACGAGACGCCCCGTCCGGCGGTTGCCCACATGGCTTGGAGCACCCCGGTGCGTTCCGGGCATCATGTGGACGTACTCACTCCACACCGGCAACACAGGGTTGGGGAGTAGACGGTCGAGCACGGCGCCGATGGACCGATCGCCGGACCCGCGAGTCAAGGCTCCCTGGTACGTGAAGTGACGGATGATGGTGGAGGGGGTGTGCCCCTCTCCCGGCATCATCAAGTCCGACCACCACTTGGGCACCTTGATCTTGGGGAGCTTCCCCTTGATGGTCAGGTACCGGAACGTAGGCACCCGGTCTTCGTTCGACATCCACTCCTTTTCAACAAGGGTGAACATGAGCTCGTCGGTGCCCGGGACCACAGACGCCAGCAGCGACATGTTGGCGTTTTGATAACAGCCACCTGCCCCCCAGCCCCACTTGCCGATGGCGATGAGGAGCAGGGCCTTGAACCCACGGTTGAGCGAGAGCAGCGTGTTTCCCCATGTGTCGTCTTTGGCAGCAACCCCGCAGCCGGCATCCACGATGTCCACGACGCACACCTCGTCGTCGTAGCCACCGAAGACCCGGACCACACTGTGGCACTTGGCGAACTTGCCGAGGTCATCGATCTTGTCCGGGTTCGTGAAGTCATCACGCGAGAACCCGAAGTACCGTTCGACGGCCTCCATCGGAGAAGTGAGCCCCGTGGACGGGTCCACGACCCACTTTCCCTCCGGGTTGCACTGAAGGTCCCCAGCTTCGTCTGCCGCCCGCAGCACGCAGGCATCCATCGTGTTGGTGACGTTTTCACAGACAGCCTTGGTCGGGTCGCACGCTTGGGACATCTGTGCGGCCGAGCTGTCGGAGCCGTTGAAGTAGTGCCACTCCACATCGGGCCCCAAGAGCTTCTCGAACTGCTCGAGAATCTCCCGGGACTGCATGATGTCCGTGTATCCGGGCCACGGCATCATGTAGTGGTGCAACACGAACTTGCCGGCCTCGTCGTTCCGAGGTTGGCGAGAGCTGCTGCACACCGGCTGCATCAACGCCGCGAACAGCTTTTCGGCGTTGTCGGGGACGATGGCCTTTCCATTTTTCGGAGCGGCGGTCGTCTTGGCGCGTGAGGTTTTGGTACGACGGGTACGAGGTCCCGCCGTAGCTTCTTTGCTACGTTGCATCTGATTTTCCTGACTCCCCGTGACAGGGGATTTGGGTGAGGCCGTGCCAGGACTGACACGGTTTGGGTTGGTGAGGTCCGGACTGGAGCCCCACCGAAGGCGTCATGCCTTCCTTCTCTTCTACCCCGTTTCACCCACGAATGAGTGCCCCGAGCTCAGCTTTTTGCAGCGCTATTTGCGCGCCTCCCACACCTCCACACGTTCAGCGTGTTGTGCTGCCACGATGCCGTGGAGTGTGCCAGCCAGCTCTTTCAGCCGGTCCCAGGTGTAGCGTTCGGCTTTCACGTCGTGGATGAGGGGTGCCACCTCCTCGATGACCGTCTCCGGGAACCTGTTGATCCCGATGTGGGCGCCGACGATCGTTCCGGCCATGGCCGCGATGGTGTCGGAATCGCCCCCCACAGCTACAGCGAGCTCGATGGCCTTCCACACGTCGAAGGGGCTCGCCATGACGCAGTAGAGGCTCCACAGCGTCGAGCTGCGGGCGTAGGGGCTCACGCCCTCCCAGGAGTCGTCATCGCCCTCCAGGACGTACTCACGGGCCGCTGCGAACTCCTCATCGTCCCCTGCCTTCCACTCCGCCAGCTTGCGACCGTCGAAACAGATCTTGACGAGATCGCGGATGTCTTGCGCGAACTCCACATCGACACGGTGTACATGCGCTGCGAGCCACGACCACCAGCCACGCTCGTGGGGGCCGGTCGTCTCCTTGCTCGCGGTGGTCGCCATCGCCGTCGCCATCGCAACCGCCACAGCGGCAGCCACGGACATCGGAGCCTTGTGGGTGATGATGGCCTGATTCTGCGCGGCCTCGAGACATTTTTCCACGTCGTAGTAGAAGAACAGGCCGATCGGTCCCGCTCGCATGGCCGCACCGTTGCCGGCTCTGGGCGGAGGGGTTCCGGCTTCATCCCAGGCGACACCGTCGATCAGACGAATGGCGGCCTGTTGGGTCGCGCCTCCGTACCCGACGATGTTGTCCTGGGCGAAGATCCGAGCCACTCGATCCGCGAAGTCCTCGGGCACGAAGTCGTGCTCATCGACGAGGGAGAGCATGAGCTCGCGGCTAAGCTGGGTGTCGTCGGTGTACTGCCCGAATCGCATCCCTCGGTGGTGGGTTCCGACCTTCGAGAAATCGAACTCGCGGATGAAGTAGCGGGCGAAATCCTTGGCCTCGGCTGCCGGTCGGCGCTCGGCCCATGCCCCTACCGCATCTCCGAGAGCACACCCAAGAAGAGCGCCTTGGTAGCGCTCGATGGAGGCAGGTGCGACCGGAGGAATGTTGTCCGGATCGGGGCCGATGGTGGTGATGCCGTCGGCACCGGTGTGTACGTCGATCTTGCGAATGGACATCGTGTCTCTCAGTCAGGGAACTTGTAGAGGCGAGCCGGACGACCAGCGCCCTCGGGCTCCTGGGTTTCGTCGGTCTCGAGGATGCGACCGTCCTCCACCATACGCTTGAACCGTTTGTTGAAGTTGGACGAGTCGTAGGTGGTGCCCTTGCAGACCTCGTGGACCCGGCGGAACTGCCGAGCAGTGAACTCTGAGGGGAGCAGGGCTCGAGTCAGGCGTGGGTCGTAGTCGATCTTTCCACGAACACGTTCGATGGCGGTCGCCATGATCTGATCGTGGTCGAACGCCATGTCCGGTAGATCTTCTACGTCGTACCAAGCGGCCTCAGCCGCATCGTCTCCGGCCTCGACACGGTGGTACGCCTCGGGGGAGATCAGCGCGTAATAGGCCACGGTGATGACGCGACCACGGGGGTCACGTCCAGGAGCTCCGAACGTGTAGAGCTGCTCGAGGAACACCTGGTCGCGTTCACGTTCGAGGCCCGTCTCCTCTTGGAGTTCTCGCTCAGCGGCTTGCTCGAGATCCTCTCCCTGCTTACCCCGGGCCTTGTGACCGACGCCGACGTTGACGAAGCCACCAGGGATAGCCCACGCACCCTTGTAGGGATCGTCGCGGCGCTGGATGAGTAGCACCTGGAGGCGACCACGACGGATCGTGAAAATCGCCATGTCCACGGTGACGGCGGGCAGCGGGTAGTCGTACTCGTACTTCTTGGTCATGCTGCTTCCTTGTAGAGGCCGTGCTGCTCGATGTACCGGCGCACGGGAAGAGAGACGTGGCGATACCAGGAGATCAGCCCTTGGCCGATCATCTCACGGAGCTTGGTGGCTCGCATCGCCTGAATGGGGACGTGAAGGAAGCCAAACTCTTCCTCGATCTTGTCCACGTTGTGCCACTTGTCGAGCTCGTCCGGGATGTCGGGCCCAATGGCGAAGTTGATCTCGGCGTCTTCGCCAAACTGTTTGCGGAGCTCCACCAGCACCTCGTAGGTGCGAACCGGACCTGGGTTCCTGGCGAGCAGGTTGAGCTCGACTTGACTCACCCATACTTCAGCACCTTGAAGGAGGTCTGAAGCTTGACTGCGCTGAAGGTGATTCACCCCGAGCATCGCCATGTTGTAGCGATGGCCGAATTCGGGTAGTTCTGGCTTGAGGGCATGAGAGGCGGCAGGGACAACGACCACCGTGGGGTAGCCGGCTTTCTCGACGATCCACCGGATGATGCCACCGTGATGGTTCGCGAAGGGGTTGAAGCTGCCGCCGTAGACTGCGATGCGTCGCGCCATGACTCAGCCTTCTTCCATCGCAAGGACGGAGACGTAGTCCTGCTCTCCGAAAGCGAGGATGCGGTCGTCTCCTTCCACTGCGATCCAATGTTGGCTCGGACGAGGGCCGGATCCCTGCTCACCTCCGGTCGCACAGACGCGACGACAGTAGGTTCGCTTGACGGACGTGTCGTTCTGCCACTCGGACTTCTCGTAGACGAGGTAGTCCCCTACGCTCACGGCGCCGACGAACCTGCGCTCGATCTTCATGCCGTGGTCCTCGGCAAGACGCTGGAGGCTCTGGGTGAAACGAGAGATTTCGTCGATGTTCGTCATCCTGGTCATTTCATCTTCATCTTGTAGAGCTTGTTTTCACGGAAGAACATGAGCTCCCCGTAGTTCTTCACGAGGCGCATGTCGCCGCCCAAGACGGGGTCCTGTATCGTTTTCACGGACTTGGAGCCCTTTTTACACGAGAAGAGCTCCAACTCCTCGTCTTCATTGAGACAAACGCAGACGCCGGAATCGAGCGTCACGAAGTTCAGGCCCGTGGCTGTCACGTCCTCGACCTTGCGCACGTCGTAGGACTTGAACTCGCTGTCGAAGCGGAACACGAAGCGGTGGTACTTCCCGCCCTCGGCCGCCATGACCATGAGGAAGAATACTACAACTTCGGAAGCTCGTCGGTCAGGATTCCTTCCTGGACCAGGTAGTGGCGCTCGCCCAAGGTCGGGCAATTTTCGTTCAGCTTGTGTCGGGTGATTCGTTCCCACTTGAGCGCGCTGCGGAGGTGGGCTTCGGTGAGACCGAACTTCGCCGCGTGGCTCAGCTCGATGCTGGTGAACTCCCGGCCGGGGTTGAACCCGTAGGTTTCGAAGAACCCGTTGAGGTATCGCAGGCTGTCGTAGAAATGTGCATTGTACGAGTCTACGAACCGGCTCATGCGTTCGATGGTGCCGACGCGGATGTACTCGTTCGTCTCGGGGTTGATGCGGCTGTAGCTCCACTCGACGCCGCCGGACAAACGGGTGAGCTCTTCTTCGTCGTTGTGCTTCTCTCCGGTGCCCCACAGGTCCGGGGTCGGGAGAGCGTCGATGATCTCGCGGGGGACGTTCATCGCGTTGGCGAGCTGGTAGACCTCACCCTTGCTGAGCATCGCCAGCGGGTTGGTATCGACCTCGCCGTCCCCACCCTTCTGGTAGAACCGCAGCCAACGGTCCTCGTCCTCGTTACCGGTGCCGTGTCGAATGCCTCCACCGGTCATGCGGTTGAGGTACCGGCCGATGGGAGCACGGAGGCACGACCTCAGCGAACCTGCGACAGCATCTTCGTCTCCCATGCGGGTGACGATCTCGTCCGTGTCGTAGCCGGCCTCGCCGACAGCACGCATGGCCTCGAGAGCGATGT
>Ga0180435_10003927_pt1 | contig 14781 bp, 13 predicted proteins | sample SS_ome_3_FD_132467 | JGI IMG/M metagenome (GOLD analysis project Ga0180435, IMG submission 132467) | Hypersaline lake sediment archaeal communities from the Salton Sea, California, USA - SS_3_S_1 metaG | ecosystem: Environmental > Aquatic > Non-marine Saline and Alkaline > Hypersaline >... | reverse complement strand
TGCACCGCAACGACGCCGGCCACTTCGACGGCTCGACCGAGGCCTGGCGGCACTGGGACGAGGACGGCGCCGTGCCCGCGAGCTGCTCCACCTGCCACAGCGGCGACGGAATGGCCTTCTTCGTGCAGAACGGCACTCAGATCGCCCACGCCCCGACCGACGGCATGGAGTGCACCACCTGCCACGTCAGCGATTCCGACTACGGCCTGCTCGAGGTCGCCAGCGTGACGTTCCCGAGCGGCGCCGAGCTCAGCTTCGGCACCTCCGGCGACAACCTGTGCGCCGTGTGCCACTCCGGCCGTGCCTCCACGCCCACCGTCGACCGGCGCATCGGTAGCGTCGAGGACGACGTCGTCTCCGACAGCCTCGGCTTCATCAACATCCACTACTTCTCGGCCGCCGCGTCGCGCTTCGGTGGCGAGGCGCAGGGCGGCTACCAGTACGCCGGCATGGACTACGTCGGCTTCTGGCCCCACGACCCGGACGTCGGCACCTGCACCCAGTGCCACGACCCGCACAACCAGCAGGTCGACATCGTGAGCACCTGCTCCGATTGCCACTCCGGCGTCGCGACCGTCGCCGACCTGCGCGACATCCGCGAGTTCCCCGGCGACTTCGACGGAGACGGCAACCAGGACGAGGGCACCTACTACGAGATCTACGCGATGGTCGAGATGCTGAACGAAGCGATGCAGGCGTACTCCCTCGACGTCGTGGGCACGCCGATCGTGTACAGCTCGGCCGCGTACCCGTACTTCTTCACCGACACCAACGGCAACGGCGAGGCGGACGCCGACGAGGCCAACTACGGCAACCAGTACCGCAGCTGGACCCCGCGCCTGCTGCGCGCCGCCTACAACTACCAGTACGCCAAGAAGGACCCCGGCTCGTACGTGCACAACAGCCAGTACGTCATCCAGCTGCTGCACGACTCGATCGCCGACATCGGCGGGGACGTCAGCGGGATGGACCGCCCGTCGGACCCGTTCTGACCGGCACCTAGACACCTCCACGGACCCTGTGTGGGCCGCCCATCAGGGCGGCCCACATTCACTTGGCGCTCCGGGCAGGATGTCCCTGTCGGGCCCCTGGGCGCCCGCGCGATGCTGGCGCCATGAAACCCGACCTCGCGACTGGGGATTCCGCGGCCGTAGCCGCCAGCGCGACGGCCGTGCCGTCGGGCCCGACGGCCGCGCCAGCCTGCGCCCCCTGCTGCGTCGTCTGCCCCCTCAGCGACCTCGCCCGCGGCGGCTGCGCCCGCGTGGTCAGCCTGGCCGGCGCGCCCCGCCTCCAGCGCCGCCTCATGGCCCTCGGGTTGCGACCGAGCGCCGAGCTCGCCGTCCTGGGCCGCGCGCCCGGCAATGGACCCCTCGAGCTGCGCGCGGGTACCGTCCACCTCATGCTGCGCGCCTGCGAGGCGCGGGACGTCATGGTCGAGGTCGACGACGCGTCCAACCTGCGCGCGCCTGCTTACCCGACACCCGCGGACGACGCCCATGTCCTGCCCACGGTGTGATGCGAACGGCGCCTCGGTCGGCGCAACGGACCGTGGCACGGCCACCGTCGCACCCCACGAGAACGCTCCGACCTGGTGCCTCGTCGGCACGCCCAACGTCGGCAAGAGCAGCCTGATCAACGCGATCGCCGGCAGCCAGCTGCAGGTCGGCAACTGGAGCGGCACGACCGTCGAGGTCGCCAGCGCGACCACGCGTATCCGCGGCACGCCCGTCACCCTCGTCGACCTTCCCGGCGCCTACGCCCTCGCGGGCACGAGTTCGGAGGAGGACGTCGTCCTCCCGGCCCTGATGGCCCACCCCGAGGCGCTGATCGTCAACGTGGTCGACGCGACGCACCTCGCCCGTGACCTCACCCTCACGCTGGAACTCACCGAGCTCGGCCGCCCGCTGGTGGTGGCACTCAACCTCGTCGAGCAGGCGGCCGACCGCGGCGTCGGGCTCGATCCGGCCGCCCTCGAGGCCGCCCTGGGCGTGCCCGTCGTGGCGCTGCCCGACCACCGCCGGCACGGCGCCGGAAAGCTGGTGGACGGCTCCGAGCGCGCCCGTACCACCGCCAACGCGATCGATTACCCCGAGGCCGTGGCCGACGCCGCCGCGCGCCTCGCGCCGCACGTCGCAAGCCGCTGGCACGCCCTCGCCACCCTCGCGGCCGAGGTGCCCGACACGCCGGCCGGCCACGCCGTCGCCGCGACCGAACGCGCGACGCTCGACGCCGCCGGTGTCGACGCGTTCCTGGCGATCGCGGAGGCGCGCCACCGGGCTGCCGTGGTGCTGGCGACCGGGGCGACCCTCGAGCGCGCGCGTCGCGCCGACCCCAGCGAGCGCGTCGACCGCATCGTGCTGCACCCCGTGGTCGGGCCGCTGGCGCTCGTCGTGGGTCTCGCCCTGACGTTCCACGTGACCTTCGCCGTCTCCACGCCCTGGATCGACTTCTTCGGCCTCGTGCAGGAGGTCGCCGCCGGCTGGGTGGCGGCGCTGCCACTGCCGGCCGTGGTCGCGAGCTTCCTCTCGGGCGCGCTCATCGAGGGCGTAGGGACCGTCGTCTCGTTCCTGCCGGTACTGTTCGTGCTCTACGTCCTGCTCGGCTTCCTCGAGAACGCCGGCATCCTCGCGCGCGTCGCCTACCTGGCCGATGGCCTCATGCGCGCCATCGGGCTGCCGGGGCGCGCCGTCCTGCCCATGGTCCTGTCGATCGGCTGCACGGTGCCGGCGATCCAGGCCACGCGCACGCTCGAGGAGCGCGGCGATCGCCTGCGGGTCGCGCTCGCGCTGCCGTCGATTTCCTGCAGCGCGCGCCTGCCCGTGTTCGTCCTCATGGCCGCGGCCTTCGTGCCCGCGTACGCCGCCGTCGTGGTGACCGGGCTCTACTTGCTCGGCTTCGTCGTCGCCATCGCGTCGGCCCTGATCTTCCGCCGCGTCCTCCGCACGCCCGAGGGCAGCGGTGCCATGGAGCTCCCGAGCTACCGCTGGCCGCCCGCCAGCCTCGTCCTGCGGCTCGCGTGGGCGCGCACCCGCGCCTTCCTGCAGAGCGCGGGCGGGCCCATCCTCCTGGTCGTGAGCGCCATCTGGCTGCTGCTCGAGGTGACCCTGCCCAGCGGCACGAGCCTGTTCGAGGCCGTCGCGCGGACGCTGGCGCCGCTCTTCGCGCCACTCGGCCTGGGAGACTGGCGCGTCGTCGGCGCGCTCATCCCGGCCGCGGTCGCCAAGGAGGTCGCCATCGGCAGCATGGCGCTGACCTTCGTCGGCGGCGGCGAGGCGACGGCCCCCCTCGGCTTCCTTGCCGGGCTCGGCACCCTGGGCGTCGGTCTGCTCGAGGCCGCGCGCGACACGCTGACCTCGCTGTGGGGCTTCGGCGGCGGCGGCGACGAGGTCGACTCCGTGCTGACCGCCCGCCTCTCGGGCGCCCTCACGACCGCCAGTGCGATGGCGTTCATGGTCTTCCTGCTGCTGTACGTCCCCTGCATCGCCACCCTGGCGGCCCTGCGCAAGGCCTTCGGCGCGCGCTGGATGGCCTTCTCGATCGGGTACCAGACGACCATCGCCTACCTGCTGGCGTGGGGGGTGTACGCGCTGTGGCCCTGAGCGTCGAGGTCCTCCGCGCGCTGGCGGCCCCGGCCACGGTCGACGAGCTCGCCCGACGGCTCGAGGTTCCGGAGGTCCACCTGCAGCGCGAGCTCGCGCGGTTGGAGCGGCGCGGTTACGTCCGACGGCTGGCCTGCGCGCCGACGGCCTGCGGCTGGTGCGCCCTCAAGGCGACCTGCGACGCGACCGCCACCGAACGCTGGCTGCGCGCCTGACGGTTCGCGGCCCCGCGGTCCACGAGCGTACGCGCCCGCCGAGATCGTTCTCGGCGGGCGCGCTCCATGCGGGGTTCCGTTCGCGACGTGGGGGCCGCCTCACGCGGCGGTCAGCGGCGCCCCCGCACGCCGGGCGCCATCGGCGCGCCGCCCCGACGGGCGGCGGCGGCGCCGAGGCGCTCCGCCATCCGGCCCATCCGCTCCGCCGCGCCGTCCAGACGCTCGCCGAAGGCGTGCGCCCGCTCGCCGAAGGCGTGCGCCCGCTCGTCGACCGCCTCGAGGTCGAGCGTCATGCTGCGCGGGCTGCTCGTCACGACGGCCACCACCGCGCCCTCGAGCGCCTCCACGACGTCCGCGCGGAAGCCGATCGCGCTGTCGACGCCGTGGACGAAGGTCAGCGACTCGAGCAGGTTCCCGCCGTCGGCGGGGTCGGCGTCGTAGAGCTCGACCGTGACGGTGTCGTCGTCGTCGAGGCCCGCGGGGAAGAGGCGGAGCGCCAGCGCGTCACCAGCGTGGCGCGGCAGGTCCGCGGCCTCGGTATCCGGCAGGTCGATCGTGCGGCGGATCTCGCCCGTGGCGACGGTCAGGTAGGCCGTCTCCCACTCGGTGGCGACCGCGCGGGCCTCCGCGAAGGCCTCGCCGAACGCGGCCTCGCTGTCGACGCCGACGGTGATGGCGAGCGTCGTGACCGCCTCGGCGCCCGACGCCGGGTCGGCGTCGTGGAAGGCCACCTCGAGGGTCGTGCCGATGGGCAGCCGCGCGAGCTGGGGCAGAGCCCCGCCGCCACCGAGGCCCACGGGCGCCGGACCGCCGTACATGCGGGCCGGTTCCGTGCCCACAGGCCCGCCGGCGGGGCCGCCGCGCCCCTGGGCGAGGCCGACGCCGCCCAGCAGGAGGCCGGTGACGAGGACGGGGATGAGGATGCGTCGTGGAGTTCGGGTCATGGTGGGCTCCCGTTCGTGCAGGATTCGCGGTCCCGACTGGGGACCACGAGGACAGGATGGCGTCCGTTCGTCGCGACCTGGTTGGCGCTGCGTTCGCACTTCGTTGGCGGATGAGCGGGCCATGATGCCGCGTCAGGTCCGGGCGGGTTCGGGGGTCCCGCCACGCGGCAGAACGACCGTGAAGGCCGCGCCGCCGCCCTCCCCCATGGCCAGGTTGCGGACCTCGACGCGCCCGCCGTGGAGCTCCGCCAGCGTGCGCACGATCGCGAGCCCCAGGCCGCTCCCCGACGCGCCGCGCACGTCACGGCGCGCGCCGGTCACGAAGCGATCGAAGATCGTCTCGAGATCGCCCTCGGCGATGCCGGGACCGCGGTCACGCACGGTCAGGCGCGCCTCGTCGGCGGCGACCGAGAGCGCGACCTCCACGGCGCTCTCCGCCGGCGCGTAGCGCGCCGCGTTGTCGATGAGGTTGTGCAGCACCTGGGTCATGCGCTGGGGATCGACGCGCAGGCTCATGGGCTCGCTCGGTCCGCTCGCGACCAGCCCGATGCCGCGCGCGCGAAGGCCGTCGCGGGCGGTCTCCGTCGCGTGGGCGAACCACGCCGCGAGGTCGACGACGACCGGCTCCAGTGTGAGCCGACCGGCGTCGGCGAGCGAGAGGAGCCGCAGGTCGTCGACGAGGCGCGCCAGCAGGTCGGTGTGCCCGCGCAACCGGCGCACCTCGGCCTGCGACAGCGGCACGAGGCCGTCCTCGAGCGCCTCGAGCCGCAACCGCATGGCGGCCAGTGGCGTCCGAAGCTCGTGGGCGACGTCGGCGACCATCGCCTTGCGCTCGCCCTCGTAGCGCTCGATCGCCTCGGACATCGCGTTGAAGCCGTCGGTCAGAGCCCGCGTCTCCTCCGGTTGGCTCCCCCGCCGCGGCAGCTCGACGCGCGTGCCGAAACGCCCGGCGGCGAGCTCCGAGCTGGCGGCCGACACCGCCGCGATCGGACGCGCGATGCTGCGCGAGAGCCACGCCGCCAGCGCCACGCCGACCAGCAGCGCCACCAGCGCGCCGGCGATCGTGGCGTCGCGGCGGGCGGCGCGCGAATCGCCCACGAACGTCACCAGCCGCTCGACCTCGACCTGGAGTCGTGCCGGATCGTCGGCCGCCCCCGGCGGCACGGGCGCGGGCCGGATCGCGGTCCGCCGGCTGGCCAGCCACCAGCGCAGCGTCAGCGGCAGTGGGGTGTCGGCCTGGACGCGGACGCGGTACACCTCGGGCAGTGTTGCCAGCACGGCGCGATCGGCGAGCGTCGTGGCCATGGGCACCGCCAGCAACGCGACCAACGCCACGACGACCATCGCGAGCAGCAGGCGGGTCGACAGGCGGTTCACGCTGCCCGGTCCTCGAGCACGTAGCCGCGCCCGCGCACCGTCCGGATGAGGCGCTCGCCGCCCCCGGCCGCACGCAGTTTGCGCCGCAGGTTGACCACGTGGATGTCGACGGCGCGCTCGAGCGCGTCACCATCGGGGATGGCGGCCTCGTACAGCTCGGCGCGCTCGATGACGCGCCCGGGCGTGCGGGCCATGTGCTGCACGAGCTTGAACTCGCTGGGCGTCAGCTCCAGCGGCGTGCCCGCGAAGCGCACCTCGACGCGGTAGGCGTCGACCTCGAGCGCGCCGACGCGCAGCACCTCGGGCCCGGCGCCCTCCACGGGCACGGAGCGCCGCAGCGCGACCTTGACGCGCGCCAGCAGCTTGCGGGCGCTGACCGGCTTGACCAGGTAGTCGTCCGCGCCCATCCCCAGCCCCAGAAGCTCGTCGACCTCCTCGGTGCGGGCCGTGAGGATGACGACGGGCACGTCCGACGCGGCGCGGATGCGCCGCAGCACCTCCATGCCGTCGACCTTGGGCAGCCCGAGGTCGAGCAGCACGAGGTCGGGCCGCGCGGCGCGGAAGAGCTCGAGCGCCCGCTCGCCGTCCGCGGCGCGCTCCGTGCGGAAGCCCTCGTGGCGCAGGTAGAGCTCGATCGTCTCGGCCAACGTGGACTCGTCCTCCACGACCAGTACGAGCTGACCGCGGCCCAGGGCGTTCGGGTGGGGGTTCATGGCAATCGGACCTCCGACGGCGCGCCGTCGCGCCGACCCCACGATGCCGCGAAATCGTTCGCGTCGTGTGTGGGGTGCGTGTGGAGGCGCACCGAAGGCGCGAGAGCGTCGACCCGCAGCAGGGCGGCCCGCGGTACCCTGACGCCGCGCCACCCCACGGAGGAGACCCCATGACGGACCTGAACCGCCGCATCGACGCGAACGTGCAGCGCGAGGCCGACGCCCTGCTCGAGCTTGCGCACCGGATCCACGCCCACCCGGAGATCCTGTTCGAGGAGTACCAGGCCTCGGCGTGGCTGGTGGACGCCCTGGAGGCCCGCGGCTTCGCCGTGGAGCGCGGGGTGGGCGGGCTGCCGACCGCCTTCCGTGCGATCCGGGAGGGCCAGGGTCCCGGCCCGACGGTCGCCCTGCTGTGCGAGTACGACGCCTTGCCGGGCATGGGCCACGCGTGCGGGCACAACGTCATCGCCACCATGGGGGCCGGCGCGGGCTTCGCGCTGGCGCCGCTGATGGACGAGCTGCCGGGCCGCCTGGTGGTCCTGGGAACGCCCGCCGAGGAGGGCGGTGGCGGCAAGGTGCTGCTGCAGCAGGCGGGCGTGTTCGACGGCATCGACGCCGCGCTGATGATCCACCCGTGGCTCGCCAACCAGGCGGCGATGCCGCTGCTGGCGAGCACACGTTGGGACGTCGTCTACCACGGGCGTCCCGCGCACGCGGCGCTGGCGCCGCACCTGGGCGTGAACGCCCTGGATGCCGTGCGCCTGGCCTTCGCCGGGATCGACGCCCTGCGCCAACAGGTGCGTCCCGACGTGCGCATCCACGGCATCGTCACCCACGGCGGCGACGCGCCGAACGTCATCCCCGAGCGAGGCGGCCTCCAGCTCGTCGCCCGCTCCGCGGACGGCGCGTACCTGCTCGAGGAGTTGGCCCCCCGCATCGAGCGGCTGTTCGAGGGGGCGGCGATGATGACGGGCGCCCGCGCCGAGGTGACGCCCGCGCCGATCCGCTACCGCGAGATGCGCTTCAACCGCCCGCTGGAGGCGGCCTTCGAGCGCCACGCGGCGCGGCGCGGCCGCGCCACCCTGCCGGTCGACCCGCTCGCGGCCACGGGCTCGTCGGACATCGGCAACGTGTCGCAGGCGCTCCCGAGCCTGCACGGCCTGCTGGCGATCGACGACGCAGCGATGCCGCACACGGCGGCCTTCGAGGTCGCCGCGGGTTCGGCGCGTGGCGACGCCACCGTCCTCGACGGCGCGGCGGTGCTCGCGGGCATCGCGGCCGAGCTGCTGAGCGACCCGGCGCGGATGGCGGACGTGCGCGCGGGGTTCGAAGGCCCTACGCCCCCGGCCCCTTGACGAAGCGACCGGGCGTCGCCCCCGTGTGCTCGCCGCCCGCCAGCACGCGCCCGCCGTTGACCCACACGTCGCGGACGCCGACGGAGAGCTGGTGCGGGTCCTCGAAGGTGGCGCGGTCGCCCACCGTTTCCGGGTCGAACACGACGACGTCGGCATAGAGTCCCTCGCCCAGCAGCCCGCGGTCGCGCAGCGACAGGCGGTCGGCGACCGACGACGTCATCTTGCGCACCGCCTCCTCCAGGCTGAGCAACCGCTCCTCGCGCACGTACTTGCGCAGCACGCGCGGGTAGGTACCGTAGCCGCGGGGATGCACGGGCCCGAAGGCCTTGGCCCAGGCGGGGTCGTGCCCGCCGGCGTCGGTGGAGAACTTGATCCACGGCTGCTGCAGCTGCAGGCGCAGGTTGGCCTCGTCCATCGAGAAGAAGAACGTGCTGATGCGCTGCCCCTCGGCGATCAGCAGGTCGAGCGCGGCGTCGATCCAGTCCTGGCCGCGCATGTCGGCGATCTCGTCGAGCCGCCGGCCGACGTACGCCTGGTGCTCCGGCCGCAGGAAGCCGACCGGCATGATGCCGTGGGCGCCGCCGAGCGTCTCCAGGCCCATGCCATCGTCCTCGACGCGACCCTCGAGGAAGTCACGTACGCGCCGCCGCACCTCCGGGTCAAGCAGTCGCTCGTAGAGGCGTCCCCCCTCGGCGGTCCAGGTGGGCAAGATGGCGCTGAGCCCGGTGCCGGAGGCGGCGTAGGGGTACATGTCGGCGGTGACGTCGAGGCCGTCGGCGCGCGCGCGGTGGATGCGCTCGATGACCGACGGCATGAGGTGCCACGCACGGGGGTGGGCGGCCTTGAGGTGGTAGACCTCGACCGGCACGCCGGCCTCGCGGCCGATCGTCAGCGCCTCCTCGAGCGCCCCCAGGATGCCGTCGGACTCGCTGCGCAGGTGGGTGATGTACACGCCGCCGTACGGCGCCATGGCGCGGCAGACGTCGACCAGCTCGTCGGTGTCGGCGTAGGCGTCGGGCGGGTAGATCAGCGCGTACGAGACCCCGAAGGCGCCGTCCTCCATCGCCTCGGCCAGCGTTCGGCGCATGAGCGCGCGCTCCCGGGCGTCGGCCGGCCCCATGTCCATCCCCCGGCCCACCGTGCGCAGCGTGCCGCCACCGAGGAACGAGCCGACGTTCGGCGACACCCCGTTCGCCTCCATCGCCGCGAGCCAGTCGCCGAACCGCCGCCAGGAGGCGGCACGCTCGATCCACACGGGGTCGACACGCTGCTCGAAGAGCGTTCCGGCCAGGGGATCGGTGTTGCGCCCGACGACCGGCGCCGGTGTCCACCCCTCGCCCATGACCTCGGTCGTCACGCCCTGGGTGACCTTCGAGAGGCAGCGCCCGTCGATCATCAGCGGCAGGATCGCGTGGCTTTGGATGTCGATGAAGCCTGGGCAGACGACGTGCCCTGCCGCGTCGACGACCTCGTGCGCCCGCGCCGGGTCGATGCGACCGGGGGGCGCGATCGCCGCGATGCGGTCGCCGGCGAGCGCGACGTCGGCGTGGATCCAGGGGTTGCCGCTGCCGTCGACGACGCGGCCGTGGCAGATCAGGGTGTCGAAGCTGGGCATGGCTGGCCTCCGGCGCGAGCATGGCACGTCGTGGTACGTCCGCGGTCGAGCCAGGGCCCGCGGACACGACACGGCGTCGGTGCCGTCAGGCGGCGTCCGGCTCGCTCGCCCCCACGTGCGCGTCGAGCCACGCCACCACGTCGGCGGCCTCCGCCCACACCCGCCGCGCGAGCTCGAGCGGCGCACGCGTCTCCAGCGCGTCACCGGGCGGCAGGCTGGCGCCGAGGTAGACGCCCTTGCGGCGCAGGAGCTCGATGCGCGGGTGGTCTCGGGCGACCCCCTGGGGCGCGCCGCGCAGCGTCTCGCCGCCGACCTCCAGCCCGCCGCGGCGGGCCGCATCGAGCGCCTGGGCGAGTTCGCCGCCGGCGTCGCCCGCGACCGCCGCGCGGTAGCGGGCGAGCTGGTCGCGTTCGAATCGATGGAAGCCGGTGCCCGCGTAGAACCCGTCCGCAGAGACGTCGAGGTAGCGCGAGGCGGCGCTCGCCGCCGCGCCCAGCACCAACCCGCCCGCGTTGGCCTTCAGCGGCCCACCGCCGCGCGCGAAGCGCTGGTCGCGGTGCGGCCGGAAGAGCTTGACGCGGCCGCCCACCTCCTCGGCGAGCTCGGCGAGCAGCGCCTCGAGCGGATCGCGGACGTCGCGCTGCCAGATGTCCCTGGTGGCGGCCCAGTAGGCGCGCGAGTTGTCGGACGCCAGCGCGACGAACCAATCGGTCACGGCGGGGCCGAAGCCGCTGAAGCGGGAGGCGGTCATGGTCCAGGCTAACGCCGCGCGGTGCCGTGCCGCAGCGGCCGGCGCGACGGGGGCGCCGGTCGCCACCGCCCGCGGCTCACGCCACCGGCACGTCGAAGCGCTGGAACTCGACGAAGTAGCCGTTCGGATCGCGCACGAAGAACGAGGTCACGGCGTAACGCTCGTGGTGCGCCGGCGGGCCCTCGGGCACGGCGCCGCGCGCGACCAGCTCGCGGTGGGCCCCCTCGACGTCGTCGACCAGCAGGGTCAGCACCACGCGGACGCCCTCCGGCACCGCGTAGCCGCGGTCGCAGAAGCCCCAGTAGCCGCCGCCGTTGTCGGCGCCCGAACCGGGGCTCGCGCGGTAGATGCGGCACACGTCCTGATCGCGCACGAGCGGCAGGCCGAGCAGCCCGCCGTAGAAGGCGTCGGTCGCGTCGAGGTCGGCGGTGGGCAGGAAGGTGACCTGGCCGGTGACGGGGACGGGGGCGTGAGGCATGCCGGCAGCCTAACGCCGCCGCGAGCGCGTGTCGCCCCGGCGTCAGGTCAGACCGGCAGCCACCACAGCAGCACGAGCAGCACCAGCTGCAGCGGCAGCGCCGCGCCCGGCACCCCGAAGAGCCCGAGCAGCAGCGACGGCAGGGTGGCGACGAGGGCCGCCACCAGCGTCGCCTCCCAGGCCCCGGCGGCCACACCCGTCCAGGTCGCGTACTTCTCCAACGCCACCAGGACCGTCACCAGCAGCGCGGCCAACGCCATGGCCGTCAGCAGCGGCTCTTGGCCGGCAGCGCCAAGCCCGACCCAGCCTCGGAGCGCACCCGCCAGCGCGTAGGCGGGCAGCGCGGCGGCCGCCAGGACGACGACGGGCACCGCCAGGCGGCCGCGCGTACGCTCGGATGCGTCGACCGGCACGGTGCCGCGGGGCAGATCGGGACCGATCGAGGCGGCGCCCGCGCGCGCCGCCAACCACGCCGCGCCCAGCACCCCGAGCGCGGTCACGACCGCTGCGCCCAACGGATCGGCGGCGCCCACGACCTGGGCGACGCCCGGCGCGCCGCCCGCCGGCAGCGGGTCCCCGACCAGCGCGGGCGCCGCGGCCCAGCCGGCGGCGACGGCGCCCAAGCTCCAGGCGGCGACCTGCAGGTGGGCGAGCGGGCGTCGGCGGGCCAGCGCAGAAGCCGCGCGCCATGCCAGGGCGCGCCACGGACGCCGGCCGAGCGCGGGCGGTCGCAGCGAGCGCCTCGGCCGCGTCGCCCCAGGGCGATCGTGCAGCGTCGCGAGCAGGCGCTCGCGCTCGGCCGCATCCGCCTCGCGTCCGGACACCATGCCGGCCACGCCGGCCAGCAGCCGCAGCGTGCGCATCGCCTGCAGTTGGGTCAGTACCAGGCTCTGGGCGGCGAAGCGCGGTGGCCAGCGCGAGGCGAGCGAGCGCCGCACGAGGACGAGGCCGGCGGCGGCGAGCGCGGCGGGCGCCAGCAGCGTGCCCGGGTGCGCCGACGTCAGCGCGCCGGCGAGGCCGAGCACGCCCCACGGGGCGGGCGCGGCGCCCAAGGCCGCGAGGACGACCGCGCCGAGGACGGCCCACCTCGCGCCGTTGCGGGCCGCCCGTCCCTCGGCATCGCTGCGGCGGAAGCCCGCGTAACGCAGCCAGCCTAGGTCCGCATGGGCCACGGCCAGCAGTGCCAGCGCCGGCGCGGCCCACGGCGCGTCGAGGTGGAACGACGCGGGCGCGACCAACGACCACACCCCACCCGCCGCGGCACCGACGGCGGCCCGCCACAGCCGGCGCTCGCTCAACCGCACGCCCAACACGTGGCCCGGGACGGCGGGCGCGAGCCCCAGTCGGTAGAGATCGCGGCGATCGAGGACCACCGTCGGGGTCCGACCGACGACGAACAGCGCGAGGAACGCCACCGCCGCCAGCCCGCCCGCCACCGCCGCCAGCGGGAGGGCCGGCGGCACGTCGGTGCGCGGCAGCGACTCGATGCCGGCGGTGACGAACACCGCCACCCAGAACAAGAGGTAACCGATCGTCCACCAACCGACCGCCCGCCCGATCCACGAGACGTAGGCGCGGACCGCCCGCGCCAGGGTGCGACGCCGCAGCCAACCGATGGCGGTCATGCGTCCTGCAGGCGCCCGTCGCGCAGCGCGACGGTGCGCGCGCCGAGCAGGCCGCCCAACTCGCGCTGGTGCCCCGTCAGCAGCACCGCGCCGCCCTCCCGGGTCCGCTCGGCCAGCGCCGCCGCCAGCCGCTCCTGGGACACCAGGTCGAGGCCGTTGAAGGGCTCGTCGAGGAGGGTCAAGGGCAGCGCGAGGCCCAGCGTCAAGGCCAGCGACAGCTTCTGGCGCATGCCGCGCGAGTGGGTCCCCGGAAACTCCCCGAGCTTGGGCGTGAGGTCGAAGGCGTCGAGCACCGCGAGCGTACGCTGCTCGGCCTCCGGGCGACCGTACAGCAGGGCCTGGAAGCGCACGTGCTCCGCGAGGGTGAGGTCCTCGTAGAGGGCGGGCTCGTCGGGCGCGAAGGCGAAGGCACCCTTGGCCGCCAGGCTCGAGGGCGGGTGGCCCTGCACCCGTACCTCGCCCGACGCCGGCAGCAGCCCGACCAGCGCCCGCAGCAGCGTGCTCTTGCCCGCGCCGTTGGGGCCGGTCAGCAGCACGAGGTCGCCCGCCGCCAGGTCGAGCGCGGCCTCCTCGACGATCGCGACGCCACCGAGGCGCACCCGCACGCCACTGGCGACGAGCGGGTGCGGCGCGCCGGTGGTCGGGGGGATCGGGTCGCTGGGGGGCACGGGAACGTGCAGTGTACCGGCCCGAACGGTCGCCGCCGGCCGCGCCGCGACGCGTGGTTCAATGCTGAAGCCATGCCCCGTCCCGTCCGCCTGCTGCACACCGCCGACTGGCACCTCGGCAAGCGCCTGCGCGACTTCCCGCTGCTCGAGGAGCAGGCGGCGGTGGTCGCCCAGGTGATCGACCTGGCCCGGGAGCTGCGCCCCGACGCGCTGATCGTCGCGGGCGACGTGTTCGACACCGCCGTACCCGGCGTCGACGCGCTGCGCGTGTGGGCGGACGCGCTGCAGGCGCTCGTCGAGATCGGTGTGCCGGTGGTGGCGATCTCCGGCAACCACGACCAGGCGGAGCGCCTCGGCCACCTCGACGGCCTGGCGGCGCGTGCCGGCGTGCACCTGCGCACCGACCTAACGACGGTCACGGCGCCGGTCGTCTTCGGCCACGTCGCCGTGTACGGCCTGCCCTTCACCCGCCCCGTGCGCGTGCGCTCGGCGTTCGACCTGGACACCACGGCCGTCCCCGAAGGCGACGACGCCGCGGCGCTGCGCTTCCTGAGCGCCCGTGTGCTGGCCGCCCACCGCGCCGAGCGACCGGAACTGGTGCCGGTCGCGGTGGCGCACGCCTTCGTGGAGGGCGCCGGCCGCGAGGACGAGGGCGAGGACGCGATCGCCGTCGGCGGCACGGGCGCCGTGCCCGTCCAGGTCTTCGATGGCTTCGCGTACGTGGCGCTCGGGCACCTGCACGGCCGCCGCAGCCTGGCGGGCGGCCGCGTGCGCTACGCCGGCAGCCTCTACCCCACCTCCTTTGCGGAGTCCGGCCACGCCAAGAGCGCCTCGCTCGTCACGCTCGAGGGCGACACCGTGCGCGTCGAGGAGCACCCGCTGCACCCGCCCCGGCCCGTCCGGGTCCTGACGGGGCGCAGCTTCGACGAGGTCATCGCGGCCGCCGCGCACGAGTCGCCGGAGGAGCGCGAGGGCTACGTCCTGGTGCGCGTCACCGACGCCGAGCCGATCGCGTCGGCCCTGCCGCGGCTGCGCGACGCGTACCCGCGCTCGCTGCTCGAACAAGCCCCACCCGAGGCCGACGCCGTGCCGGTTGGCACGGACGACGGGCCGCACGCCCTCGAACCGCGCGAGGTCACCCTGGCGTTCCTGCGCGAGCGCACCGGCCAGGACGCGAGCGACCTGCAGCTGGAGGTACTCGACGCGGCGCTGGCGTTCGAGCCGGAGGACGACGCGTGATCCCGGAGCGGCTGGAGCTGGCGGCCTTCGGGCCGTTCGTCGAACCGCAGGTGGTCGACCTGGCCGCCGTCGCCGCACACGGCCTGTTCCTCATCCACGGGCCGACGGGCTCGGGCAAGAGCACCCTGCTCGACGCGCTCACCTTCGCGCTCTTCGGCGAGACGAGCGGCAGCGACCGCAACGCCACCGACCTCGTCGCGAG
>Ga0180435_10003926_pt1 | contig 14785 bp, 11 predicted proteins | sample SS_ome_3_FD_132467 | JGI IMG/M metagenome (GOLD analysis project Ga0180435, IMG submission 132467) | Hypersaline lake sediment archaeal communities from the Salton Sea, California, USA - SS_3_S_1 metaG | ecosystem: Environmental > Aquatic > Non-marine Saline and Alkaline > Hypersaline >... | reverse complement strand
CTTAGCGCTTCGCGCTAACTTTTGGTAGCCGCACCCTTTAGGGTGCGCAATAAACGCAGGCTAAAGCCTGCGGCTACCTTTTTAACTACATTTATTGAAATTCCGAAGCAGGAACTTAGCTCGAATGAAATGAGGGCTAAGATCTGTAGTATCTCTCTGAAACCCTGGGCGCGAGGGCGTAGATTATGGCGTTTTCAAACGTGGCCTTTCTATCTACCAGACCCCGGGTCAGGATCCCCTCCGCTCCCATTTTTCTTTTGCTCATGGTCATGCCGGCCAGTTCGTCCATAACGGTTCCCATCTCTTTCCCCTCTTCAAGTATCCCCCGGACCACCCGATCGGGGAGCTGGAAATGGACGCCCCCGCCGAGAGTCACTCCCTCTTCATCGCGTATTATGCACCAGACACAGGTAAACCAGGTATCATCGATTTTAAGCATGCCACCTTCCAGGCCGATTCCCCAGTCGGCGCCGGTGATATCCCGGGCATCTCCGGCTCGCTTCCCGGCTCCGGATATAGTCTCTTCGTTGGAGAGAGGAGTATGGGAGACCCCGGACTCGGTGCTTACCGCGATGAATTCGGCTTCCGGAAAGATCGGGTTCAGTACGGTTTCGACGGACTGCAATTTCAGAGGATTTTTCGACCCTACTGCTATTTTCTTTTTCTTTCCTTTATTTGAGTCTGCCCGGTCGGGTAGGCCGGGTAAGTCGGACTGGTCCGACAGGTCCGACTGGTCCGACAGATGGGAGGAAAACCCATATAATTCCGGAGATAGAAATGGTGCCATGGCATAGATTAATATCTGCTCATATGCCTTCTGCCGGGTGCTCAAACCTCCGGTTAAAATCCCGATTGCTCCCATCTTCTGCTTGAGGTTGTTTCCCCCGACCAGTTCATCGATAGCTGTGCCCAGTTCCTTCTTCTCCAGAATGATCTTCCGGTCAACCGCCGGGGGAAGGAGGAGATGCCCGCCCCCTCCAATGCCGAATCTCTCACCGTCGAAGACCGCCGCCCAGCCAGCTGTCATATGATCTCCTCCCACAGTGGTGGTTCCTCCTTCCAGCCCGATGCCCAGATCAGCCTGGAGGAGTTCACGGGAAAGCCTGGCTCTGTTCCGGGCGCCCCGGATAGCTTCCTCATCGCTCAGCGGCATATCGGATACCCCGGACTCCGCCTCGACCGCCAGGATCTCGGCTTCAGGGTATACCTTGAGGAGAACATTTCTCGCGGCGGCGATCTTAATCGGATTATGGGAGCCTACAGCAATCTTCATTATAATTTTTCCTCTGGAAAAATTATAGTTTATGGTCCCGGTCCCCGTACGTCCAGTTAATTATATTTTGTGTTACTTCCCGGTATGAATGTGGTAAATTTATCCATTAGGAATTTCAATAAATTAAGAAAATGGTAGCCGCAGGCTTTAGCCTACGCCACATTACGCACCCTAAAGGGTGCGGCTACTAAAAATTGGCGCGAAGCGCTAACTTTTAAGGAGGGAAGAGATGAATAAAAGCCTGAGGTTGTATCTGTCTGCCGCCATCGTTCTGCTTTCATGGGTGATTATCTTGAATTCCGCCCTGGGCTGGGAAGAGGATAAGCCTGTTTTACTGAAATATTACTATGTCCCCTTCAGCAACCTGGACAAGGTGGAAGGGGAGATAGAGATGAATGGCGTCTCCGGGTTGACGATGATACCGGTACCATTAAGCGAGTCGGTATTTCTGATCCCGGGGTTGGTTTACAAGGGGCTCTATCTTGATTATAAAAACGCGGAGTTCAGCTATCCCACTCCGGATGGTCCGTTTACGGAGGCGGATCTTCCCAATAATCTACATGTAATAGATATAATTTTCGGAGCCAATGTCCAGTGGGATGATGACTGGGGAACGGTTATTATCCTCTATCCAGGAATTCACAGCGATATGGATGACGTCAGCGGCTCGGATATCTACTTTTCAGGCGCGGCTATGGGAATATATCGATTCAGCGAAGATTTTCTCCTTTCGGCGGGGATTTATTACGATGACTCCTTTGGCTTCCCTCAGCTTCTCCCAATGGTTGGTCTCCAGTGGCAGATCAGCGAATCTCTCACGCTCGACGGACTCCTGCCTCAATATCTGGTATTTTCTTACCAGGCTGATCCCATCCTGTCGATAGGCTTGAAGTATAATGTCGCCGGAGACCAGTATCGTCTCAGTGAGTATAAGCCCTGGAAGAACACGGTTATAAATTATACTCAGATGATGGCCGGACCATTTGTCGATCTGACACTGGTGGATAATTTAGTGCTACGGCTCGAAGGTGGATACGCGTTTAACCGGGAGTTCGAATTCCGGGATGATGATACCAGTGAGAAATTATGGGATGGCACTATAAAAGATAGCGGGTACGCGGCCGCTTCACTGGCCCTCCAATATTAAATGTTGGTTCTCAGTCATACTGTGTGAGTGGGGATGAGGAATCCGATCGTTGTCAGTGAAGCGACAGCGGAACGGTTGTCGTTGTCGTAATCGGGAAGACGGCAACTATGACAACGATGACGATTACGACAACGAAAACGAAAAAGAGAAGGAATCCCAACAAACGGATGCACTGGATGCTCGTGCTTCGCACCAGTGATCCTCAATGTTCTATTCCTTACACAAAATTGAAGATAACCAAATATATGTATTCATAATCACTATCAACCCACACAAAACGACTGAGAACCTAAATGTTTAATACCCCAAAAAAGTACTCCACGGGTTCTGCCGGACGGAATGTTGTTCTGATTTTTTTCCTTCTCTCCGCGCTCGGAGCACTTCTGTACGCCTATCTCCAGTATTCCACGGTGGAAAAATTTCAAGTCCCGATTGCCTATACCGGTGCCCGCGATAGGATATATGTCCTGGAGAAGGAGAAGAATACCCTCCTGGAGCTGGCCTATATCTCGTCGGATCAGCCACTGGAATTGCTGGGGCGGTATAAGATTGAAGCTGATGAACCCTGTCATTATTACATGGTCAGAAAATTGTATCCTGGTCCGCGGGGGGTCGTGGTCCATAGCTACATCTACGAGAAAGAGACGGAGATATTTCTGGGTTATCGGTTTCGTGAGTACCGGTCCTTCGAGGAACCACCGCGTGAGATATTCACCATTTATCTCAAGAGTCCGGAGAATGTTCCGGAGATTAATTATTCCTGTGGCCCCGATGGATCTCATTATTTCGTCAATAACTGCTCGGGCCAGTTTAATATCTGGAAGATCGCGCCAGATAGTCCCATCTTAATGGAGGAAGGAACGGTCCCTCCCGGGATCGAGGAACTGGGAGATAAGAATCAAGACTTTTCCAGCTGGGAAGGGATCGCGGTTGATCCGTCAGGAGATATATTTCTATCTTCCGGATCCATCGGGAAGATTGTCAAGTATTCACCGGAGGGGAAAAGGGAATTCGAGTTTGGGACTTCCGGGCGCGGGGAAGGGGAAATTCTGGCCCCGGCCGAGCTTTTTTATATTACGCTGACCCATGATCTCCCCCGGAGTCTGACGGTAGCCAGCACCGGAAACCGGACCTGGGTTCAATTTTCCAACCGTGGCGAACCGATTTTGACTATTGATCCTCGGAGAGAGGGGTATGAGAAATATTTTGGGGATATACTGGTGGGGCCGATATTCTCCCTCAAAGCCTCCGGTCAGATCTTTTCATTCGATCTGGTCAACCGCAGCTGCATAATCCTCAGCCGGAATTTTTCCGTCATCACAACTTTTCGGGGTACCAATGTGTTCCGCGCAGTAGTCTTAACCGGTATTGCCGCCCTGCTGCTCTCCGGCGCCGTTTTTTATCGGAGACTGGCCGGGTTGTTATCCCGTGTGAGATTCCCCTTCTTCCTCAAGCTGCTTCTGCTTTTCGTGCCGATTTTGGTAGTTAGCGCTACGGTGGTTGGTTATGAGGTAAAAATGATAATGAAGGAAGATCTGGAGGATGAATATATCCGCCGGTCAGCCAATCTGGCGTCAGCGATTTTAAATTCCATAAATGTCACCGATCTGGAGAAGTTGCGCGATTCCGAAGCCCGTGAATCCGAACTCTATCAAGAAGTTCACGAGGTCGTGACCAGGATTGTTAATCGGCGGGATGTGGATTATACCCCGAAATGGATTATTCACCTGATCGATCCCGGGGGCCGCTACTTCTTCGGGATTAATATCTGGCGGGGGGCGATCTTTGAGCCGTTTATTGTTCCCGATGAACGGGAGATATTTCTGAAGGTCCTGAAAGAAAAATCACCTCAGTCGGGTAGATTTGTCGATGAACAGGGCGAGTGGTTCAGTTATCTTACTCCGATCCTCAACGCCGATGGGCAAGTGATCAATGTGCTCGAGTTATACCGTCCTACCGAAGAACTGGACCGGGCGGATCGGCGTGCCGCTGCCCGGATCCGGGAACGGGTCGGAGAGACGGTATTAATAGCTATAGTACTTGTGCTGGTATTTTCCTATATCTTTACCAGGCCATTAAAGAAGCTGATCCAGGGGATCAAAGTGGTAAGTAAGGGCGATTTTGACCATAAAATCATTATTCGTTCCCGCGATGAAATCAGTCGTCTGGCCGGTGCTTTTAATCAGATGGTTGTAGACCTGAAGAAGTTTACCCGGGATCTGGCCCGGACCACGGCGGAGAAGGAGAGGATTGAGACTGAGATGCATGTTGCTCATGATGTCCAGCAGGGGCTCCTCCCCACGGTATTCCCCCCCTATCCCGAGGCGCCGTCGCTGGAGATCTATGCCCGGATGGAGCCGGCCCGTGAGGTGGGAGGAGACTACTATGACTTTTTTATGGTGGATCGGGACCATGTCGGCGTAGTTGTAGCGGATGTTTCCGGGAAGGGGATGCCCGCCGGATTATTCATGATGCAGGTCAGGACCTTGCTCCGAAATAACGCCTTGCACAACCTCAGCGCCGCCGATGTGCTGGCCCGGACCAACCGGATCATCGCGGCGGATAATCCTTCGGTACATTTTGTTACTATCTTCTATCTGGTCTTCAATCTGAAGACCGGGCAGGCGGTCTACTGTAATGCCGGACACAATCCCCCCATCATGATCCGGAAGGGTGGGATAGGGCTTTTATCCACCGAGGAAGGCACCGGCAAAGGAGTCGCGGTGGGGGTGCTGGATGACGCTGAATATACCGACGCGGTCATGTCTTTTGACCGGGATGATTCCCTGGTGATCTATACCGACGGTGCCACGGAAGCATTCAATCTGGAACAGAAGATGTTCGGGGAGGAGAGACTGATTCAATGCATAAAAGATAACTCATCTCTTCCCAGTCAGGAGATCTGGGATCGGGTATTCCAGGCGGTCTCTGAATTCCAGGCCGGCCGGGAGCAGTTCGATGATATTACAATTCTCTTTCTTAAGTTCATAGGAGGCATGGGATGACGGAGTTTAAATCATATACCGATCAAGTAGAAGTAAACGGCGAAACTGTGTTATCGGTGATTGCCGCTATGGAAGGAGAAAGTGCCCGGGCGTTAAAGATTCTGGCATCCCATGGCATCACGGATCCCCGGCCGGGCGAGTGGTACCGGCAGCAGCTCTGGCTGGATGCTTTCAAAGAGATCGCGGAGACCGTTGGGGGGGAATCTCTCTACAAAATCGGCCGGAAGATACCCTATAAGGCTAAATTTCCACCCTCGGTCAATACAGTGGAAAAAGCTCTTTCCTCATTGAACGCTACTTATCATGTCAACCATCGGGGGGGAGGCATAGGCTCGTATCGATTTATACCGACAGGGGAGAGAAAAGGAATTATGGTCTGTCAGAATCCATATCCCTGCAATTTCGATCGCGGATTGATCGAAGCGGTGATCGACCGTTTTTCATCCGGTGAATCATCGCCCGCGACAGTGAGGCACGATGACACCGCCCCCTGCCGGCGGGCCGGATCGGATTACTGTACTTATCTGGTGGAGTGGTGAGTGCCGATTTTTCATGGAACAAAAAACCATGACACAATTTTTTGAGTAAGGTCTGCCTGCATACTATGGTATTATGATGTTGGCGATCCTAGTTTAAATTGTTCAAAGAACCGTTGATAATAAGGGCAATATATTCTTTATTATTTTACGGAGTAAAATAATATGGGGAAAGTAAATATCAACCGATCGGTTCATCTGGCACTCCGGGATAAGAATTACGAAGAGATTCTGGGCCTCTTGAAGTACGCGTTTGAAGGGCGCGCCCTCTCCTCCCGGCAGAAGATTGTCTATGCCATAGCCGAAAAGATCGAAATCGCTTATCTGGAAGCTCGTTTCGCGCTCCGGGGAATTGTGGCGGAACAGCGGGAGCTGGATTTTATAAAATTCTTAAGGATGTTCCTTGACGCTGTCCACGCGGTGAAAAATCTTGTTGATCATGAAGATATCCTGAACGAGGACACCAGTTTCCTGAAGCGATTTCTCAGCGACAGTCCCGGATTGATAGGAGAGTTTAAAATTTCCCACCGGGAACGGGGCCGGGATATAATGAGTGGACTGAAAGTTATGGCGCGGGCTACGGAAAGAAATTTTCTGCTGCTGAAGAAGGATAACTACGAGTCTTTAAGCAAGGATGAGCAGAGAAGATATACGGTTATGTACAGCAGCACACCGCGCCGGGAAAACGCTAAAGCGCGTTAGATATGCTTCTCAAAGTATACCATGTTTGAAAAGCGTATCTTGGAGCAACACTAATTTAAACCACGAAGAACACGAAGATTTTCAAAAAATGAGTTAAGTGTTTTTTTGCTTCTCAAATATTTTTCGTGCACTTCGTGTTCTTCGTGGTTAATTAATCCGTTGTCTTTAATGAAATGTTAAAACATATTTTTGAGTAAGGTCACGCTATGGTGTCAAGGATGTATTTAAAGAGTTATATTACTTTTAGTATGGTTTTTTTGTTTCTCTCCGTCTGCAATCTTCCGGCGGAGGAGATTGCTACTCTTCCGGTCGGTTATAAGGTTCTGGATAATGGCATGGAGGTGCTGGTAAGTGAGAACCACAGCGGACCGGTAGTGGCTCTCCAGATCTGGATTAAGGCCGGGAGTGTCAATGAAGAGCGATTACTGGGATCTGGAGTTACTCATTTTATCGAACATCTCGCTTTTAAAGGGCCGTCGGGGGAACTGAAGGGAAATATAGCCCGGGAGATTCAGGGGCTGGGCGGTAATGTCAACGCCTATACGTCATATGATAAGACAGTTTTTTTAATAAATCTTCCTTCCCGCAACTGGCGAAAAGCCCTCGATCTTCTACGTCAGTTGGTGCTGGAAGTGGACTTTGAGGCGGAGGAGGTGGAGACCGAGAGAGAGGTAATCTTAAAAGAGATAAACATGGGAGAAGATGAGCCGGGACGGAGGCTTCAGAAACTTCTCTGGAGGACGGCCTTTCGGGTACACCCCTACCGGTTCCCGGTTATAGGGTACGCGGAACTGTTCCGGGAGATTACACGGCAGGAGGTAATGGATTATTACCGGAAATGGTATGTCCCCAATAACATGATCCTGGTGGCATCCGGCGACCTGGCTATGGATGAGTTTTTTCAGGCCGCCGGAGAGGTATTCGGGCCCTATCCCCGCAAACCCTACCCGGTCGCCGATATCCCTCCGGAGCCGGCTCAGATCGGAAGTCGCTACGCGGAAGACGAGATGGATGTCGCCCAGGCCCGTGTGGCTATCGCTTTTCATATCCCCAGTCTTCACAGCCCGGATCTCTACCCTCTGGATGTTCTGGCGCTTCTGTCCGGCCGGGGGCGGACTTCGGCTCTCTACCAGAGATTGAGAGAAGAGGAAGGGCTGGTATATTCGATTGACGCTTACTCATATACTCCTTTTTATCCGGGGCTCTTCACCGTCCAGGCTGTCGCTGAGTCTGAAAAAGTGCCGGCAGTCCGCGCCGCCGTTAAAGAGTTGCTGGATGAGTACAAAGAGAAACCGGTCTCAGATGAGGAGCTGTCCCGGGCCAGGGCCAGGGTTACCAGTGACTATCTAAATTCTTTAACCACGGTCGAGGGCCGGGCACGGGATCTGGGTTCTAATCAGCAGACCGCCGGAAGTTATGATTTTTCCCGGAGATATCTCGAAGGGATAGCTTCGGTAGAGGCCGAAGATATCCAGCGAGTCGCCCGCCGTTACTTCAAAACTGAAAATATGACGGTGGCGGTGATCAAACCGGTTGCTTCTACCGGCATCAATGCTCCGGCCGTGGTCCCGGCGGATATCCCGATTGAGAAAATTGTTCTGGAAAATGGGCTGACCATTTTGATACGGGAAGACCATTTGCTTCCGCTGGTCTCGGTCCGGATGCTATTCAATGGCGGCCTGCTGGCGGAGCGGGAGACCGATAACGGTATATCCCAGCTGGTATCCCGTCTGCTCCTGAAGGGGACCGGATCGCGCACCGCTCTCCAGATCGCCCGGGAGCTGGAGGATTACGGGGGCTCGATCAGTACTTATTCGGCCCGCAATAGTTTTGGCTGTTCCCTGGAACTGCTCTCGGATCGGATTGACTCCGGACTGGATATTCTCAGCGATGTGGTTGAAAACGCTTCATTTCCGGACGCTGAAATTGAGAAGGAGAGGAGGATCCTGCTGGCCGCTATCCAGGCGGAGAATGACGAACCCCAATCAGTTGCCGGCAAGGCCTTCCGGAAGCTGTTATTCGGTACTCACCCCTATCGTTTCTCCGAACTGGGGACGGAGGAAGCGGTCCGGGGTCTGACCCGGGAAGAAATGCTGGGCTATCATCAGAGGTATTGCTGCGGGCGTAACGGAGTGCTGGCTGTATTCGGCGACGTGAAAAAGGAGGAGATTATGCCCGAGATCCGCCGCCGGTTCGGAGGGTTGCCGCCGGGCAAAAAATTAAGCCTGAGCGCGTCCGGTTCCGCTCTGCCGGCAGGAGTTCGTAAGGAGATCATCAAAAAAGCTGAGATAAGTCAGGCGGTTGTACTCAGAGGTTTTGCCGGGACTGATGTATATAATCCTGATCGGTACGGGCTGGAGCTTTTAAGCTCGATCTTTTCGGGATTGAGCGCTCCGCTCTTTGCCAGGGTACGGATTGAGATGGGATTGGCCTATTATATAGGGGCTTATCAGATACTGGGATTGGAGCCGGGAGCCTTTGTATTTTATGCTGGTACGGTCCCCGGCAGTGCCGGGACCGTGATTTCGGCTTTTGAGGAGGAGATCTCACGGGCCCGGGAAGGGAAGATACCTCCTGAAGAACTGGAGCGAAATAAGAACCGCCTTATAGGTCGCTTTCAGTTTAGCCTCCAGACCAACGGGGGGAGAGCTTTCCGCGCTGCCATAGATGAGCTATACGGACTTGGTTATGATGATTACCGTGGTTATGAAGCAAAGATTCGCTCCTTGAGTGTCAGCGATCTTTCTCGAGTGTCGAATGAGTACTTTACCCCGGATAGCTACGCGTTGGTAGTGGTGGAACCGGAGGAAAACGGTAAGCAGTAAGCGGTAAGCAGTCTTTAAAAGTTTCTGTATCGGAATTTCCCCGATATCCATCGGGACAATAAATGTTGAAAAAGAGGTAGCTGCCCCGCCGGCGGCGGGGCGTTTATTGCGCACCCTGAAGGGTGCGGCTACAACAAGTTGGCGCGAAGCGCTAAGTTCCTGTTTCGGAATTTCAATAACTTTATTTTGACAGGATCAACAGCACAGAGCCGAATCCTGTCTATCCTGTTATCCTGTCTGAATTGTTAAAAGTTGCCCGAACGAAGCGAGGGCTAAGTTCTTCGTGATAAAAAAGACTTTTGAGTAAGTTATGGATAATAAATTAATCAAATTGCATTGTTATAAAATCAACAATATAATTTTTGCGAAGCAAAAATCATAATAAGGAGGAATCGTTATGAATGAAGAGAATAAAGTCCCCACACCGCAGGACATGGACACGGTCCGGTTCTTTTCCCTGGTTACAATGTTCGCCTCGTCGGCTTATCAGGGTATGGGGAAGATTGCCAATCCTATGACGGGGAAAGCTGAGAGAAACCTGGATTCCGCCCAGGGCTTTATCGACATCCTGATAATGTTGAAAAAGAAGACCAGCGGTAATCTAAGTGAGACCGAGGAGAAGCTTCTGGATTCCACCCTCTCCGATCTTCAAATGAACTTTGTTCAGGAGAAGGCGAAGCCGGAGCCTGAGCCGGAAGAAAAGGAAGAAGAAGAGAGTGAAGTAGAGAAGAAAGAAGAAGAGCCGCCCGCTGCAGAGGAGGTTGACGCCGGGGAAGAAAAAGAAGAGACGCAGGAAGAGGCCTCCGAATCCGGTCCGATTATTACTCCTCCTCCAGCCGATGATGAGGAGAAGAAGAAGGAATAAATTTGCCACCTCCGGCCGCAAACCAGAACAGAAACAGACTGTTACCACGAAGAACTTAGCGCCGTTGGCGCAACGTTCGGGTTAAAAGGTTGCGCTGCTCGAAACGTTGAACGGGATACGGTTGCGTGAGGCTCGCCCCACAACCGTCCAACGCAACCGATTCGAGTTGCGCAACCGATCAACGATACCCTGGAATTCCAGGGCATTGATTGTGCGCCAGAGGCGCATCAGCCTCTGGCTGAAAATTCCGATACAGTAAATTCCGAAAATATTTTAAGGTATCTCAAATTTTCTAAAATCCCTTCGGGAACAGTGAACCAATTATCTGTATCCAATATTTTAATTACCGGGTACCCCGGGGTTGGGAAGACGACCCTGATCAGGGAAGTACTCAATGAGTTGCGGGTAAATCCGGTCGGGTTTTATACCGAGGAGATTCGGGAGGAGGGGAAGAGGGTCGGATTCAGGATTGAATCCCTCACCCCCGGTCTGCCGAAGATGCAGGGAATCCTGGCCCGGATTGATTTGCCCGGTTCGTATCATCGGGGACCATATACCATAAATATTCGAGATATGGAGGAGATTGGCGCCCGGGCTCTGGAAGACGCGCTCTGCTGCCGGGGACTGATACTGATCGATGAAATCGGCAGTATGGAGTTGGCCAGTTCCCGGTTTCAGGAGGCGGTTATGGCGTGTCTTGACAGTCCGCGTCCGGTTTTGGGCGTTATCAAGGCCGAATCCAACCCCTTCACGGATCGGATCGCGTCCCGACCCGATGTAGAGATAATTGAATTAACCCGTGAGCGTTATGATATGGTAAAATCGATTATGGTTAAGCAGGTCAAACAGCTAATTATTTAGTTATAGAGAGAGAATAAATTCTAATAAAATAATTGCGCGTCGTTCACACCGATAGGCAATATTATTTTTCGGAGAAAAATAATAAAGAACTGGGAGATAAGATCAAGAAGCCGTTTCTGCTCGTCCTGTGAGTCTCCATTTGAGATCGGGGAGGTATATCATACTCTCCTTGATCTTGATGTGGATGAACCGGAGAGAAGAGATTACTGTATCCGTTGCTGGAAGGAAAAAGATCCCGGACCGGAGGTCCGGCAGGGAGACAGATCGGCCTACTGGCAGGCTCATTTTAAGCGGATTACCGCCCTGGTAGAGAAGAAGGAGGCGGTCCAGAAGGATGTCATTGAACGTCTTCTTTCCCGATATATTCGATCGGAGGAAAAGGCTCATATCAATCTCTGTTATATCCTGGCCCTGCTGGAAGAGAGGAAGAAAGTTCTCGTCCCCCAGGATAAAATAATCGATAAGGAAGGTAATAAGATCATTGTTTATGAACAGAGAAAGACCGGTGAAACCTATCTGATCCGTGACCCTCATCTCACTCTGATGGAAGTTGATGCGGTCCAGGCCCAGGTTAAGGAGTTGATCGATCAGGAAAAGGTGGCCCTGGATCAGACAGATAGCGAGGATGGAGCTGAAGAAGGAGAGTGGGAGGAGGAGACATAATCCCCGGGCGACTTTAATTACCAATACCCAATGTCCAGTCCTGATTTAAAGGTGTCACTTATTAGTTGAAACTTCTGCTTTTCTTCTCCTCTGAATATCTGAATGGATGCAAGATACGGGATGCAAGATACAGGATGGCCTTTCGCCGAGCATCTCGCATCCTGTGTCCTGTATCAATTTGGTAATTGGGCGTTGGGAATTGGTTATTGGATATTCAACGGTTTTTAACGTCCGTTCTTTTCAACGACCTTTAACGATCTTCAACGTTCTTATCTTTCAACGTTTTTTCTTTTTAACGTTTTTTTGTCTTCAACGTCCTTATCTTTTTATTCTCCCCCCGATACGAGTCCTTAATCCAGGTACTCAGTGTATCTCCCGGGGTTTCAATAGCTTCCCGGGTGATGACGAACTCCTGCTCGGAGCTGTTCTGTCTTATCAGTTTGAGGCCGTAAGGGTAATCCTTCAGGACGAGTTCGCAAAACTTATCGATCGATACCCCGGCCTCTTCCGCCAGGCGCTGGGCCGCTTCAATCGCCTCGGGTGTGAAGGTGATCTTCAATTGATGATCTTTTAAAAAATATTCTTCCAGGCTCGTTATGCTGTCCCGGACAAATGAGTCGTCGGATGATCGGGGGTCCTTGAGGATCTTCTTTAAGGTCTTCAGGGGGTTATTCACCAGTTGCTTGTTGACACTGAAACGCTTGATCGCGGTGGAAGGGAGTTCATATTTAAAGTCACGGAGTACCCGTTCACAGACCGTGAGCAGACCCCGTGCTCCGGTCTTTTCCAGTGTCGCCCGTTTCGCGATCTCCCGCATACCATCCCTGGTAAAGGCGACTTTGATCCCGAACGCATCGAAGGCGGCCTCGTATTGTTTTATGATTGATCCTTCAGAACGGGTTAGAATATGGAAGAGGTCCTTCTCTCCCAGTTCTTCGCAGACAACCCGGACCGGGAGGCGCCCGATGAACTCCGGTTCCAGCCCGTACTCGATGAAATCCCTGGTCTGAGCCATCTGGAGATAGCGGTAATCCGGCTTTTTTTCCCCGACATGGCCGCCGAACCCCACTGCCTGCTTGCTCTCTCCGCGTTTGACTATCCCGGCCAGATCAGTGAACGCGCCGCTGACAATGAATAAAATATGGCGGGTATTGATAACCTTTGGTTCGATCTTTCCTCCCTGCTGAAATTCCATTACCGCTTCAAGCTGGGAAGATATATCCATCGGATCCCGGAGAGAGACCTCTGAATCCTCCATTAATTTCAGCAGGTTTCTCTGCACGCCCGCGCCGCTTACATCTCTTCCCGAGAGATTGTATCCGCTGGCGATCTTGTCGACTTCATCTATATAAATAATTCCGTATTGAGCGAGCTTGATGTTGCCGTCGGCCTTCTGGACCAGTTCCCGGACCAGATCCTCCACATTTTTTCCGACATATCCGGTCTCGCTGTATTTTGTGGCGTCGGCTTTCACGAACGGCACGCCGATCAGCCGGGCAATGCACTTGATCAGGTAGGTCTTCCCGACTCCGGTGGGTCCGATCAGGACTACATTCTGTTTGGTGTAGTCGTAGTCGGTCTTCTTCCCCAGGTCGTGAGTGGCGTGATTGTAGTGGTCACAGACCGCGATCGAGAGAACTTTCTTGCTCTCTTCCTGTTTTATGACATAGCGGTCTAGATATTCTTTGACCTGCTTCGGTGTATAATCAAACTCCAGTTTGAACTTTTTGTCTTTTTTCTTTTTCTCCGGCTCCCCCTGACCCGGAGACTGCTTGAAGACCGGGGCGATATTCACGATCGGTTTCCCTCCATACTTCTTCTCAACGAACTCGCTCAGGTCCTTAATCATGTGTTCCAGATCCGGTGTCTTGTCTCCAGGTTTTTCTTCGGTCATGAAGTTCACTCCTTAATTTTAGTCACAAAATCTATAAACCACGAAGAACACGAAGTCCACGAAGGGATTATAAAAACACAGAAGGATATTTGCTGAGTTTTCCATTCGTGAAGATTTGCGAGATTAGCGGTTCAATTTTCATTCTTCCAGCAAGCGCTCGGCGTTTTTAAATAAGATTTTTTCTTTGAATGCCACCGGGATATCGAGCTCCTTCCAGGCATCCAGTTCTTCCTTCTGGTCCAGCCAGGGAGAATCGGTTCCGAATAAGAAATAATCCGGAGAGTGATTGCCCAGAATCCGCATAAATTCGGATCTCTTGGCCTCCCGGATTGAGAAGGAAGTCTCCAGATAAATCGGCCGGCCCAGGAGGTGCCGGGCGACCTCATCCCAGACCTGCCACCCCCCCAGGTGAGCCGCCACGATCTTTAACTCCGGAACGGCTTGATGGATATTTAAAATCCGCCGCGGCGCGGCCTGATCGCTTTGTGGGTAGGCGATATCCCATCCGGCATGGAAGAGACAGATCAGACCCCGTTCGGAGATAGCCCGGTAGAGGGGAATAAGCTCCGGATCGTCAATAACGAAATCCTGATACATCGGATGGAATTTTATGCCCTTGAGGCCGATTGATTTGATACGATCGAGTTCTTCTTCAAAATCACGGAACCCGGGGTGTATTGATGCAAAGGGGATGACGCGGTCAGTCTGGATACCGGCGGCCCAGTCAGTTATATTGGTTACCTGTTTTGGTTTAGTCGCGATCGATACCACCACCGATTTCTCAATCCCGGCCCGATCCATAGATTGGAGTAATCCCCGGATAGTCCCGTCATGATATGCAAGGTAATCGCCTGATTTGGTATGGAGCTGCTCCAGGGCCGAAGCCGCCAGCTGATCGGGAAAGGCATGGGTATGAAAATCTATAACATGCATAATAATTTATGTAGGATCACTTCCCGACTCTGTCGGGAAGGTTTGTAGTATCGGCTTCGCCTTGTGGGAAATGTAGTATCG
>Ga0180435_10003923_pt1 | contig 14791 bp, 13 predicted proteins | sample SS_ome_3_FD_132467 | JGI IMG/M metagenome (GOLD analysis project Ga0180435, IMG submission 132467) | Hypersaline lake sediment archaeal communities from the Salton Sea, California, USA - SS_3_S_1 metaG | ecosystem: Environmental > Aquatic > Non-marine Saline and Alkaline > Hypersaline >... | reverse complement strand
TAAGCATGCGCAAGACCGAACTCGAGCGTTTCCGGAACCTGATCACGGTTGAGAAGGAGCGCATAGAGAAGTCGCTGGCCAAGCACACCAAGATCATCCACCACGAGGGGGAGGATTTCGGCGGCGATCTGGCCAAGGCCCATTCGAACCACATGGCGGATCAGGGCAGCGACGAGTTCCTCTACGAGACCACGATCCACTTCGCGTCCACCGAGGGACGCTACCTGTATCAGCTCGACCAGGCTCTGCAGCGCATCGAGGACGGCACCTACGGCAAGTGTGCCGGCTGCAACAAGCAGATCGGACTGGCGCGCCTCAGGGCCAAGCTGGACGCCCGCCTGTGCATCGACTGCAAGGAGCTCGAGGAGAGGGACCGCTATTGAGCCGCGCCTCCGTCGGCATTCCCTGGCTCTGGACACCCGTGGTGCTGCTGATCGACTTCGTGACCAAGCGGCTGGTCCTGGCGCATGCGGACCGGCTCCTGCAGCACGTCGAGGTGATCGGCGATCTCGCCCGTCTGACCTACGTGAGGAATCCCGGCGCCGCCATGGGGCTGGTGATCGGCGGCCGGCCGCTGCTGATCGCCATCAGCGTCGTCGCCGCCCTGGCCCTCGTCCTGCTCTACCGGCACACGTCCCCGCGCCTGACCGTCCGCAGATGCGCCGTGGCCGCCATCCTCGGCGGCGCCCTCGGCAACCTCGTCGACCGCATCTTCTACGGGGGGCTCGTGGTCGACTTCATCGACCTGGGCGTGGGCGCCCACCGCTTCTACACCTTCAACGTCGCCGACATGGGCGTGAGCCTGGGCGGACTGGTCCTGTTCCTGAGCCTGTGGCGCGAGGGGCGCGGCGAGCGGCCGCAGGTCCCCGGCGACGCCGCCGACATCGAGTCCGTTCCCACCGCCCCGGCGGCCGGCGATGACGCCTGAGCCGGGTCGCGGGGACCGTTCGTTCCGGGTCGACGAGACCGACGAGGGAACCCGCCTGGACCACTTCCTGACCGCCCGCTGTCCCGACCTGAGCCGCAGCCAGGTGCAGAGGGCCGTCGAGGCCGAGGGCGCGCGGGTGGACGGCCGGACGCGGCCGAGCCGCTTCCGGCTTCGCACCGGTCAGCGGGTCGACTTCACGCCGCCGCCCCCGCCGCAGACCGCCGCGGAACCCGAGGACATCCCCCTGGAGGTGGTCCACCAGGACGCCGACATCCTGGTGATCGACAAGCCCGCGGGCATGGTGGTCCATCCGGCCCCGGGGCACCGCACCGGCACCCTGGTCAACGCCCTGCTACATCATTTCGACGCCCTGCCCGGCGGCGACGATCTCCGCGCCGGGCTGGTGCACCGCCTGGACAAGGACACCTCGGGGCTGCTGGTGGTGGCCCTGACCGAGACGTCCCTGCGCGCGCTGCAGTCGCAGCTCCGGGACCGGACCCTGGGACGGACCTACCGGACCCTGAGCTGGGGACGCTGGGCCGAGGACGCGGGCACCCTGACCGGGGCCCTGGGGCGCCACCCGACCCAGCGCCAGCGCATGGCCGTCCTGGAGGCGGGCGGCAAGCCGGCCGTCACCCGCTACGAGGTGCGCGAGGATTTCGGATTCGTGCAGCATTGCGAGGTGGGGCTGGAGACGGGCCGCACGCACCAGATCCGCGTCCACTTCGCCCATCACCACCACCCGGTGGTGGGCGACCGGACCTACGGCGACGACGCGCGCGTCAAGGGCGTCCATCCCCTGGACCGGCCCGCCGCGCTGGACCTGGTCGCGGCGGCCGGACGGCAACTGCTCCACGCCAGGGCGCTGCGCCTGACGCACCCGCGGACCGGCGAGACGATGCGCTTCGCGGCGCCGCCGCCGGACGATTTCCGGCGTGCGCTGGAGGTCCTGCGGGCGGCCGCCCCGTCCGCCTGACCGTCCGCCGTGCGGGGCATTGGTTCTGGACACGTTCCGTCCAGTTCACTATCCTCGATCGATCGGCGTCCGCCCCGCAGAACGCCAAGGAGGCAGGTTTGAAGGTTAAGGAACGAACACGCGACGGGGTCGTGATCCTCGAGTTGAGCGGCAAGCTCATGGGAGGGCCCGACGCGGCGACGTTCAACGATACGCTCAAGACCCTCCTGCACGAGGGTCACCGGAACATGCTCATCGACCTCTCCCGCATCAGCTGGGTCAACAGCACGGGACTCGGCATTCTCATCTCCGGCTACTCCACCGTGAAGAAGGGGGGCGGAGATCTGAAACTCCTGAACGTCTCCGAGCGTATCGAGAGCATCTTCATGGTATCCAAGCTGCACACCGTCTTCATCTCCTTCAACGACGAGGATGAAGCGGTCAGGAGCTTCGCATGAGCAGCCAGGACGGTGCGATGACGGACCTTTCCACCAAGAGCCAGCGCATCGAGCTCAAGATCCCCAGCCAGCTGCTGTACCTGGGCGTGCCCGACGCCATCCTCATGGAACTCGCGGGCGACCTGCCCTGCGAGCAGAAGGACATCGACGAGATCAGCACGTCGGTCATCGAGGCCTGCACGAACGCCATGGAGCACGGCAACGGCATGGACGTGCAGCGGCAGGTCGAGGTCCACTTCGACATCTCCGAGGACGAGATCGCCATCACGGTCCTGGACGACGGTCCGGGCTTCGACCACGAGGGCTGGATCCCGCCCGAGGATCTCCTGCGAGAACGGGGACGCGGGATCACGATCATGCGCGAATTCAGCGACACCCTCCGTTTCGACTTCGCAGCGGACGGCCGCTTCCGCGTCCGTCTCCGCAAGCGGCTCCGGCGACAGGCCTAGGACGTGGCCGTCGTGCTCGGTCTCGACTACGGCACGCGCCGTATCGGTCTGGCCCTGAGCGACCCCACCGGCACGATCGCCGCGGGCGCCGGCTGCCATCGCACACCTGAGGACGGCTCCATCCTGGACCACCTGCGCGACCTGATCCGGGAGCGGGAGATCGTCGAGATCGTGATCGGCCTGCCCCTGACCGCGGACGGGCGCGAGGGCGAGATGGCCGACAAGGCCCGCCGCTTCGGCCGGCGCCTCGCCGACGCGTTCGGCCTGCCCGTCCATCTGGTGGACGAACGGTACAGCTCGCAGGAGGCCGACGCCTGGCTCCGCGCCGCGCCGCGTCGGGCCGGCCGGCGCCGCGCGCGGGGCGAGCGCGACGAGGTCGCCGCGGAGCTGATCCTCCAGCAGTATCTCGACGCCCGCGGGCGCACCGACGCGGGAGGGGGCGCGTGAGACGGCTCCGCATCCCGCTCGGGCTCCTCGCGGCCGCCGCCGTCGCGGCTGCCGCGGCCTGGTTTCTCTGGACGTCGCCCGGCGGCGGCATCGACGGCGACGGCGAGGCGATCGTGCGGATCCCCCGCGGCGCCACCCTGAGCGCGGTCGCCGATTCGCTCGTCGCCCACGACCGTCTCGCCCGCCGGACGGTCTTCGTCTGGGGCGCGCGTCTGAGCGGCCGCGATCGCGCCATCCGTGCCGGCCGCTTCTCCGTGCCGGCCGGCCTCTCGCCGCGGGGCCTGCTCCGGCGCCTCGTGTCGGGCCCGACGGTTCCCGTGCGGGTCACGGTTCTCGAGGGGGAGACGGCCGCCGTCACCGCCGAGAGCCTGGCCGCAGCCTTCCCCTGGTCCGCCGCCGCGTTCCTGGCCGCGGCGGACAGTCTCGTCGCCCTCCGGTTCCCCGGAGATCCGGAAGCCTACCGCGCCGCCCTGCGGCGCGAGCGCGCGCGCACGGACCGCGCCTTTCCCCTCTGCGAGGGGTATCTCCACCCCGAGACCTACCACTTCGCCGAGGCCGTGAGCGCCGCCCACGTGGCCGGCGTGGTGCTGGAACACGGCCTCGCCCTGTGGCGGCGGATGATGGACGCGGCGCCGCCGCGCGACGCGGACGTGCTGCCCGGCCTGCACGAGGTCCTGACCCTCGCCTCGATCGTGGAGGCGGAGACGCCGCGCTCCGACGAGATGCCGCGCGTGGCGGCCGTCTACCTGAACCGCCTGACCGGCGGCATCGCGCTGGAAGCCGATCCGACCGTGGCCCACGCCGTGGACAAGCGGGGGGAGCGGATCCTCTACGTGGATCTGGAGGTGGACTCGGCCTTCAACACCTACCGGCACAGAGGCCTGCCCCCGGGGCCCATCGGCAGCCCCGGCCCGGCGGCCGTCGACGCGGTCCTGAGGCCGGCGACCGGATTCGACGCCCTGTTCTTCGTGGCCGACGGCAGCGGCGGGCACGTCTTCTCCCGGACCCTGGCCGAGCACCGCGAGGCGGTCCGTCGCTATCGGGCCCTGCGGGAGAGCCGAACGGGTCGCTGAGGCACCGCGCGGGCGGCCTTGACTGGCCCGGATCCCGGTCCTATGCTGGGCGATCCGGCGGACGGCCGTCGAACGTCATTTGACCGAGAGGGAATGCACAATGCAGCTATTCAAGCGCTACGCATGGCTCATGGGCGGGTTCGCAGCCATCGTCGGCGGCTATCTCCTGCTGGGGTCGGGGGACATCACCTTGGCTCCGTTGCTCCTGGTTCTCGGTTATTGCCTGTTGATTCCCATATTCCTGCTTCAGTCCTTCCTGCAGGGTCGGGGCGAATAGCTCAGCTGGCTAGAGCGCCTGCCTTACAAGCAGGAGGCCACAGGTTCGAGTCCTGTTTCGCCCACCAAGCGAGGGCCCGCGCCGCCATCTGGCGCGGGCCTTGCTTTTTGATCTGCAGTACTGATTTTGAACTTCAGGACCATCATGATGTATGAGACAGATGGGTGATATTCTAAAAAAATACAGTTGCACAGGTAACCTCCGTGTGGTAAACTCATGAAGTCAAGTTAAGGACTTATGAAGAGTGGAAGGGAGGGTCAACGTAGTTGCACTCGTTCTCGCTTGGGTTTGCCGCCCTCGCACGGAATTGCCTTTTAGGAGGTGTCCTAATGCTTCGTAAGAACATTGTAGGTCTCTTGATCTGCATCGCTGCCATGGGCTTCACAACCCTTGGTTTCGCTGGTATCCCTGAGCTCAGCCTGTGCACGGCTGAGATGCAGGCGGCTACGCCCGACTCCAACATCAACGTGTACAACGCGCCTGATGGCTCGGGCTATGCGATGACCGAGGGTCGTATGCTGTCGACCGCAGCCGGTACCTGGGAAGATGCCACGATCACGGTGACCCTGCTGGACAGTGGTTCCAATCCGGTGTTCTCCTATCCCTTCGAGGACATCTGGCTCGAGAATCCGCCGGCCACTCCGCCGCCGGATCCCAACGTCAACGGCGATCCCACTGGCCTCATTGCCTGCCCCAACGGCAACACGGCTGATGCCAGCACGGATCTCAATGGTCAGACCACGTTCACTGGTCCTTTCCTCGCCGGTGGTCACGTCGACTATTCGCTCGACGACAACGACCTCAACGACGGCCGGACCTACGTGATGGTCAGCGGTCTGCCCATCACGGGTGGAGCCAACGGAGGCGCCCTGCAGCTTCTGTTCAACAGCAGTGACATCGATGGTGACGGACAGTGGACTTCCGCCGCGGACGTGATCCTGTTCTCGGCGAAGTATCCTTCCGCTGCCGGTTACAACTACAACGTTGATTACTACTTCGATGGTATCAACGAGATCTCCGATCTCGTGCTGTTTTCGGCGGCACAGAACGTGACTTGTCCGTAACCCGTAAGGGTGTGTTTGTGAGATAGACAACGAAAATGGTGACAGTCGTCCCGCGGCCCCGCGGGGTCGCGGGACGAACCAGAGCCTGACCGTGGTCACAGACTCACAGCAACAACAACAAGGAGACGCAACATGAAGAAGATGTTAGCACTCACGGCGATCGCTGTTCTTGCATTCGGCGGCATTGCCATGGCTCAGCCCATCGATCCCGATCCCGATGGGATGGGTGTGTACTTCGACACCGATGGCATCGATTTCTGCATGACCATCGATCCCTGGACCGTCGGTGTTGATCCCGGCCCGGGTTCCATTCCTGCCTACCTGCTGCTGACGAATCCGTCCTCTGTCGATGACGGCTTCACCACGGTCAAGGGTTTCGTGGCGCGTATCGACGCCACCACGAACTCCTACATCCCGGCGGGTGCCTGGACTCTGACCGAGAGCGCCTTCAACAACAACTCGCACCCCGAGTACGTTGTCGGCCTGGGTCTCGTACCCATCTCCGTGACTGGTCAGACCGTCGTTCTGGCGACCAACAACTTCGCCTGGACCGGCTATGAGGGCAGTGCTGCGCTGACGATCACCCTCGACGGCGTTCCCGGCGATCTCTCGTACCCCGAGCAGATCGGCTATGCGCCTGAGGTCGGCTTCCCGTACCCCGTGCAGTCGCGTCACGGCCACTGGGGCGAGAACGCCTGGATCAACGGTGCCTGCGATCCCATCGCCAACGAGAACATGACCTGGGGTTCGGTGAAGAGCCTGTACTAGGTCCTGTTCGTTTCGATCAAGCGGTTTAGACCGCTGCGGGGGGCGCCCGAGAGGCGCCCCCCATTTTCGTGCCGCAGAAGACTGGTACATCAAGTTTTATACACGTCGCGGCACGAGAAAGCGTCTTGACAAGATTCCCGAGACCGAGGATATTGATGTACCCGGACGGAGGGTGCCGCGCTTCCGCTCCCACTCAGCTGGACGAGCCGTGGGCCGAGTCTGGGCAACGTAGCCATTCGAAGTCATGTCAACGCTCCGGAGGCGGCCGTTCTCAGATTGCCGGTCCGCGGGCAGGGCGGGATTTCTCAAGTTGGGGACCCAAGGAAAGGGGACAGGAACGATGAAGAAGATGCTAATCGTCATGTGCATGATCGGCTTGGTGGCGTCCTGCGCGTGGGCCTACCCGGGGCCCAACAGCTTCGGCGTCTATCTCGATACCGAGTCCACGGCCTATCCCGTTTGCGCCGACGTCGCTGCCTTCGCTCAGCAGACCGTCTGGTGCTGCGTCACGAATCCCACCGGATTCCAGGTCGCCGGCTGGGAGGCGATGGTCACGATCACGAACGACTCGGCCTTCTTCGGCGATTGGGAACTCGTCAGCGGCCTCAACGTGGGCAGCGGAAACCAGTTCGTCGTCGGCAACGGTCTCGAGCCCCTGCAGATCAATCCCCAGGGCGTGGTGCCTCTGATGAGCATCACCATGGTCGTCGTGAGCGTCGACGATCCGATCGAGTTCTACATCGAAGGCGTGCCCGGCTCCCTGAGCTTCCCCGACGGGCCCGGCTATGCCGAAGAGGTCGGCGCGGCCATTCCCTGCGTGACCAGCACCGGTAGCCAGGCGACGCCCGTCTTCATCATCAACCCCGTCGGTGGCGCTGGCGAATGCACGCTCGTCCCGAACGAGGACTCCTCCTGGGGCGCCGTGAAGACGCTCTACAAGTAGGTTTCGGTTTCTAGCGATCTTTGGGGGGCGGGCGTCAGGCCCGCCCCCGTCTCTTTGCGCCCGCCTCGCGCGTTGACCCGTTCCGGCGTTGCCCATATACTGTGTTGAGCTTGCCCCTGACCCGATGGCTCCTGCGGCGGCGTTGCGCCGCATCATGGCCCGGGCCTGACGCTTCCCCTGCGACTCCCCTGGATTAGGAGTACGGCATGAGCCGGAACCGGAACGCACATCTGACCGGGGTGGTGGTTCTCGTCTCCGCGTCGCTGCTGGCGGGTGCGGCCGCGTCGGCCGCCGCGCCCGTGGACATCACCCACAGCGGGTCCCAGGAACTCCGCCTGCGCCTGTCTGCCGGCGAGTTGGACTGGGTCGAGCGGGACCTGCCGGACGCCGGCGTGACGCGGCACATACCGCGTCTGGAGGGCTTCTTCGTCGATGCGGAGCCCTTCGCGCCCCTGGTGCCGGTCTACGGTTCCTGGATCGTGCTGCCGCCGGGGACCGCCCCCGTCGCCGAACGGGTCGCCGAGGACTGGTTGGCCCTGGACGGCCGCGACATCCTGCGGGGCGCCCTGCCCGTCAAGCGCACCGATCCCGCCACCGGCCGGGACGTCCTGGACGCCGAGTACGTGCTGCCCGGCGCGCAGCCCCGCAACGGCGTGCCGGCGCTCTCGGCGGAGGAGATGGACAAGGCCCTGCGCGGCGCGGCGACCCCGCCGCCGCTGGTGATCGGCGAGGCCGTGCCGTGGCGCGGGCACCGCATCGCGCCGGTGACCGTCCGGCCGCTGGAGGCCGACGCCGACGGCCGCGCCCGGCGTTTGCTGCGCACCGCCGAGTGGCGCATCCGTTTCGTGTCCGACGGGAAGTCCGTCGGCGCGCCCGGCCGGCTCGAGCCCCGGGACGCCCGCTTCGCCTCCATGTTCCTCAACGGCGACCTGCTGGATGCGCTGCCCCGGGAGCGCGTCGCGTCGCGCGTCCCTGTCCGGACCGGCCGCGTCGGCAAGGCCCTGCTGGCCCCCGAGGTGCGCATCCCCGTCACGCGCACGGGCCTCGTCTACCTCAGGGCCGGCTCCCTGGCCGCCCAGGGACTGCTGGACGGCACCGGCATCGACGAGTCGCACATCCGCCTCTACCAGCGCCGCTACGTGGCCGGCCAGACGCCGTCCTACGACGAGATCGAGGTGCCCATCCTGATGCTCGGCGACGGCGGCGATTTCGGCGGCGACGACGCCATCGTCTTCTACGGCCTCCGGGTCCGGGACGACGGACCTTTCAGCCTCGACGGCCGCGACTACGACGGCTGCGGCGATCCCCACGAGACCTTCAACCCGAGCACCATCGACCCGGTCAACAACGGCAACATCTACTATCTGGCCGCGGCGGATCCCGACGGCGATCCTTGGGCGCGCATGGAGACCATCATGCTCGAAAGCGCTGCCGGTGCGCCCGAGGTCAGCTACCCCCGCATCGACTATCACGAGGAGGACACCCACTACGGCGTTCTGCCCTACACGAACGACGCGGACCGCAACTTCTGGAACGCGGCCCTGGCCACGGAGCCCGAGAAGGATCTCGACCTGGTCAATCCGGTGCCGGGCGCGACGAACGCCCGATTGCGTGCGGGCGTCCACGGTTTCGGCAGCACCACGTGGAGCTTGCAGCTTTCGCTGATCCGGGACGACGCGGAGATCGTCCTGGACGCCTTCGGCGCCGACGACGCGGGCGCGACCTACGATTCGGGTGCGACCCTGGCCAGCGACGATCTGGCAAGCGCGGCCCTCAGGCTGTCCAATACGACGTCTTCATCGACCCACGGCTACCTCGACTGGTACGAACTCTCCTACGACGCGCTGTACGCCGCTCGCGACGACCGGCTGGACTTCAACTGCGGCACCGGGACGGGCGCGCGATCGATCGAGGTGACCGGTTTCAGCGGCGGGCAGATCCTGCTGGTGGACATCAGCGATCCGCGGGCGCCGCGGCACGTGGCGCTGTCTGCGGCCAACCTGGCGGACGCCGGAACCACCCTCTCGGTCACGGCTGAACAGGCCGCTTCCGCGGCCCGGCGCTTCGCGGCCGTCGGAGGCGATCCGGCGACGGCCCTGTCCGGCTTCCCGTACTTCAAGGCCAGCCGCGTGGCCTACCCGGACGACCCGGCGGCGGTCACGGCGCCACCCGACGTCCTGGTGATCACCCATCCCACCTTCCGCGCCGAGGCGGAGCGCTGGGCCGAACACCGGCAGGCGCGTGCGCCGGCGCCCCTGGAGATCCACATCGTGGACGTCCACGCCGTCTTCGACTGGTACGGCGGGGGGCTCAAGAATCCCGACGCCATCAAGCGGCTCTGCGCGATCGCCCGGGACGAGTGGGGAACCTGGGCTTTGCAGATCTTCGGCGACGCCAACGAGAACGTGAAGGGCCTCAGCGATCCCAACAACCTGCGGGACTGGGTGCCCTCGCACCTGCACGTCTGGTTCCAGGGCGGCTACGAGAACGAGTTGCTGCCCTCGGACAAGTGGTACGCCACCGAGACCGACGATCCGGACTATCCCTATTACACCGACGTGCCGGCCGGCATGCTGGTCGGCCGTTTTCCGGGCAACTCCGTGGACGAGATCGCGGCCATGGTCGACAAGGTCATCGCCTACGAGACCGACACGGGGGACTGGAAGAAGCGCGCCGTCTTCGTGGCCGACGACGCCTGGTCCGATGGCTACAACATCAGCTTCACCGAGCAGCAGTACGCCGTGACCGAGGAGGAGTTCGAGGACACCCAGGAATTGGCGGCCGTCAACTGGGAGACCTTCGCGGTGGCGCCGCCCGACGGCCTGGGCGACGACGGCTTCGAGGCCGTACGCGTGTATCTGAGCACGTACCTGGAACCCCTGTCCCCGCCACACGACCAGCTGCGCTCGCGGGTCGAGTTCAGCGGCCATGCGGAGACCCTGGCGCTGCCGGATCTGCTCGCCGCGGGCAGCCGGGGAGCGGCGCTCATGCACTATCAGGGGCACGCCAACGACCATCTGCTCGCCCACGAGCAGATCTTGGAGGACGTGGGCGGCAGCCCCTTCTACCGCGAGGACGCGTCGAGTTTCGACAACGCGGGGCGTCCCTGGTTCTTCGTCGGACTCGGCTGCCACATCACGACCTGGACCCGCGACGGCTCGACCGAGATGCCGCCGCAGGACGTCCCCTCGCTGGGGGAGAAGTTCCTGCGTCGCGCCGACGCCGGCGCCGTGGGCACCTACGCCAGCTCCGGCTACGAGTTCCTCACGCCCAACGCCGCGCTGGTCCAGGTGCAGTTCGCGCAGATGCTGCAGCGTCCGCCCCGCGGCGGGATCACCGGCGAGACCTTGCGGTCGCGCTGGGTGATCGGCGAGCTGATGCTGGCCAGCGAGGCGGCCTTCCTGGCGCTGCACCCGACCTACAGCACCTATCGCCGCGCCATCGCGCAGTACACCCTGCTGGGAGACGCGCTGATGGTGATCGACGCCGGCCCGCCCCGCGTGGACGTGTCCCTCGGCTGGGAACCGCTGGAGGACGGTGCCGAGTTGACGGCGCTCGACGAGACCAACGAGCTCGTGCTGACCGTCCGGGCCTTCGACGAGGCGGGCGTCGACCGGATCGTCGTGAGCGACGACGACGGCGCCGACCTCAGTGGCCTGGCCGTCGGCGGCACGCCGGCGGGCGCCGACAGCGACCAGCGGGCCGAGTGGGAGGTCCGCGTCCCCATCCCGCCGCAGGATTACGCGATCACCTTCGACGTCTACGACACCGCGGCCCCGGACGACGCGGCCGACCACTTTTCCATGACCCTGAACCTGCCGGTGGCGGTCACCCTGCACCTCGGCGACGCGCTCTTCGTGCCCGGGGAGACGCCGCTGCCGCTCCAGCAGGATCTCGATTTCGCGGGACGCGCCGTCACCGCCGCGTACCTGGCGCCCGAGATCGAGCTGGACCTGCACGGCCAGAACGTGACCCTGGTCGACAAGGTGCTGACGCGCATCGACGAGCATACGGTGGACATGACCTTCACGGCCCGGGCCACGGGCGAGGGCGACGCCGCGGTCGTGCTGGAGATCGACGGCTTCGGCACGGTGATCCCCCTGCAGGACGGCGGGACCACGATCGGCGCGGGCATCGAGGATCTGCACGCCTTTCCCAATCCGGTCGCCCGGGATACGCGTTTCCTGTTCACCACCGGCGCCGCGCCCTCGTCCGGGCGCATCACCGTCTACAACGTGGCGGGGCACGTGGTGAAGGAACTGCCCATCGGGATCACCGATTTCGTGGGCGGCGGCCACGTGATCGTGCCCTGGGACGGCCGCGACGCCCAGGGCGACGAACTGGCCAACGGCGTCTACCTGTACCGCGTGGAGCTGTCGGCGCCCTCGGGCGCGCTGGCCAGCGACATGCAACGCCTGGTGATGATGCATTGAGGACATCCGGCATGCGTCGAACCATCGTGCTCACGGTCCTGTCGGCGGCGGTCCTGTCCGCCGCGCTCCTGTCCGCCGGTTGCGCGGCCCGCAACAGGGGACCGACCGTCGACGCCGGCACGGCGCCCGGGGCGTCGGCCCGCCGCGCCGCGATCAGCGACAGCCCGCTGTTGTTGAGGATCGGTCTGGTGAACCGCGTCGAGGCGGCGACCCTGACCCTCGACGGGGACTGCCTGCTGCTGTCGGGCGCCGACCGCCGGCAACGCGAGCGCCTGGCCGCCGGCAGCACCCTGCGCGTGGAGGCCGGTCGGGGCCTCCTGCTCTGGCGCGCCGGCCGCCTGACGGGCCGCAGCGGCGACCACCTCTTCATCCGTCCCGTCGATCCCGCCGCGACCGTCACCTGGCAGGACACGCCCTATCCCGGGGAACTGCGCGTCGACGTCGGCGACGAGGGGCTCACCCTCGTCAACGTCGTGGGACTGGAGACCTACCTGCGCGGCGTGGTGCCCTGGGAGATCGGCCGGCCGGGGGAAGAGGCCCTCGCCGCGCTGGCCGCCCAGGCGGTCGCGGCCCGGACCTACAGCGTCTCCCATCTCGGCGAGCGCGAGGCTCTGGGCTTCGACATGTGGGCCAGCGTCACCGACCAGGTCTATCGCGGGTTGCACGGCGTCGATGCCCAGTGCGACCGCGCCATCGTCGCGACGGCCGGGGAGGTGCTGCGCCACGGCGGGGACGAGATCGAGGCCTACTACTGCTCCACCTGCGGCGGCGTGACGAGCAACGTGCACGAGGTCTGGCCGCGCCCGGCCCGCCCGTACCTGGTGAGCCATCCCGATTCTGACGGCCGCGGCGCGGCGTTCTGCGCGGGGTCGCCGCATTTCAGCTGGACCACCGCCTGGTCCGCCGGCGATCTCGAACGCACGCTGCGGAACACGCTGCCGGAATACCTGGCCTGGATCGCCGCTTCCCCGGCGCGGGCGCGCTGGACGGGGACGGTCTTCCGGCCCGCCCGCGCGGGCGCGGACGGCGACGCGCCGGGACGCTTGCTGGACCTGAACATCGAGGCGCGCACGGCCTCGGGCCGCGTCGCGCGGCTCGCCGTCGTCACCGAGGCCGGGGTCTACACGATCAGGGGGGATCGCGTCAGGTGGGTGCTCGCGCCCGCCGAGGGACGCTTCTCCATCCTCAAGAGCGCCAACTTCGACCTGGAGGTGTCGCGCGACGGCCGGGGACGCCCGTCCCGCGTGACGGCGACCGGCCTGGGCTTCGGACACGGCGTCGGCATGTGCCAGACGGGGGCGCTGGCCATGGCGCGTCGGGGCTACGACTATCGCCGGATCCTGGCCCATTACTATCCCGGCGCACGGCTGGAACGGATGGCGTCGCGGTGAGTGGCCCGGCGGCGCTGGCCCGGCGGCTGGTGGTGGGGCTGGCCGGTCCGCGGCTGACGTCCGCCGAGCGGGCCTGGCTCGACACGTACCGACCCGCGGGGGTCATCCTCTACCGCCGCAACGTGCGCGACGGCGCCCGGACGAAGCGTCTCTGCGCCGAACTCCACGACCTCCTGCCTCGCGGCGCCGAGATCATGGCGGACCACGAGGGCGGGCCCGTCTCTGTCCTCGACGCCGTCGCCGGCCGGCCGCCCGCGCCCTGGCTCCTCGGCCGTCTCGACGATCCCGAACTCACCCGGCGGGTCATGGAAGACGCGGCGGCGCGGGCGCGCGCCGTGGGCGTCGACCGTCTGCTGGCGCCGTGCATGGACGTGCTCACGGCACCGGACAACCCGATCATCGGCGCCAGATCCTTCGCCGCCAGCGCCGAGCGTGTCGCACGCCACGTCGCCGCGGCCGTACGGGGGATCACCGGGGCCGGGCTGGGCTGTTGCCTCAAGCACTGGCCCGGTCACGGCGGCACCGTGGTCGACACGCACCTCGCCGCCGCCGGACGCGTCCGTGACGACGATCCCGCGGCGTTGCGGGCCGGTCTGGAAGCGGGCGCCGACGCCGTGATGCTCGGCCATCTGAGACGGCCCGGCGACGACCTGCCCGCCTCCGTCTGCCCGGACGCCGTGGCCGAGCTGCAAGCCGCGTCGGGGCAGGCGCGCCTGTTCAGCGACGACCTGACCATGGGCGCCCTGCGCGGTCCGCTCGGCGAGACGGCGGGCGTGTCGCCCGCCGGGGACGGCCTCTGCGAACCGGCCGATCTGCCGCGTGCCTGGTTCGAAGCGGCCGCCCGCGGCGGCTGCGACCTCCTGTTCAGCCGGGGCATTCCCTGGTCCGCCTGGCCTCTTGACGGCGCGCGTCCGGAGGACCTGCCGTCCATCGGCGCGGATGTCGATCCGCCCGTCGACGCAGCGATCGCTGCGCCGGCACGGCCCGCGAGCTGGGACACGGCGCTCGAACGCGCCGCCGCGCCCTGCCTCGATCCGCAACGGGGCGACCTGCTGCTCTGGCGGGCCTCGTCCGGCCACCGGTGGGGCGGCCTGTCTGCCGCCGACGTGAGGGCGGCCGGCTGGACGGGCGGCCTGAGCGACCTGGCGGACGGATCGGCCACGGACCCGGCCGGCGGGTGCGTCCAGGTCCTCGTGGCCTCCCACGCTCCCCTGCGGGACGCCGACCTGGACGTCGCGACACCGCGTCTGGCGGCGCGCCTGGGCCCGTCGGGCGTCTGCGTGGCGCTCGGCCATCCCTCCCTGGCCGGCACCGTGGCGGGTCTGCTGCCCCGAGACTGGCGCGTAGAGGCCGGTTTCGACCTTGACGGCGCGACGCTCGCCGGCTTCTTCGCCCGTTGAGGCGTGCCCGGCGGGGGGACAAAAACCGCGGGTCCGGTTGACAGTCCGGGGGGCGGGGACTATATTCTCCGTCCGTTGCGTGCGGGGGCGTAGTTCAGTTTGGTTAGAACGCCGGCCTGTCAAGCCGGAGGTCGCGAGTTCAAGTCTCGTCGCTCCCGCCACAACACCCCTTCCACCGCGGTTCGCCGCGGTTTTTTCTTGCCCG
>Ga0180435_10003922_pt1 | contig 14793 bp, 14 predicted proteins | sample SS_ome_3_FD_132467 | JGI IMG/M metagenome (GOLD analysis project Ga0180435, IMG submission 132467) | Hypersaline lake sediment archaeal communities from the Salton Sea, California, USA - SS_3_S_1 metaG | ecosystem: Environmental > Aquatic > Non-marine Saline and Alkaline > Hypersaline >... | reverse complement strand
GCGTTCAGAAAAAATGATCTCTCCACGGGAGACGATCGAATAGCAGAATGCGCGTCTTCGGCGAGCTCCGCTAAAATCCATTGCAATTTTTATAGACTGTTATCTACATAGCAGACGCAGAGAGCGCAGAGAGAAAACAGAGGTTATTATAAAAACTATTTTATTCCACTAACAACAAAAAGTAATCCCCGGATCGTATATTGTAGTTTTTTTTCTTTCTCTGTGATCTCTGAGCCTCTGTGTTTCATTTTTTTGTTATCTTCAATGGCTCTACCTGCCATATCTCGGAGCAATACTGACGGATGGCGCGATCGGAGGAGAAGAAACCGCAGTGAGCTGAGTTCAGGATTGACATCCGGGTCCAGCGCTCCTTATCCCGGTAGGCGGCGTCGGCCCGTTCCTGGCAGTCCAGATAGGATTCATAGTCCGCCAGAAGAAGATATTTATCCCGCTGCAGCAGTTCATCGACGATAGGGCGGAAGAGTTGGTGATCGCCCTGTGAGAAGGTCCCGGTGGTTAGCGAGTCGATCGCCCGGCTCAGCCGCGGATTACTCTCGTAGTAATCCCGGGGGACATAACCGTGTTCTTTAAGCTTGAATACCTCATCGGTTGTGAGGCCGAAGAGGAAGAAGTTATCCGGGCCGACCAGATCACGAATCTCAATATTGGCCCCATCCAGCGTCCCGGTGGTCAGCGCGCCGTTCAGGGCGAACTTCATATTCCCCGTTCCGGAAGCTTCTTTGCCGGCCAGGGAGATCTGCTCTGAAATATCAGCCGCGGGGTAGATCTTCTCTGCCAGCGTAACGTTGAAGTTGGGCAGAAAGACAACTTTAATTCGGCCATTCAGATCCGGGTCATTATTGACTACGTCAGCGATGTTGTTGATGAGCTTGATAATAAGCTTGGCCATACGGTAACCGGGGGCCGCCTTGGCGGCAAAGATGAATGTTCGCGGGACTATCTCCGCGGAAGGGTTGGCCTTCAATCGGTGGTAGAGTGTGATGATATGGAGGGCCATCAGGTGCTGGCGTTTGTATTCATGGAGGCGTTTGGCCATAACGTCGAAGATAGAGTGAGGATCTACTTCAACCCCGGTAATCTCACGGATGAGACCGGCCAGCTCCTGCTTGTTTTTAAGCTTTACCTCGGACCACTTCGAGCGGAAGTCCGCGTCTTCCGCGTACTTTTCCAGGAGTTTCAGCTGATCCAGATCGGTCAGCCAATCATCACCGATCTTCTTGCTGATCAAGTCGGCCAGGCCGGGATTGGCAATGCGTATGAATCGGCGCGGGGTTACGCCGTTGGTAATGTTGTTGAATTTATGGGGCCAGAGTCCGGCGTAGTCGGAGAGCGTACTCTCCCTCAGCAGCCGGGAGTGCAGTTCCGCGACGCCGTTAATGGAGAAGCTGCCCACACAGGCCAGGTTAGCCATTCTGATTTTGCGCTCAGGTTCATCAGCGATGATAGACATGCGAGATATCAGGTCCGGATCCTGCGGAAAGATTCCGCTGATTTCGTCGAGGAAGCGGTTATTGATTTCATAGATAATTTCCAGGTGTCTCGGCAATAATTCCCCGAAGATATCCTCCGGCCACTCTTCCAGCGCTTCGGGAAGCAGGGTGTGACAGGTATAAGCGAAAACCCGCCCGGTGATATCCCACGCCTGTTCCCAGCTTAAAGAGTAGTCGTCGATCAGTATGCGCATCAGTTCGGGAATAGCCACGACCGGATGCGTATCATTGAGTTGGATGACTACCTTATCCGGAAAGGCTTCCCAGTCATCATTGCGAATCCGGAAACGGCGGATAATATCGCAGAGCGAGCAGGAGACGAAGAAATACTGCTGTTTGAGCCTCAGTTTCTTGCCCTGGGGAGTATTATCATTGGGATATAAAACTTTGGTGATATTCTCGGAGCGCACCTTCTGTTCTACTGCTCTGGCGTAATCTCCATCGTCAAAAAGCTGGAAGTCGAACTCCCGTGTGGCCCGCGCGCGCCAGAGACGTATCATATTTACCGTCTTCGTTTTGAATCCGGGAATCATCATATGGTATGGCTCGCCCCGTACCTTCTCCCCGCTGATCCAGCGTTTGCGCGGTGCGCCGGTGCTATCGGCATACCATTCCGTCTTCCCTCCAAATTGAACCTCTACCATATCATCTGGATGCTTGTACTCCCATGGGCAGCCATAGGCCAGCCAGTCATCGGGCCCTTCATCCTGCCGACCATCTTTAAACGATTGTTTGAAGATTCCGTACTCATAGCGGATACCGTATCCGACCGCTGGAATGCCGAGTGTTGCCAGGGAGTCGAGATAACAGGCTGCCAGTCGGCCGAGTCCTCCGTTGCCGAGCCCAGGCTCAATATCCTGAGCGATAAAGGTGTCGAGGTCGAGATCGACATCCGCCAGCGCCTTCCGGGCCAGTTCTGTCGTATTGGTGTAGAGCAGGTTTTTTCGCAACTGGGGACCCAGCAAGTATTCAGCGGATAGGTAATAAACAAAACGGGGATTTTCTTCAAATTGAGTATCGGTGGTCTTACGCCAGCGGCGCATCAGGTAATCGCGCACGGTATAGGCCAGGCTGACGTAACCATCATTAAGGCTGGCAGATTGAATCCCCTGGCCGCGGGAGAAATAGAGGTTATCTACCATGGCCTGACGGAAGGCAGCCGCGTTGTGACGACCATGGACACTGGACTTATCGTTATGGTTATTGTCTATGTTCATAAGTGACTATTCTTTAGAATTTGAATAAAACCACAGAGGCACAGAGGTCACAGAGAATTTGGGTTAAATAATTTATAATCCTCTGTGATCTCTGTGCCTCTGTGGTTAATTAGTTGACCGGAGCGCGCGAGGGCAATTTTCTACAGATTCACCGGTATCCCCCGGTCCCTCAGGTATTCTTTCATCTGTCGGATGGTGAAGGTTCCGTAATGGGCAATCGAAGCCACCAGCACCGCGTCGGCATGGCCTTCGTCGATCGCCTGGTAAAGATGTTCCAGAGTTCCCGCTCCTCCGGAGGCGATGATGGGCAGGTTTACCGCGTCGGCGATCGCCCGGGTCATCGGGATATCATATCCGGCCAGGGTGCCGTCGGCATCCATGCTGGTCGGAAGAATCGCTCCGGCTCCCAGTTCTTCCACTCTCTTCGCCCAGGCGACGGCGTCCAATCCCGTCGGTTTGGTTCCTCCACTTACTACTACCTCGAAGCCGGAAGGCAGTTCGGAGGATGAGCGGGTGTCGATGGCGACGGTGATATTGCCGGATCCGAACTCTTCCGCGGCCCTGCGGACCAGTTCCGGGTCCCTGACGGCGGCCGAGTTCATGGATATTTTGGAGACGCCAGCGTCCAGCAGCATCTTGATGTCATCGAGAGATGCGATCCCTCCACCCACGGTCAGGGGAACAGTGATAGCGGCCACGGTACGTTTGACCGCGTCGAGAAAGGTTTTTCTTCCTTCCAGGGTAGCGGTAATATCCAGAAAGACCAGTTCATCCGCTCCCGCTTCACTGTAAGCAGCTCCGGCTTCGGCCGGATCGCCGAGTTCCTTGAGATCTACGAAGTTGATTCCCTTGACCAGCCGTCCGTCTTTCGTATCCAGACATGGTACAATTTTTCGGTAGTCCATTATTATTTTCTCCTGTTTTTTATTGAACCACAGAGGCACGGAGATCACAGAGAATATTGATCAATAATTTAAAAACCGCAGTGTCCTCTGTGCTCTCTGTGGTTAATTAGTTGCCCGGAGCAAAGGGCTAGACTAAGTTCTTATGGGTTTAGTAGTTCGAAACCGGTTTCGGTATCCGGTACTCTCCGGGCGGATGTATCAACCAATTCCACCAGGATTACCTCGGCTACCTGCCAGATCTTGACCCCGGTCCGTCCACAGCCGGTAACAGTCCGGTCCTCCCTCCCGCAGGCGATATGGAGATGAAGCATAGGATTTCCATTACTATCCGGGAAGAGTGTCCCGACTCCGGCGATTTCGTGCACATCATCGAGGATATGGGTGAGGGGAGGAACCGGCCGCGCGTCGCCGTCTTCCGGTCCCACTACCAGTATACTCCCTTTATCAGCCCCTCCAACCACAATCAAATAAGCGGATTTAACATCATGATCTATAGCGAACCGCTCAATGACCTCATGAAGAATCTCTCCATCCTCCAGCCGTATGACAAAGGTCCGCCCCTGTTTTGCTTCCGAGTATTTCATTATAATTAGCTCCCTTTGGTCGCGAATTTAGGGAATAGAGAATGAGGAATAGGGAATGGGGACCTACTGCCCACTGCCTACTGCCTACTGCCCATCCCCCATCTCCATCCTGACACTTTCCAGCGTCTCCTTAATCCCTTCCTCCATGCTCTTCCCTCGAATCAGCGCACCGGAGGCGGTATGGTGTCCTCCGCCCCCGATTCTAAATGCCGCCCGTCCGACATTGACATCCTTTTTTGAACGAAGCCATACCTCAATTCCGGCCCGTTCCTGGTGAAGCATTATAGCCGCTCTGATCCGTCTGATACTGAGAAGCTGTTTGAGTGCCTCCGATGCCAGTTCTCTCTGATAGAACGAGAGGTAGTCGCTTTGAAACATAGTGAACCAGGCCAGTGCTCCATTCTCTTCATAGTTAACTGTCTGGAGGAGCGCCGCCAGGTTCTTCAGATAATCATCCGGCTGGTTGCAGTAGATCTTTTCCTGAAGATCTTCTACATCAATCCCGCCCGCGATCAGTTCTCCGATCACCCCGAGCATATTACCTTCCGGGTCGATATAGCGAAACCCTACCGTATCGGTTGACATGCCAACATATATGGCCTGGGCGATGATTCCGACAATGGGTATTTCCAGAGCTTTAATGACTTCGAATATAAGCTCCGCCGCGCCTCCGGCAATAAACCGGACATAATTTAGATCGCCGAAGAAAGCATTGTCACGGTGATGATCGATGTTTATGACCAGAGCCGGAGACTTTTTCGCAATATCGGAGAGGTCGCCGAGCCGGAAGTAGTCGCAGCAATCGACCAGAATAACTACCTGACAGCCTAAAATTAATTCATCATCTTTTGATGGATCATACTGGCGGACTGCTTTATCCCGGTTAAGGAACTCCAGGGCGGGAGTAAAGGGATCTACTCGGAGGGAGATGACTTCTTTCCCCAGTTGCTTTAATGCCGTGGTTAGTGCGATCTGGGATCCGATCGCGTCGCCGTCCGGTTCCTCGTGAGAAAAAACTGCGAACCGGTCATACCGCCGGATAACTTCAGTAATCTCATCCAGTAATTCGGTTTTATTTTCTCTGTCAGCCTGGCGCATTGAATTAGCGCCTCCGGCGCTAACGATTAAAAATAGGAACGTTAAAGGTCGTTGAATATCGGAAATATACCATGGCTTGTAGCTTGAGACCGATTCTCCATTATCTATTCCCAATTCCCTAAAATCACTTTATATTCAGGCCATTTGATCGAAACTTCAAGATAAAAATTTAGAGATTGCCATAACAAAAATATGATAATCTTGATTAAAACTAATTTAATTCCAAAGGAATTAAATTAAACCTTTTTTTATCTTTGACGTTTGATTGTTAAAGGGAAATTTTATGCTTGAAGGCGAACAAGTTCTGGTCCGGCGGTTTCAGGACGGTGAGACTCAAGTTTTTGATGATATTATGAAGCTTTTTCAGGAGCGAGCCCTCTCTCTGGCCTACTATCGTACCGGTAGGCGCGAAGATGCTTTAGATATCGTCCAGGACGCGTTTATCCGGATGTATAAGGTGCTGCCCGGCTGGCAGCCGAAGGCGTCGCTCTTTACCTGGTTATACAGGGTGATCGTCAATCTATCCGTGGATCGAGGCCGCGCGCTGGCCCGGACCGGGAAGGTGTCGCTGGACAATATTCCGGAACCTTCGGAGAAGAAAAACTCTCACAACCCGCGGGCTGTGCTGGAAGGAAAAGAGACCGCGACAGTGATTGAAGAGGCCGTTGCCCAGCTGCCGCCGAAACAGCGGGATGTCTTCATTCTTCGGCAGTACCAGCATCTGCGATTGAAAGAGATCGCACAAATTCAGGGTTGCTCGGTCGGGGCGGTTAAGGCAAATCTCTTTCAGGCGTTGCGAAAATTGAGAGTTAGTCTATCAGGCTATTACAAGGAGTAATATCATGAACTGTAAAACATTTAATAAGCTTTTGCCGGGGCATCTCTATGGAGAGAGTTCGATTGAAGAGAGTGAGAAAGTTCTCTCTCATGCCCGGGTCTGTCCTGACTGCCGGCGTCTGCTTGATGAGATGACCGGAACTATCTCTCTTCTTCGGGAAGAGGAGAAACCTCATTTTTCCGGGGGGGAGATGGCGGCATTACGGATGAGGGTAGAGCAGGTGATATCAGGGATGGACCGGCCGCCGATTCATTCCTCCGGCCCATCCCGACTGAAATTATTCTCCCGGCCTCTCTTTCTCCCGGTGGCTGGAGCGTTGGTGGCTGCCTCAATTATAGCGGTAATTCTTTTTCAGCCGGTGGAAAATCCGGATTATCTTGTATCTACCACTCCGAATGAGGTGGAAGAATTGGTCGCAATGACTGAAACGGTTGAAGAAGAGTATGACTCGGTTGATGAATTATGCCGGGAGATGGATGAATTGCAGCAATTGTTTTTAAACGAACCGGCCCCTGACACGGAAGCTGAGATGGGGGTAGATAATATATCAGTAAAGGCATAAACTATAGAACGTAGCGCCTTCGGCGCAAAAGGTTGCGGTTGCGCGGCTCGAAACGTTGAACGGGATACGGTTGCGTGCGGCTCGGTCCCGCAACCGTCCAACGCAACCGATTCGAGTTGCGCAACCGATCAACGACACCCTGTGATTTCAATTTATTGAAATCACTAAACAACAAGGTTTGCGCATTACACTAAAATTTTAGGGGATACTGAAGATGAAAATAATTACAGGTATTTCATTATTAATACTGATGATCTCTCCGGCGGTCTGCGCCCAGGATGGTCCCACTCCAAACGAATGCCCACCCCGGGAAGGCTACATGTATGATACGGATGGTGGTGGAGAGGGGAGGGAACCAGCACCTCCGCCAAATGGGCATGACAGGAGGTTCGGGAAAAAAGGGAAGAGAGGACCGGGAGGGAGGGAGGGCAGACTCCAGTTTAAACAGTTTCGCCAGGAAGTCAGGGCTCTGGGAGATGAGATAAGAGAGAATGAACTGATGATCCAGAGCCTGGAAGAAGAGCTTGAGGCGATGGAACCGGGGATGCCACGGGCCGACGTCAGGAAGAAATTGAACGAATGTCTTCTCCGTGAGGCTGAACTGCAGCTGGAACTGGCCCGCAAACGGGTTGATTTTACTCTGCGGGCCCGGGACCACGCTGAGAAGCGTTATGAGCAGGCCCGCCTGGGGATGGAGAAGGTTGAAGAAAAGATCAAGAGAGACTATCCCGAACTGGCCGACCGGCTGGCGCCGGATCAGGATTAGTGTCCAGTCCTGATTTAAAGTTGTCATTTTTTAGTTGAAACTTCTGCTTTTCTCCCTCTTTGAATATCTGAATCGATGCAGGTTGCAGGATTCAAGATACAGGATGGCCTTTCGCCGAGCATTTCGCATCCTGTATCCCGTATTATGTCATTTTGTTTACTTCCCACTGCCTATTCTCTATTCTCCAACAATAATCCCTGTGGACTAAGCTGCTCTCCTGCGATACACTTCCGTCCATGAAAAATGGAATAGATGAAAAGAGATTAGTTCGGACTTTTCTGGAGCTGGTTGAGATCGACGGGGTAACTTTCGAGGAGCGGCCGGTCGGGGATTTCGTGAAGAGATATTTTGCCGGGTTAAACCTTCCGATGGAAGAAGACGATGCCGCGGAATCTATCGGTGGCGACTGCGGAAATTTACTGGTACGGATGCCGGGAAAGAATGCCGCGGCGAGGCCCCTGATTATTGCTTCCCACCTGGATACTATTCTTCCGACCGGAAACTTGACGGTTGTCGAGAAGGAGGGGGTCTTTTATTCGGATGGAACTACTATTCTGGGTGCTGATGATCGGGCGGGCGTGGCGGTGATGCTGGAATGCGCCCGAAGTTTGGTGGAGGAGGGGGGCAGTCCTGTTCCTCTGGAATTTCTATTCACGGTGGCGGAGGAGAAGGGGCTCTTCGGGGCCAAGGCTCTGCAAAAAGGATGGCTGAAGGGGGAATACCTGTATGTCCTGGATTCTGACGGTCCAGTGGGGAGGATTGTCAATGGGGCGCCCTATGGAGTAAAGCTCGCGGTTACGGTTAAAGGGAAGTCCGCTCATGCCGGGATCGATCCGGAATCAGGTGTGAGCGCGGTAGTGATCGCTTCACGGGCGATTGCCGCCATGAAGCTCGGGCGGATTGATGAATTAACCACCGCCAATATCGGTACCATCTCCGGCGGCCAGGCCCAGAACATTATCCCGGATCTGGTTGATGTGGTGGGGGAGGTGAGAAGTATTGAGGAGGATAGACTGAAAAAACAGGTCGCTCATATGGAAGAGTCTTTTAAATCCGCCGCCGATGCCGCCGGGGGGGAGTTAGTCTTTTACTCTCACTCCGATTATTCCGGATATTACTTCCCGGAAGATAGCCCTCCGATTAAGTTGGTCTCCCGGGCGTTGAAACATATGGGCATTGAGGCAGTAATGGAGACATCCTGCGGCGCCAGTGATGCCAACATTACCACCGGTCTGGGAATCCCTTCGCTGGTATTAAGCGTAGGGTATCTGAAGCCGCATACCAACGAAGAGAGTCTTTCCAGGAAGGAGCTGATCAAGTCCGGACAGTTGATTTATGAGATGGTAAGAAATAATAGTAGTATCATCCCCGATTAAAATCGGGAATTTGTAGGATCAGAATGCCTCCGGCATTCTTTGTAATAATTGGAGTATCGCTGCGCTTGTAGGAACGGCCTCCGGTTCGTTACCCGGATCAGCCAGGTTTTCAAGCATTGCCGAAGGCAAGGCGATCCTACATCTCCTACAAGGCGAAGCCGATATACCAAGTCCCGCACATAAATCAGTCGTAAGGTTTCAGTGAACCTCGTTGACCCGTACTCGTAGCGGCGACCTTCAGGTCTCCATCGTGTGGCAGCCTAAAGGCAGCCGCTACGAGAAGACGTGGTTTACTGAAAGCTTAAAGTTAGTCTTAGTTGCGGGGTGATACATCATTATGAAAGCACTTGCGTTATTATCCGGAGGACTGGACAGTATGCTGGCCGCCAGGGTGATTATGGATCAGGGGATTGAAGTGATCGGGGTTAGTTTTTCTACTCCGTTCTTCAGTAGTGAGAGGGCGGCCCGATCCGCTCTGGAGCTGGGGATAGATTTTAGGAGTTATGATATTACTCCTGAGTATATCGATATTCTATCCCATCCCCGGTATGGTTATGGGAGGAACTGTAACCCTTGCACCGATTGCCACCGTTTGATGGTCTCAGTCGCGGCCGGGAAATTGGAAGAACTGGAGGCATCCTTCATTATCACCGGTGAGGTGGTCGGTCAGCGCCCAAAATCACAGACTCGGGACGCATTGAACGCGGTCGCGAAAGCGACCCCGACGGGGTTGCTTCTCCGTCCTCTCTCGGCATTGCTCTTGTCCGAAACTATTCCGGAGAAGAAGGGGTGGGTTGACCGGTCAAAGTTGTTAGGATTATCCGGCCGCTCCCGGAGAGATCAGTTCGTTCTGGCGGAGGAGTATGGATTGAAGGGTTATTCATCCCCCGGGGGAGGATGTCTTCTGACCGAACCGGGTTATTGCAGAAAGCTGCTGGAATTAAAAGAGAAGGAAGGGTGGCGGATCCCGGATCTCAAACTCCTGCGGGTCGGTCGGCACTTCCGGCTTCTTTCTGGATCGAGAGTGGTTTCCGGCCGGGATGATAGGGAGAATCGGGAGTTGATAAAACTTGCCGGCGATGATGATTATTTTTTTCAGGCCGCCCGTCGTCCGGGGAGTCTGGTCGTTTTACGCGGCCGGGAGGGACTGACCCCGGAAGATCTTTCCGTTGCAGCAGCTATCTGCGCCCGGTACAGCAAGGAGAAAGAAGATACTGTCTTTGAGATAGAATACTGGAGAGGAAGGGAGCGGAAAGACGTTAAAGAGATTCCAGCATCACCGATGACGGATGAAAAGTTGGATGGTTTTAGAATATAAGTATATCAAGTAGGTATTCGGTGTAAGCTTTCAGTGAACCCCGTCTCTCGTAGCGGCTGTCTTTAGGCTGCCACACGATGGCGACCTGAAGAGGGTGTCCGATAATTCAAATTTCATGTCATTGCGAGCCCGAAGGGCGAAGCAATCTGTTTTGCCTTTCAGAATTGCTTCGTATTCAGAAAGATGAGATTGCTTCGTCGCTTTGCTCCTCGCAATGACCTAAATATAGGCGAAAATCTGCTTTATCGGACAGCCTCTGAAGGTTGCCGCTAAGAGTAAGGAGCTGAAAGCTCAAATATACAAAACAACCAAGAACCGAATTTATTAGTTATGAAGAAATTAATATTGTTGATTGTATTATGCTCGATATCCTGTACTGCCATAGCAGCGCAGGATGTCGAGTTGATTAAAAAAGATTTGATATCATCTGACGCGGAGGTCAGATCTGATGCCTGCCTGGCTCTGATCGAGGATGGGAGAACAGCGATTCCGCTGCTGAAACCGCTTCTTCATGACCGTTCAATGCTGGTCAGACACTGCGCGGCTTACGCCCTCTCCCGGATCGGTGGGGCGAAAGTAGAAAAGATCTTCAAAGAAGGACTGAAAGCTTCCTCTCCTGATCTCCGGAGACTATCAGCCCTGGGACTCGGAATGCTGGGCAAAGCAGACCTGGATGGTTTGCTTCCAATGTTGAAGGATAAGAGCTGGGAAGTCCGCTGGGCCGCTGTCTTTGCCCTGGGACGTTGCGGTGATCGCCGAGCTCTGCGGGCTCTGGGGCCGGTATCGCGGAAGGACGGGTATTACGATTCGAAGAGCGGATCTTATCCGGTCCGGCAGGCGGCTCTTAAAGCGATCAGCCGGTTGAACGGGATGATAGGGTGGCGGATGGAATTTAAAAAAGCCCTCGCACTCTCCCGGGCTGAGGGCCGACCTCTCATGCTATATTTCAGGAAGAGCGGGAGTACTCTCTGCGGTCAGTTTGAGAGAAGAATCTTTACCGAGGAAAAGATAATCGATGCCGCTCAGAGATTTGTCCCGGTCTGGCTGGATCATCAGAGCTCTCCTGAAATATTTACCAGTTTTGACATCAAGCGGGTTCCGGAGATATTGTTTGTCGCTCCTGATCGGAGCCGACTGGGAGAAGTGAACGGCACTATCAGCCCGGAATCTCTTCTGGAAAAGATGCTCTCCGCTCTGGAACAAGAGAAGAATGCTTCCCGTCTCCGGGCCCGGTTGAAGATATCCCCCGGTAATCTTGAGACAGCCTGGCAGCTGGCCGGCTGCTATATGGATGATGGTCAATGGGAGCGTGCCGCCGAGATGCTCGATTTAATTATTAATAATGATCCGGATAACCTGAGCAGCCTGAAAGATAACGCGCTCTTCGCCCGGGCTTATATTCAGGGGAAGCTGGGTAATTATGAGATGGCTTGCCGTGAATTGAGAAGGCTCTGCGGGGAGTATGCTGCTTTTGGGGATCGGGCGGAAGCCATGTATTGTTGGGGTATAAGTGCTGTTAAGGCCGGGAAAAATAAGGAGGCGGAAGAGGTCCTGGACCAGCTCCGGCAGCAATATCCGGATAGTAACTTTGCCTCCATTGCCGAAGATATCCTTGCCCGTCTCCGGGGTGAGAGCTCCAAGAGATAGAAAAACTTTCCTTCACATTTTTCCCTGAAAGTTATACTCTTCGGATAATCAAAGAACTTAGCCCTCGCTTCGTTCGGGAAACTTATTTAACCGCGGATTATACGGATTATGCGGATTAAAGAAAAAGCAATCCGTTAAATCCGCTTAATCCGCGGTTTATTTAATTTATAAAATTTAAAGGAGAATATTATGTCACAGCATCCCAGTTTTGGAGGCAAAGGAAAGATCAAGCCTAAGAGGAATGTGCTTAAACGCTATGAACGTGTGCGCTATCTAAAGGAAAAAGGTAAGTGGGATGAGAATAAATCCATCCTCGGTCTTCCTAAAACCCTGGTTAAGGAATAAATTATCCCCGCCGGCGGGGATAATTTAGTTCAGCACCAAGATCATAATGAGCCGATCTCAATAATGACGTTGCGGAAAAAAGACGTAAAAAATACCTTATCTTCATTTGGGCAGGGATTGTTCAATGCGCAATCTTGCTTGCGCATATGGGTTATCGCGTTTTTCTGTGTCATCCCGGTAGTCTTCCCGGCTCTTGCTGAAGTTACTTCCGTGCCGGGGACTGTTGTTGGAGATAATGTTAATATGCGGGTCAGTCCCGGCCTGAGATCCGAGGTTGTAGGCCAATTGGACAGGGGGGAGGAAGTCCGGGTTTTGCTGACTGATGGTGAATGGTGCGCGATTATACCTCCGGGGGAGATGTTCGGATGGGTATCGAGTCAGTATGACACGGATGGCAGGGTATCCGGCAGCCGGGTTAACGTACGTAGCGGTCCGGGAGTCTCTTATGGACGGTTGACTTATCTTCGGAAGGATACTGAGGTTGACGTTCTGGAAGAGAAGGCGGGCTGGGTGAAGATCACCCTCCCCAAAACCGGGCGGCTCTGGGTAAGTGCCCGCTACATAGACCAATCTCCTGATGATCCGATGCCTGAAAACTCCTTTCCCGCATCCGACCAGAAACGGGAAATGCTTCCTCCCCAGGCAAGCAAGGACATTATATCATCCGGGAGAATAGAGCCGGAGGTTACAGCGGTCGCCGTTCCTTCTCCATCTCCGGTGCCTCCACAGGATATCCCGGGAAGCTCATCCCGGCCGGTTCCGTCTGAGAGTTCGGCCCGGTCATCGGTGGCCAGATCATATAGCGGATATATCGAAAAATTGGATCAGCCCTTTTCCACTGCCGATCGCGAGTATGCTTACGAACTTCGGAAAGAACGCTTTGATTCCAACCCGGTCGCTTTTTTAACCGGAGATACTATCGATCTCAAGAAATTTTTATCCAGAAAAGTTCGTCTCTGGGCGGTAATTATCGAAAAGAAAGACCGTTCCCCGGATCTGATGGAAGTAAAGGGAGTGGGGATGCTGTGGTAGAAGCAGGGAGTAGCAGGGAGTAGCAGGGAAGAGCGGGGAGTAGCAGGGAAGAGCGGGGAGTAGCAGGGAAGAGCAGGGAATGGCAGGGATGAGCAGGGTTGAGGAGGGAAGAGGAGGGATGAGCAGGGTTGAGGAGGTAATAGTACGGAAGAGTAGGGAATATAGCCGGAACCTCCAACCGATGTGTCCCATAAGTTTTGCGTATTTCGCGCATTTTTACGGCTAATTAAGGTGCCGGGGCACGGGAAATTTTTATAATTGAATCGCATTTTTGCGGCTGAAAGTATGTTCGGATTACCGACATTTAAGAGAGGGATTCATATCCCCGAGCATAAGGAACGGACCGAAGGGAAGAAGATAAAGGATATACCTCTCCCCTCATCGGTGATTATCCCTCTCAGCCAGAATGTCGGCGCGCCGCCCCTGCCGGTGGTGGAGGTAAAACAGAAGGTGAAAGTAGGGGAAGTAATCGCGGAACCGGCTGGTCCGGTCTCGTCAACTCTTCACGCGTCAGTCTCAGGAGTAGTAACCGCGATCGATCTATTTCCTAATCCTTCCGGCCCCGCGTCCACCGCGATAGAGATAGAGACCGATTTAGAGAATTCCGATTATGAATATCCTCCGGTTCCCGGAGATCCCTTTCAGCTTTCCCCGGATGAGATCCGGGATCGTGTCGCCCGGGCTGGGATTGTGGGTATGGGCGGCGCCGGTTTCCCTGCCCAGGTCAAACTCAATCCTCCTCCCGATACTAAAATAGAATACGCGGTTATCAATGGTGCGGAATGCGAACCATTTTTAACGGTGGATCATAGGTTGATGCTGGAGGAGGGAAAGCAGATAATAAACGGATTGCGGCTTATGATGTGTGCCACGGGGGCTAAGGAAGGAATTATAGCTATTGAAGCGAATAAGCAGGATGCCTTCTATAAACTTCAGGCAGCGGTTCATAAAACACCAAACATTCGCATCCAGCTTCTTAAAGTTAAATATCCCCAGGGGGCTGAAAAACAACTGATATATTCACTCTTTGGCCGTGAAGTCCCGGTCGGAGGTCTCCCCTCCGCGGTTGGCTGCGTGGTTCAGAATGTCGCAACCGCGATCGCGATCGCCGAAGCTGTTATATTGAACAAACCTCTGATCGAAAGGGTGGTAACCGTTACCGGTCCGGGAGTGAAAAAACCGGGAAATTTCCGGGTGCGGATCGGAACTCCGTTCTCGCATCTGCTGGATGCGGCGGGAGGAATATCCGATGGCGATTTAAGGGTGCTTTCCGGGGGGCCGATGATGGGGATTCCCCAGTCCGAGTTATCCGCTCCGGTGATCAAAGGGACCTCGGGATTATTGATTATGGAAGCTGATTCCCGTGAGCGGAATCTTCCCTGTATCAGGTGCGGGGACTGTTTGCGCGTATGTCCTATGGGATTGCTCCCCAGTGATCTGGGGACGATGGTGGAGAACCGCCGGTGGGAAGAATTTGAGGAATTAAATGCGGCCAGCTGTATAGAATGCGGATGCTGCGCCTATGTATGTTCCGCCGGTCGGGATCTGGTCCAGTTGATCAAGCTGGGGAAAGCAGCCTTGAAAAAGAAGTAAG
>Ga0180435_10003921_pt1 | contig 14794 bp, 10 predicted proteins | sample SS_ome_3_FD_132467 | JGI IMG/M metagenome (GOLD analysis project Ga0180435, IMG submission 132467) | Hypersaline lake sediment archaeal communities from the Salton Sea, California, USA - SS_3_S_1 metaG | ecosystem: Environmental > Aquatic > Non-marine Saline and Alkaline > Hypersaline >... | reverse complement strand
GAAATTCCCATTTTTTCAATCAGGTATCTGGCTGTAACACAGGCTCTGGCCGTGGATAATTCCCAATTGGAGGAAAATTGTTGGTTGCTGATGGCAATATTGTCCGTGTGTCCGATGATATTGAGGATATAGGGCGTTCCGTTTAAAATTCCGGCAATTTTATGCAGGGGGCGCATGTACTGTGGTTTCAATTCAGCACGACCAGAATCGAATAAAAGGTCACTGGTGAGAACAATCCTGACAGCCCCGTCTTTGCTCAAATTCACAGAAGCCAGACCCTGAAGATCCTCCGTGTTCAAGGTCTGCTTGCTGATTTGAAACAGCTCGGACATGTCGGGAGGGGGATTCAACGGGCTGGGATTGTCCCAATCGAGCTTTTGGGTTCGTGAGTGGTCAAAATCAACATCAGTAGTGATGTTCTGGGTGGCAAAACGGCCCTCTTCAGATACATGATACGCAAAAAGAACAGCAAAAAGAATAAACATGGTCATCATGAGATCGGACCAGGGCACCGACCAATGAACGCTCTTCCGCTGCCTGGGTTCAAACAAAGTAGCCATACTGTCGTTAAATTCCGGGGTCGTTAGGTCTTTTGCTTCCAATTTTTCGATCATCTGGTTTACCCTTAAACGGACATCTGCTATTTATTGGTTTGTGTGGAATTAGAGCAATACTTGTGCCAGTTCCATTCGCAGGCTGTGTAAAACAGTTAAAGCCATCATATCAAGTAGTTATAGAGGAAGGAAGTTCGAGAGGGCAAACTTTTCGGATTCAGGCGGAAAAAATTGCCGTCCTGGTCGGCAAATCGCAGGCGGCGAGACATTTACAATCATCATGTTGAACATATATAGAAGCATCAATGCGAATCAGGTATGAAGACCTGGATGAGACATATTTTTGGAATCAAGACCTATTTTACGATAACCGATGACAGGCATCGGTTGCATGGCCTTGATCATTTACGGGCGGCAGCCATCGCCATGGTGGTATTATTTCACTATGACTACTACTACGGTGTGCCCGAATGGCTGGCCTATGCTAGCCGATTTGGATGGTCCGGTGTAGATCTTTTTTTTGTCCTAAGTGGCTATTTGATAGCCGACAAGCTATATCGGGGGATCGAGGCAGATGGGAAAATCGATTTCAATGGATTTTATCTGAATCGATTTCTACGTATTATTCCGGCATATCTCGCCGTTGTGGTGCTGTATTTTACATTTCCTGATCTGTATGAGGGGCGTGGGCTGCAGCCCATATGGAAGTTTTTAACATTTACACAAAATATATCTATCGATATGCATAAAAATACCTTTTCACACGCTTGGTCCCTGTGTGTGGAAGAACATTTTTATCTATTCTTTCCAATGCTGATATACTTAACTTTCTCGATAAGAAGGCCGAATATGGCTGTTTTTCTTTTTGTATTGGTGGCGGTATCTGGGATCATTATTCGATATGTTATTTGGGATATGCGTGTTGCACCGGCATATGAACGTATGCGATTAATGATTGCCCTCAGAGAGATTTATTATCCCACATACACAAGGCTGGATGGCTTGCTGGTCGGCGTAGCCATCGCTTCCATTTTCAATTACCGGCCGATGTTAAGAGATAGACTCGTCAAAGCGGGCAACCTTATGCTGGCATTATCCATCATGCTTCTTGGCGTGGCTTATATTTTATTTGACGGTTCGCTGGTTTCCCAAAGGTTTACTTCATTGACAACTGCGGTTTTAGGCTTTAATATTATATCAATTGCTTATGGCCTGTTGGTGATAGCAGCTATGAGTCCGCGATGTATACTATCCCAGTACCGCATTAAGCCAGTCGCCATTTTGGCCACATTGGCATACCCCATCTATTTAACCCACAAAATGATCAACCATCTGGTCAATACCCAATTGCAGGCGTTGCTTGATCTGGATGTTCATCAATTATTTCCCATATCCCTGGCTGGCGTGACTATCTGTGGATATGCCCTGCATCTTAGTGTCGAGAAACCCTTTTTGATATTGCGCGATAAGCTTAATAGGGCAAAATGCAATATGAGCGGTAATATCTAGAAGTGTGTTAAATCCGATATAGTCGCTTAGGACACCCTTTCAACATTTGTTGAAAGTATACTATATAGTGAAAGTATGGCTTCTTTATTCAACGAGCGCAAAAGCAATTATAAATCATAAAAAAGCTGCACCTGGATGGGCATTGTGAAGCAACAATGATGGAGAAGGCCCATACGAAGTATATAGTAAGAATTACCACCCTATCCACAGGCAGGAAATATATTGAAAAAAACTAAGGTCTTTTGGCGGTATTCACCAAAAGACCTCAGACTAGTGACGAAGCCACGTAGAATATTTTTTGTTTTACAAAAAATATATTTGGTGGGCCGTGAAGGAATCGAACCTTCAACCTACTGATTAAGAGTAAAATCCCCCGAGTTTCCTAACCTCCTCAAATTATTATAAGCGATTGAATTTATAAGGTTATGGGTTGCACACTTTTTCTGATTTGTTCCAATTTTAGCAGGATTTGGAAAGTTTTTCTCACACAGGTTCTCACAATGACTCAACTCTTGAATCATAATTATGATTTTTCTGGTTATTTCAACCTACTGATATTCGTATAAATCCAACCTTCTGTTACAGAATCTTTTGTTTGGAGGATTCGTAAAGATTGGCGTAATCTCAAAGATTCCACTTGAATGAAAAGTCGAACACTACTTATGGTTATCTAATGTATACCTGAGAATTGAACTCCCGGATGTTATTGATCCATAACACTCGGGATCTTATTTTGTGAGAACCAGCGTGTCTGCTGTCTTCCAGGAGACCCAGACGACACTGCCGATGAGGATCGAGGTGGTGGTGCCGCTTTCGCGGTTTCTCACTTCAGCCATCATCTGTTCGCCGGCAATGTTTTCCAAAAACACCTGACTGGTGCTGCCGTAATAAACAACATTGGCCACCCTGCTGCGGAATTTGATACAATCATCAGCCGGTTCGTCTGAATCCAGCTGGAGCTTTTCAGGACGAATGGCCAGGGTGACCTTGCCTTGGGCAGGTCCGTCATGGGGGATGAGGGCTTTGCCGATGCCCTTAATATCCATGGCCAGGCTACCGTTTTCCACACCGATAACTTTTGCCCTCAGCTGGTTTATTTTACCGATGAAATCTGCACAGAACTGGCTGTTCGGATTTTCATACAGTTCCAGCGGCCCGGCCACCTGAACCACCTGCCCGTCTTTCATCACCGCAATTCGATTGGCTGTTGATAACGCCTCTGCCTGGGAGTGCGTAACGATCACAAAAGTGATGCCCACAGACTTCTGCAGGTTGACCAATTCGATCTGCATGGCCTCCCGCAGTTTGGCATCCAGAGCCGACAGCGGCTCGTCCAGAAGCAGGACCTTGGGTTTCTTTACCAGCGCCCTGGCCAGGGCAACCCGCTGCTGCTGCCCGCCTGAAAGCTGGTGCGGCATACGGTGCTCAAATCCGCCGAGCTTCACCAGTTCCAGCGCCTCCGGGACCATTTTTTTTATGTCCTTCTCCAGTACACCAGTTACCTTCAGGCCGTAAGCCACGTTTTTGGCCACGGTCATGTGGGGAAACACGGCATAGGACTGGAACACCATATTAACCGGCCGATGGTTGGGATCCACGCCATCCATATCCTGGCCATCCACCACAATCCGGCCGATGGTGGGATTCTCGAACCCGGCGATCATGCGCAAAAGGGTAGTCTTTCCGCAACCGGACGGGCCTAGCAAAGCAAAAAATTCGCCCTCGGCAATCTCCAGACTGACATCGTCCACCGCTGTCACCGAACGGTTGAAAATCTTGGTGACGTTATGGATGCTGATAATCGGCTGTTTCCGTGTCATAAGGGTAATCCTTTGTTCTTTCCACTGCGGGCCTGGATGGTCATCGTCACCACCGTCAAGATCAATGTTATGGCGATCAACACCGTAGAGGCGGCATTGACCTCGGGAGTGACGCTGAAGCGCACCATTGAAAATATTTTGATGGGCAGCGTGGTGGATCCCGGTCCGGAAGTAAAAAAAGTGATCACGAAGTCGTCCAGGGACAGTGTAAGCGCCAACAACGCCCCGGCCACAATACCTGGCATCATGTAGGGCAGCGTAACGTCCTTGAAGGTCTGCCACTGGTTGGCCCCGAGATCGCGGGCAGCCTCCTCGAGGGAATGGTCAAACCCGGCCATACGTGCCCGCACCACCACAGCCACAAAGGGTAAGCTAAAAGCGATGTGGCTGACTGTAATGGTGAACAGCCCCAGGGTGATGTTCAATCGTGAAAAAAATGCCAGCATAGCGACCCCCATGCAGATCTCCGGGATGATGATCGGCAGGTGAATCCAGCCGTCAAAGGCGTTTTTAGCCGGGAATTTGAACCGGTAGAGCGCCAGGCCGAGCATGGCACCCAGCACGGTGGAAACAGCGGTCGAAATGCCGGCCACGATGAGACTGTTCAGAAAGGCATCGAACAGGGATTCATTGTGAAACGCCTTGACATAGTATTTGAGAGTAAAACCCTTCCAGGTAATGTTCCGACGACTGTTGTTGAAGCTGAAGGCGATCAGGGCCACGATGGGAAAATAGAGAAATATGAAATTGAGCAGCAACACCAGTTGAAACCACTTCTTGCGGGTGTACTCTAGAGGTGTGGGCCGCACTTTTCTCATACGTGGCCTGGTGTTTGGATCTTCTTGAGTGCCGATTTGCAATTCCTTGGCAGACATGTTCAGTAACTCACTCCTTTAGACCGCGATGCCACCATTGCCCTGATCCAGAGTATGATGAATGTGATGTACAAAAGCAGAAACGAAAGGGCCGACCCAAAGGGCCAGTCCCTGGCTGGACCGAACTCCTGGGCGATGAGGTTGCCGATCATCATGCTGTTCGTACCTCCCAGCAGTACGGGCGTCAGATAGGTTCCCAGCGACAGGATAAATACCAGCATCAGGCCGGAAAGAATACCCGGGAATGCCAAAGGGATAGTGATGGAAGCCATGGTCCGCCACTGGCCCGCCCCAAGGTCGAGGCTGGCCTCCATGAGGGATCGGTCAAGTTTTTCAAGGGTGGCGTAAATGGGCAATACCAGAAAAGGCAGGGCCACGTAAACCAAGCCGATGACCACCGCGGAGTGGTTGTAGAGCAGTGCCAGGGGTTCAAATGTCCCCATGATGTCCGGCAGCCCCGCAAAGCTGAACATGGTGTCCAGTTTACCGTGCCCCCACTCCAGCCCGAAGTTTAGAAACCCTCGGGTTCTGAGAACCGCAATCCAGGCATAGGTCCGGATAAGCAGGTTGGTCCAGAAAGGTAAAATCACTAACAACAAGAGCAGGTTCTTGAATCGTGCCGGTGCAAAAGCGATCCCTAAGGCCACTGGAAACCCCATGGCAAAACAGATCAGGGTGGCCACTGCTGCCGTCCAGACTGATTTCCACAGGATGCCCAGGTGGATCAATTCCAGCGCCCGGACATAATTGTCCAGGGTAAAGGCCAGCAGCGTCTGCCCCTGGGGCCCGCGTTCGCCAAAGCTGTACACCCACACGATGGCCAGCGGCAGGGTAAAAAATATCAGAATCCAGGCGGAGGCCGGCACCAGAAGGATGGCCGCCACCAGCTTGTTGTCACGCCAGTTTTCCACGTTTACTTATCTCGGACACCTTTGGCAAGAAATAATGCGTGCGTCACTTGCAGAAAAAGTCAGGTTAGGCAATTTATCACGATGGCTGAATAACGCTGCTTATGGATCTACCAGTGAAGCCCTTTGGGTGAAAATTGACGATTAGATCAGGTTATTTCCATTTACATTAATTAATATCGTCAATTCTTATGACCATCTCAGCTAGCCGGCCATGATTGCTACCCACGCCTCGTCATACAGCCTGGCCTTGTCACCCACGTCGACAATCACCTCAGATGCGGCAGTAGCGCTTGCCGGCGGGTAAATTGCCGGGTTTTTCAAGTCAGCCGGCAAGATGTGCTTCCTGGCCGCTGCGTTGGGGCTGGCATAATGGATAAAATTGGCAATATCGGCACCCACCTTGGCATCCAGTATATGATTGATGAACGCATGGGCATTGCCCGGGTGGGGTCCGCCCACAGGGATACACATGTTGTCCATCCAAACCACACCGCCTTCCTTGGGCACTACGTACCCGATGTCGTCGTCCTCTTCCATCACCTGGACGATGTCGCCGTTCCACTCCATTACCACATCGCACTCTCCGGAGAGGAGCAGGTCCTGTCCGTTGTCCTCGGCAAAGGATTTGATATTGGGTTTCTGCTTGATTAACAAGTCTCTGGCCGCGGCTATTTCCTTGGGATTGGTAGAATTTAGTTTGTACCCCAGGTACTTCAGCGTGATGCCGATGCAGGCCCGCTGATCTGCCAATAGGGCAATTTTCCCCTTGAACTCGTCACTGTCCAGCACGGTCTTCCAACTCGTGGGAGGTGTTTTAACTTTGGACTTACGGTAGCCGATCCCGATGGTGCCCCACATGTAAGGTACGGCGTATTTCATACCCGGACTGTAGGCCGGGTCGGAAAAGTTAGGGTCCGGGTCGATATTCTTGATGTTGGGGATCTTGCCGTGATCCAGAGGAACCAGCATGTTCAAGGCAATCATGGTTTCAACCATGTAATCGCTGGGAAAAATGAGATCGAATCCCGGGTTGCCTTCCTTCAGCTTGGCAAACATCTCCTCGTTATTGGCAAACAGGTCGTACTGTATCTTGATCCCGGTTTTCTTGGTAAAATCCGAGATGGTGTTTTCGCCGATGTAGGTATCCCAATTATATACATTCAGCTTTTTTTCCTCGGCGCCCCACACCATCCCCGGGGCAAACGCCAGTCCCACACCCATTGCGGCCGCACCCTTCACAAAGGATCTTCTCGAAATCGGTTTTGTCATCAACTTTTCCATACCTTCCTCCTCCTTTTGCTTATCTCCTTGGTCTCCAGAAGTCTTAACAGATCTGAAGCCCGAGCTACATTGGGTTCTGGCCTCTGGTTTCCAGCCCCGTGGCTTAGAAACCCATTCCAGATTTCGAATTCTGCCGTCTACAAACCGGTCATCCCCCAAAACAAGGGCCGGTAAAACCGCACAAAATTTTCATCCAGCAATATCTCGGTCTCTTTTCAAGTCTGTCGTCCACCGAAATAATGCCCACTCTCTTCCTGGTATAACACCTCTAACTCTTCCCTTAGATTATAGGTATCACCATCTCTCCTTGGTATCAAGTGGCTAGTCTTGCTTCCATCGTAACCCCCCCTCAATAATAATATTTACTGGGGCCTTTGTATTCCTGGATTGTATTTCCGCCGTCCACCACAATGAGCTGTCCTGTGACGTAAGCGACGTCCGGCGATGCTAAAAATTTGAACACAATGGCAACCTCATCCGGTGTTCCCCCTCTTCCCACGGGGGTGTTTCTACCCCCGATCAATTCACCTTCAAGGCTGGCATCGGTGGTAATCCAACCTGGGCCGACGGCATTCACAACGATCCCGTCCTTTGCCACTTCTATAGCAAGCCCCCTTGTAAGGCCCATGATCCCCGCTTTTGCCGCACTGTATGCCGCTTCACCGGGATTGGATACCACAGGTCCTGTCACAGAAGAGCAGTTGACGATCCTGCCGTATTTCTTGTTAACCATATACGGCAGAAACGCCTTAATAGCGTTGAAGGTGGTTTTTAAATTAAGGTCAATGGCAAAATCCCAATCCCTTTCATCAAGATTGAGAATTGGTACCAACTCTTCCTCATCACCTCCAGTGACCACCATGCCGGCGATGTTGCACAGGATATCCACTTTTCCATACCTTTCAATCACCGCTACGGCAGTCTCTTTTACAGCGCTGAGCTGTCTAAGGTCCGTGACATATGAGGTCACATCCACCCCTATAGTTTTTAGCTCTTCTCCCCGTTCATGAACCATGGGTGATATATCGGTTATGCAGATTTTAACACCTTCTTCAGCCAGTGCCTTTGCTGTGGCAAACCCAATACCATTTGGCTTTGCCACGCCGGTGATAAAGGCAACCTGGTCGACTAATCCTTGATGCATATTATTTATACCTTTTTAAGATTATGCTGAAACTTTGTAAATGTGCTGTTTCCCAAATCCTGTAGTTACCCGGATATACCCTTCCAGTTCCTTATCCAGTTCCGGGTCACCGGTATCCACAAGAAAGGGTTCTTCGTTGAGAGATAGAATTTTGTTGATGGTGGCAATCAAAATTACATTCTCTTTTCCCACTCTTCGGATGACAGAAGGGCTAAGCTGCTGGTTACCCCTTCCGAAAATAAATCCCTGCCTGCCGATAGCCGTTATGATGATTTTAAACGGTGTTTCCGGTTCACGGGCAAAGAGTTCCAAGATCTCCAATTCATTGAGATTCGCCGATATCAATTGTTTGTTTTTCAGAGCATCTATACCCAGCAGCGTGCTTTCGACCTTTAGCTTATCCATCACCGCTTTGGTGGTGGTGCCGGCGGAAACAAGATAAATAATATCAGGTTCCATGTTATGAATGACATCTGAAGCTATCTCATCTTGAAACACTTCATCCCTTGGGTTACTTCCGGCTTTTGAAGATTGGTTCAACCCCCTCTCATAGGGAACTTTCATGTAACCATACAGCTTTGCAGATACTTTGTCATGCCGGACTAGTTCTTCATCGATATCCATGACCTCAGCAGTTTGCAGGGCAATCTTTCCGGGCGATGCCACAAAATCCATAACCAACCGGGCTGCCTTGACCGGATTGGCCGCATACACACCGGAATGAATTTTCACCCCACCCGGGATACCGATCACAGTAAGCCGCTCTGATACCGCATCATAGACATTTCGTGCCGTTCCGTCCCCGCCGGTAAAAACAAGTAGATCCACACCTGCTTTTTCCAGGTCCCTGGCAGCTTTTTTTGTATCTTCCGGTGTTGTTTTCCCTTTTCTTATCGAACCGATAACAATAGGGGAAAGCCCGCACAAAATAGCTTCATCCTGCCCCATCTCTCCGGGGTAGGTAAACAATTCAATCTTATTTTGAATTCCGGATAGTACATTTAAAGCCTCACAGGTTCTTTCCGGTGATACAGGAATTGCGCCAAGGGTGAGGGCCATTTTATGAATCTTTTTGCCGTCACTTCCCTTAAGGCCGACCCGGCCGCCCATTCCGGCAACCGGGTTCACAATTAGCCCTATTTTCGTTTTCATTTTTTATATTTCTTTTTATATGCCCGCCAGGTGATGGCCCACCGATCAGCATCCTCTGCCTGGCTAAAGTCTTTTATCTGGTGAATGGCCTGGTTGTGGGGTGCTGATTCAATCACCTCAGGTGTTTCACGGGCCTCTTTGCATGCCTGTTCAATGGCCGTGGCCCAGTATTCGATGTCTTCTTTTGAATAGGTCTCACACGGTTCTGGTGTAAATGGTTCCGGCACCACATAGGGGTGGTGAGAGAGCCAGTAGGACTGGATACCAAAATCCACAATTCGATTCTGTATCTCATGGGACCCAAACCCAGTCTCTTCCTTAAGTTTTTCCATGCTGTAACGAATTTGTTCGAAACGGGGTTTTCCTTCGGCGTAGGGATAGGAAATACCATCTATTTGCGATAGCAGATGTTCCAGATACTGGTTGTTCAAGATAGAAATTTCCGCAGCGGTTTTAATCCCTTTAGGCCCCATGCTCCTGATCCAGGCATAGGCTCGCAGGACCGCCGGAAGGTTTCCAAAAAAGCTTCTGACTTTTCCGATACTTTTAGGCCTGTCAAAATCGAGATGGTATGCGTCTGACAACCTGGTGACCACCGGTACCGGCAGATAGGCGGCAAGTGCTTCGGTACAACCGTATGCCCCGGCAGCCGGTCCTTCACATCCATGGGGGGAGGAAAATGTTTTGTGCAGGTTAAAATGACAGGCGTCAAATCCCGCTTCCCTTGCCCGTGCCACACCCATGATACCATTGGCGTTGGCCTGATCATAGAAACAAAGTCCTCCTGCATCGTGGACAACTTTTGTGAATTCAGCCACCAGGGGATTGTAAAGTCCGGTATCTTCAGGATTGGTCATGTGGATGGCTGCTGTCCGTTCCGACACAATGGATTTTAAGCCGTCCAGATCCGGATACCCGTTTTTGTGCGGCAGGATAATGACCTTAAATCCCGCCGTTGAAGGCGTTGCCGCATTGCACGGATGGGTGAACTGCGTGGTGATGACTTCATTTCGAGTTCCCAGTTCGCCTCTATCCTGGAAATACTTCCTGGTGACACAGGCGTTAATATACGTGGCATGAGCACCCCCACCGGTCTGCAGGGAAAATTCATCCATACCGGAGATGGCTTTCAGATAATTCCTCAGGTCATAGGCAATTTCAAGTATTCCCTGGAGGGTCTTTTCCGGCTGCAGCGGATGGACATCAGTCATTTGAGGGCTGCGGACCAGTTCTTCATTCACCTTGGGGCTGTATTTCATTGTGCAAGTCCCTTCGCCAATATCAATGCCGGTCTCCATACCCAAGGTCATCTGGGATAATCTGAGGTAATGCATCAATGTATGGTACTGATCGATCTCGGGAAGGGCGGGTGCTTTCTTCCGCTGTGCCTTTGCCGGGATAAGGTCTTCAAGAGTGCCCACTGTATTCTCTATCTCTTTATCCACCTGGGGTATCATGATCCCGCGCTGTCCCTTAACACCCATTTCCATGATAAGGGGCTCGTCATATTTGGGGGCATGATATTTTTTGAGTTTGATATTTTTCATTACACGATCTCCTTGAGCGCCAGGTACAGGCGGTTAAGATCTTCTTTTGTATGAACTTCAGTGACGCAAAAAAGGGCACTCCCTCCCAGTTCCGGGTATTCGCCGGATATATCCTTACCGCCGAAGATCTTTTTTTCCAGTAGTATTGCATTAATTTGGGCAACGGTTTTACCTGTACCGCTAAAATCAACCAGGAATTCTTTAAAATGGGGCTGGGAAAATTTTATGCTGGCCCCGGGCAGGCTGGACAATAGATTTTGGGTATATTTGCTGTTCTTAATAATAACTTCACCGATCTCTTTCATCCCCTTGGGTCCCATAAGGGAGAGATAAACAGCGCTGGCAATGGTCCACAGCCCGGATGCAGTCCCGACCCAGTCTTTTCCTTTGTCCCTTGAACCGTAGGAGGTTCTGTCGGAGCGCACTTCAGCAAATGCATATTCGCCTTCTTCGACCGTGTCCACAATACTGTAAATCTCAAGGGGGCATTCCGCGATGTATATTTCCTCGTCCCTGAAAGCGATGAATCCGGACTGGCCGCCACCGGCAGACATGTGGACACCCAGGGATTGGAGATCGCCCACAATCAAATCGGCCCCATAGCTTCCCGGCGGGCAGAGGATACCCAAAGAGATGGGATCAACACCACCAATACTCAGTGCGCCACTTTTATGGGCAATGCGTGTGATCTCCTCCCCCTGGTCTTCTATCAAGCCAAGGTAAGAAGGGGTCTCAAAATAGACTGCGGCTGTGTTGCCCGATAGTTTATTTTCTAAATCATTGATATTCAGAAGACCGGTTTTTGGATCGTGTTCCACTAAGATAACGGAGATGGCATTGGACATCTCTTCCAACTGGCAAAGTTGCCGGATCTCACCCAGACGGTCCGGGCAAGTAAATTTGGGGACCAGGACTTCGTTTCTGCCGGTAATTCGGGATGCCATACGAATCGCACGGCCAGCGGCGTCACCCCAGTCATAAATGGGATTGCTCACGGCATCAATGTCCAGGAGCTCTGCCATCAGACTGTTGAATTCAAAGCGGGCCTGGTACTTTCCGATATCTGAATAATTTGCACCGCAGTAGGCTGTCAGAAATTCCGACCGGTTCACGATTTCATCCACGACCGCAGGGACATAATGCTGCCAGCACCCGGCGCCTAAAAAATTAAGATACTCCTTGCAGTTTTTGTTTTTACCAAGAATCTGCTCCACATGTCTCTTGAGAGCGTATTCAGATGGAATGGCCTCTGGGATATCCAGGGTGCCCTTAAAACGGAGCCGTTCTGGAATTTCGCTGTACACATCATATACACTTTCCAGCCCCACAGCCGATAACATTTCATCTCTGACTTCCGGAACAGAGTTGGGGATGTAGGGATGGATAAAATCATTTTCAGCCATATTTTCTCCTAATATTTCGTTACTGGTTGTTTGAACCTGATGATATCAGATGGAATTCGATAGCCGCCTGAATGACGTCGGTATCCTTAAAATAAGTTAGCCCAGATGTTCAGACCTGGCCGGATTTGAATATCAGGTTTGTTTATCAAGACTTTCCAATACAGCATTTACCATACCGGTGGATGGCCCGGCCTTGAGTCCGCCGTCAATATAAATGTCCTCCCCTGTGATATATCGGCAATCATCTGCTGCCAGAAAATGGAAAAGAGCGGCACCCTCTTCTGCTTTACACATGCGCCCCAAAGGCGTTATCACGCCAACGACTTGCAGTTCGGTTTCACACCCTTCCACATAGGCCATTGGCGTATCAATGGTATTGGGGCAGATACAATTCACACGGATATTCCGGGACGCATACTCAATGGCACCCGATTTGGTCAGTCCAACCACAGCTGCTTTGGAAGAGATGTATGCGCCATATCCTGCAAAATCACCGTTGGCTGCATTAGAGGCGGTATTGATAATAGCCCCCCCGTCTTTCATGTGCCGGGCACCATGTTTCATACCATACACCACACCCAGGACATTGACATTAAACAGTTTTTCAAAATCAAGGGTTTGGGCATCATCAATCATCTGCTCTTCCATGATGATCCCGGCATTGTTAATGACGACGTCCAGTAGACCGTAGTTTTCAACGGCGGTTTTCATTAATCGTTCAACCTGGGCTTCATCGGTAACATCCGCACTGATTGCCAGGCAGTCTAGTTCATCTGCTATTGAGGTGCAGTCGGCAATATCGGCGATCACCACCTTTGCGCCAGCTTTAACGAATCGTTTCACTGTAGCAAGCCCCAATCCAGAACCACCACCGGTGATTACTGCTACTTTATTTTTTAATGAGAACAATATGTTCCTCTATATTTAGATTTTTTCCCCTTTATTGGGGATGTGTTGATCCTTCTAAGATTTGTTATCATTTCCATTTTATTAAACTGATTATCATTATAGCTATGCAATTCTGAGACCGATTTTAATCTATTTGATTTTATTGATTTTTAGTTACGGCAAAACCATTCATTGTTATATATGACATGTCATTTCTGATAATTGACATTTTGTTAGGCTGTGATAGATTGGAAAAAACTCTATTAAAAGGAATTCGTTATGCTGAACCTTTCAGCGATCCAGGTCGCCTCAATGGAAATGGCAGAAGCCATCACAGATGTTTTAGGGCTAGATACCGAAATTGTAGATAAAAACCTTAAAATTATAGCAGGAACCGGCAGGTACAAAGAAAAAATCGGTGCCTATGAAGAGGTTGGCATTGTAAAAGAGGATGAATTTTATGGAAATCTTTTGCTCTCAGGTGCGGAAGCGGTTGTCAAAAATGTTGAAAACTACCCCCGATATCATCCAAAAGAAAATGAGTTGGCTGAAATATGCTGCCCAATCAAACGTGACAACCGGGTAATCGGCCTCATTGCATTGGTTGCATTTAATGCAGATCAGCAAAATACAATCCTCTCCAACCATGAAAAACTATTGCTGTTTTTAAGGAAGATGGCTTCTCTTATTGCCAGCAAGCTGGCGGAAATGCAGAAGAGCGCTGAATTGAACGCAATTATCGAGTCCATTCGTGACGGTATAATAGCCCTGGATAGCAACGGGATTATTGTCTCCTGCAACAAGCAAAGCGAACAGCTTCTAAACAAATCAAAAAGTCAATTAAAAGGAAAGTCCATCAATAAATTGTGGGCCAATTTTCCACTTTCAGACATCGTCCAACACGGAAATCCAATAACCGACTTGGAGGAAATTTACGTGGATGATACGGGGAAGGATATGCATTTCCTCAGCACAGCCATGCCCATATTTATGCAAACAAACAACCAGACAATTCTTTCGGGCGCCGTGATATCGTTCCAGGACATATCTGATATTAGGCATAGAATATTCCAGATGACACAGGTTGAAAATCCGACAGGGCTTTCCGAGATTGTCGGCCAAAGCACTTCCATTGCCAAAATAAAGCAGCATATACTCCAATTTGCAGATAGTCTATCAACGATTTTACTGACAGGAGAGAGCGGTACAGGAAAAGGGCTCGTCGCACGCGCCATCCACCATATTGGCAATAGAAAGTCTCACCCGTTTGTTTCAGTTAACTGTGGTGCCATTCCAGATACGCTTATCGAAAGCGAACTTTTCGGTTATCAACCCGGGGCATTTACAGGAGCCAGAAAAACAGGCAAGGCTGGTAAATTCGAGTTGGCAAACAATGGAACTATACTCTTAGATGAAATCGCCGACTTTCCACTCCACCTTCAGGCTAAATTGCTGCATGTACTCCAACATCATCAGATAGAAAGGCTTGGAGGAAACAAAACAATACCCATTAACGTTCGGATCATTGCGGCAACCAACAAAAACCTGGAAGACATGATAAGAAAAAAGGAGTTCAGGGAAGATCTCTATTTCAGGTTAAACGTCATTCCCTTTCACCTGCCTCCACTGCGTGAACGACAACGTGATGTGCCCCTCCTACTGAACCATACGTTGAACAAGCTCAATAAAATGATAGGGAAAAATATCGTT
>Ga0180435_10003920_pt1 | contig 14794 bp, 16 predicted proteins | sample SS_ome_3_FD_132467 | JGI IMG/M metagenome (GOLD analysis project Ga0180435, IMG submission 132467) | Hypersaline lake sediment archaeal communities from the Salton Sea, California, USA - SS_3_S_1 metaG | ecosystem: Environmental > Aquatic > Non-marine Saline and Alkaline > Hypersaline >... | reverse complement strand
GAACCCACGGCCTCCAGGGCCACAACCTAGCGCTCTAACCAACTGAGCTATACCCACCACAACGTCTTATTAATTCTTTTTCGTCAAAAAAAATAAAAGAATTATTTTGGCGCGTCCGCGGGGATTCGAACCCAGGACCTACGGCTTAGAAGGCCGTTGCTCTATCCAGCTGAGCTACGAACGCAAGCACTACTTAAGACCAAGCTGCTTCTCACCACTGACAATTCACGATTCTACCATAGGGTAATATACTTGTCAATGCTTATATTATCCTAAAACAGTCAAAAAAAAGCGTCTCACACGCAAAAACAAGTATAAACGAAAAGCACCCCCTTTGTCAACAAAAAATATGCGTTTTTTGACATTATTATTGCATCACAAACTCCTTCGGAATTTCTCTTTGGCTTTAGGCTTATAATGCAGACAAATACTAAAATTACCGCTTAAAATATCTTTTCATATCAATAGAGATTTTGTCATTTTTGTTTTCATCAATATCTATAACTGCATACGTTTTTCCCTTTGTTCGTGGTTCGCCGATACTACCGGGATTAAGTAAATAATAGTCGCCCAAGTTCTTCAAAAGCGGCATATGAGTGTGTCCGAAAATAGCGATATCAGCCATTTTTTCTCTTGCATGATAATCGAATTTTGTAAGCGTATGTTTTACCCCGAGTTTTTTCCCGTGGTTCATCAATATCCTTTTTCCGCATAGTTCAAAACAGAGTTCATCCGGCGCACTCGAACCGAAATCACAGTTACCCTTTACCCTTTTTACAGGTATGCTCTTTTTCATGCTTTCAGTTAAATTATCCAAATCCCATGCATAATCCCCGAGATGAAAAATCATATCTATATTTTTTTCATTTCGAATAACATCACGCATCTCATATAGACTGCCATGGCTGTCACTGAACACCAAAATCCTCATGCCTTTTTACTCTCATCTAAAATCTTTTGTTTTAAGCTCATAAGAGCTTTTGCTCTGTGGCTTATACTGTTTTTAATATCCGAAGAAAGCTGTGCCATAGTCATATCGTAATCTTCGACATAAAAATGCGGGTCATATCCAAAACCATTGGTTCCTTTCGATTCCGATATCAACACTCCCTTAACCTCGCCTTTTGCTGTTATTTCGGGCTTGTCCACACGAACAAGACACAAAGAACAGACAAATCTGCCTGTTCTCCTCGGAAGAGGAACACCTTCAAGCTTTTGCACCAACAGTTTATTATTATCGCTGTCAGTTGCGTTTTCGCCCGCAAACCTCGAAGAATAGATGCCCGGTGCACCATTCAAAGCATCCACGCATAATCCCGAATCATCCGCCAGGGTATCGTATCCCACTTCTTTAAATCCTTCATACGCTTTCTTTCTCGCATTCTCTAAGAAAGTGTTTCCATCCTCTATCGTTTCCAGTTCAATTTCTAAATCTTTAAAAGAATATACTTCATCATATATCCCCTTAAAAATCTTTTTAATCTCGATAACTTTACCTTGGTTGTTCGTCGCAATCAAAAGTTTCTTCATATGTTCATAACCTATATAACTTTATCCTGTTCTTCGAAAAGCTCCGCTATTCCTTTTTTGGAAAGCGTCATCAGACCCAAAAACTCCTCATCCGTAATCGGCCTTTTTTCGCCGGTACACTGCACCTCGATAAGTCCGCCGCTTTTTGTCATTACAACATTCATATCAGCCTGCGCTGCTGAATCCTCAGAATATTCTAAATCCAATAGCAGAGTATCATCAACAACACCGCAGCTTATGGCCGCAACATTATCTTTTATTGGATCTCTTTTGATTATACCATCATTAATCATCTTTTTTACACAAAGAACAAGCGCAATAAATCCGCCTGTAATCGAGGCCGTTCGCGTGCCTCCGTCCGCAGAAATGACATCACAATCTATATATATCGTGTTCTCTCCCAGTGCACCAAAATCCATCACGGATCTGAGACTTCTGCCGATCAGCCTCTTTATCTCCGTCGACCTTCCGTCAGTCTTAAGTGTCTCACGCTTTTTCCTTGTGGGTGTGGATGCCGGCAGCATAGCATATTCAGCGGTAAGCCATCCTTTCCCCTTTCCTTCGAGAAAAGGAGGAACTCCTTCCACCAGCATCGCAGTGCATATCACTTTCGTCTTTCCGCTCTCAAACAGTACACTGCCGTGCGCGTTTTCCAGATAGTTCGGTGATATTCGCACTTCTCTCTTTTCGTCTTCTTTTCTCTCAAAACTTCTTATCATCTTATGTGTTTTATCTCCTAGTCTATTTCGTTGATATATCTAAATTCCGCCATGGTTTCCTCAGCAGAATCCATGTATTCTTTTCCATCTATTAGTATACGCACATTATCCACATTGTCAAACTGCTCGAAGGTCTTCAGGAGGATCATCATCAATATCTTTTCTTTCTCAGGGGTTTTCTTTAAATCCTTCGCTTCTTTCGATAAGTTAACTTCCAAAACACCTTCATCCGTCACTTTTATATCCAGTAGTTTTGTGCCTTCAGGGAAGATATTGCTCAATCCGGAATGCTTGCCCGGTCCGCGCATCAACTCATTCATAACGGTAAATTCATTTATTTCTGCTGCGACTCCCCTCGTTATCGGCACTACTACATTAGTTGCTTCTTTTTCAAAATAGAGCTTTATGAGATTTTCATCACCTATACTCGCATCTGCGATAGCCTCGAGATTTATCGCCTCAGGCTCAAGCGCCGCACCTATAAGCGTCCCGTGCTCTAGAGAATCTACTATTTTACCGTCAATCAAAATCTGCACCTTATCAATAGTTTCAAATTCGCAAAGTGTATTCACAACAGCATCAACTTTGTTTTTTTCGTTCAGCAGACTTTCGGCCTTTATAGCCCCATCGCTTAGATCACAAAGTGCAAGTCCTTCGGAAATTGAAAGGGATATTTCAGCGTCCATTGACAGGACCGGCAGTAATCCTTTTTCGCTCAAACTGATGTTTCTCTGCTCATCGGATTTCAAGTTCTCCAAGCTCGCTCTCCCAATCCCTTCTTCCCACATAATCTGTCGCATAGTTGGAATTAAGTATCCGTTCTCGTCCTCAAAGTAGAGGATTGTGTCTCGAAGCGCAGCATCTACAGCTTCTCCTGATACAGGTATTTCCTCATAAGGTTCTTCATCCTTGTCCTTGCATGCGGATATACCTACTAGGATTAACAACAATACAAGAATTATTGCAATTTTTTTTAACATTTTCTCTTCTCCTCATATTAAATCGATATTAATATATATTTTGAGTTTGTTTTTATTATTCATGAGTGTATAATAAAGGCTGGATAAAAAAGGAGAGACAAAGAAAATGACGATAGACGGACTGACATTGAGCGCATGCGTTAAAGAATTGGATGAGATGCTCATCGGTGCAAAGGTAGATAAAATATTCCAGCCTTTAAAGGAAGAAATCGTGCTCGGACTGCGCACAAAGGCCGAGAACAAGCGTCTTTTGATATCTCTCAGCGCAGGTGAATGCAGAGTCAACATAACAAAATATCCCAAAACAAATCCAGCTAAACCTCCAACTTTCTGCATGTTTCTTCGCAAGCATTTGCAATCAGCCAGAATTACGAAAATCGAGCAGGTTGGACTAGAAAGAATAGTAAAAATATATTTCGATTCCAAGGACGAACTAGGCATTGCAAAAAACCTCGTTCTAATCTGCGAGTTTATGGGCAAATACAGCAATGTGATTTTAGTTGATGAAAACGATAAAATCTTGGACAGTGCAAAACACGTTCCGTTTGGAATGTCAAGCGTGCGTCAGGTTTTGCCGGGGATGCTTTACGAATTTCCTCCTTCGGATAAGTACAACCCCTTTCTCGTATCCGTCGATACTTTTTTCGAGCTTTCAGAAAACATAGGAAAAAGACCGATGGACAAATTCTTGGTATCAACTTTTCAAGGGGTTTCTTCTTTCACAGCTCACGAGCTTGTTACAAACTACCTAAAAGGTGAATACAGTGAGCTTTCAAGAGGCGATAAGAAGAGATTTATCGAGCATTGTCTTTCGTTTTTCGACAGAGTTAAAAACAATGAATGCAAATTTACAATCCAATATGACAAAAGCGGAACTCCAAAGTTTTTCAGTGTTGTTCCATATGCGACAAGCGTATACAGCAATTTCAAATCATATGCTACGGCGAATGAAATGCTGGATGAATACTATCAATCCAAGTTTCTTTCTGAAGGCTTTAAAAGGCGGAAAAACACCCTTAAAAAGCATGTTAGCAAAGCCCTAAATAAGCTCTACAAAAAGCTTCGAATACAAAGCGATTCTCTGGAAGGAGCGAAGAAAGCGGATAAGTTCAAGCTTTTCGGCGACCTTGTAATGGCGAATATATATAAGCTTAAAAAAGGAATGGATAAAGCAAGCCTTGAGGATTATAACACAAACGAAATGATTGAGATTCCTCTGGACAAGAAGCTCTCCCCTTCAGCAAACGCGCAGAAGTTCTATAAGCGTTATAATAAGCTTAAAAAAGCGGTTGAAATAAACGCTGAAAATATAATTGTAACAAAACGCGAAATCGACTTTCTGGAAAGCATATCTGTATCTTTGGATATATGCGAGACAACAGATGAATTGAACGAAGTTCGCTATGAGCTTTTAAAAGCATCATACATTTCCGAAAAGCCCGGCACAAAAAACACCAGACCGACTCAGGATGCATCAAAACCGCACGAGTTCTTGTCCTCTGACGGTTTTAAAATATTTGCAGGAAAGAACAACAGACAAAACGATATTTTGACGATTAAAACAGCAGATGCTGATGATCTGTGGCTGCATACACAAAAGATCCCGGGATCTCATGTTTTGATAAAGACCGGTGGTGCGGATGTGCCTGAAAAAACCCTTTTCGAGGCAGCAACTATTGCTGCTTTTTACAGCAAAGCAAAGACATCAAGCAAAGTGCCTGTCGATTATACAAAAAGAAAGAATATTCGAAAACCCAATGGTTCAAAACCAGGATTTGTGATATACGAAACTTATAGCACGAAAATAGTAGACCCTGATGCAGAAATTGTTCAGAAACTAAAAAAGCAATGAGCAGGTTTTGTCTCCTGTTCATCGCTTTTCTTAAAAAACAGATTTTATCTTCTCTTAATATTCTCACAGGACTGGTTAGCAACCGTGCAAGACGTTTTACATGCGGATTGGCATGAAGTCTGACATTCGCCGCAGCCGCCTTTTTTGATATCTTTCTCGATAGATTTCTTTATAACCGTCTTTATATTCTTCATTAATCGCTCTCCCAAAAATTATTTATCAAGAGCATTATACATAAAAACGTGAGCTTTTTCAAATATTTTGTGGTGTATTATCCTGTTTCGGCTTCTTTTTATTCAAATAGATTTTTGAAAACACTACGGCGATTATGATCCCGATTACGATACTCATAAGTGCATCCGAAACGAAAAGCCCGAAATTCCCCATCTTACCGTCGAGCAGCGAAAAGAGCAAGTAGCACATTGTGATATATAAAAGTCCCGAAAGTCCACCGGATAGAAAGCTCCTCTTCTCTATACCCTTAGACCCTAGGTAAGCTGCGAATATTATACCCAGCACTTTTAAAATTTGATTTACAACTGAGATTGCTGGGTCTCCGATATTGGTCTGCTTCACGATTAAAGCAAAAATCAACAGTGCAAGAAGAGTAAAGACCAATGATACAAAACTCCCTTTCAAAGGCTTGAGGAGAAGTTTCCTATACTCTTTGTTTTTTTCATTATTGGGTTTGGTTTTCGATTTGACTTTCATCTTATAATTCAGCCTCCTAATCGGAATTATGTTCTTCTACATTATTATGAAGGCCATGCTTAAAAATATGATTAAAAATAAAAAACGCCCTTTGTAAAGCAAAAAGCGTTTAATACTCTTTTGTAATAAAATTATTTTTTAAGTTACTATTTCGATGCAACCTCTGTGTCGTTTTCGACTTCTGCATTCTGAACAGTAGCCACAGCACTCTTGGAGATAGTAAGTCTTGTACCATCAGGATCGCATACGATAACGACTAGATCCTCTTTTACAGACTCGACTTTTCCATAAAATCCACCGATAGTTTTAATCTTATCTCCGGATTTGATTGCTGCTAACATCTCTTTAACTTTCTTCTGACGTCTTCTTTGAGGAAGAATCATCATAAAGAAGAATATAGCTAGCATTGCTACTAAAAGTATAATGCTGGAAGAACCGCCGCCTTCTCCGCCGCCGCCTCCAAACAATGAAGTAATATCACAACTCGCTGGCAATATAAACACCTCTTTTCTTTCTAATCATTTTAAAACAATACAACTAATATATATTATCTCAATTCTTAAGTCAACCAAATAATTATCAACAAAAGTCAACACTTATGCGTATAATTCGTCAATCTCATCACGCAGTTCCAAAAGAGTGCCGTCTTTTATCGCTTCCTTTACCCTGTCCATCAGTTTATTCGTATAGTATATGTTATGGAAGGATATAAGCATACACGCCAAAATCTCGTTTACGTTTACCAGATGACGAAGATATGCTCTTGTATAATTTTTGCACACTTCACAGTCGCATTTCGGGTCCAGTGGAGTAAAATCCCTTTTATACTTCGAATTTCGAACCGTTACTTTTCCAACGCCTGTATAAGCTGTTCCGTTTCGCGCAATCCTCGTTTGGATTACACAATCGAACATGTCCACACCACGAACTACGCCTTCCACCAAGCAATCAGGCGTTCCAACACCCATGAGATATCTCGGCTTTTTTTCCGAGAGAAACGGTACCGTTTCATCAAGCATTTCATACATCATAGGTTTCGGTTCACCAACCGAAAGCCCGCCTATCGCATTGCCGGGCAAGTCCATGCCGTCCACAAACTTTGCGGATTCTTGGCGCAGGTTTTTGTCCATACCTCCCTGAACGATCCCGAAAAGAGCTTGATCTTCTCTTGTATGATATTCTCTGCAGCGCACCAGCCATCTATGCGTTCTTTCCATAGCTTCTTTAACGGTTTCGAAGTCGGAATCAGCAGCGGAACAAACGTCAAACGCCATAGCTATATCCGAGCCTAAATCCTGTTGTATCTGCATTGATTTTTCCGGAGTAATCATATGCTTAGAGCCATCAAGATGAGACGAAAACTCAACACCCTCTTCCGTGATCTTTCTTAAGTCACCAAGCGAGAAAACCTGAAAACCGCCGCTGTCCGTAAGGATAGGTCTGTCCCAATTCATAAATTTATGCAGACCTCCTGCCTCTTTTATAATGTCCTCTCCGGGTCTTAAATACAGGTGATATGTATTCCCAAGAACGATTTGCGATCCCGCTCTTTTAACCATATCGGTAGTCATAGCTTTAACCGTCGCCTGTGTGCCCACCGCCATATAACAAGGAGTCTCAATCTCACCGTGCGGAGTTCTCAATACGCCGATTCTGGCTTTGGTGTTCTTCGATTTTTCATTCACTTCATATTCAAACAAATCCGCATCTCCATCCAACCTATTTTTCCAAAACCATAAGAGCATTGCCGTCCAAGGTCATAAATATAAATATCGGTCCTGAGAAGGATTGCTCATCATCTTCATCAGAGGAGCTGCTTTCTTTTTTCGCTTCCGCCTTTGTGATTTCACCGTTCACATATTCAAAGAAACCATCATCATAAGCCGGATAGCTTGCTCCGTTATAACGCAGTATAGTCTCTTCGGTCAATCGAATGTTTTCTGTCATCCTGCTCGCATATTCAAACTCCAAGCTTTTATTTATATCCTCAATTTGATCTCTTGTGTAGTATGAGCTGTCGAACTTCTCGTTTTTAAGCTCGAGCAAGTCGACTTCCAAAATCACTTCTCCATTATCTTTCTTTTCTGTTTTCTTTATAACTCCGAAATAATATTCTGTATCCCCTTCGGAAATAACCGCTCTATACAGCGAAAGCTCTATTTGCTGCAGTGCTTTTTCTTTTATTTCATTTTCATCCAAGAAATTCTGCTTTTCTTCGTTCGCATCCGCCTGATCTTCAAGCAGTTTTTCCACATAGCTGCTGAGCTCTTCGTTTTCCTCCTCCAAGCTCTCATATGCGGACAAAGCGACCGTCGGCTCAGCACTCGGCTCAGGCGTTGGTGTCGGTTGTTCAACCTGCATATTCGCCGCCGCCTCATAATCGATACACCCGACAAGCATAGCCGCCGCAATCAAAAATATAGCTGCAATCATTATCTTTTTCATAACAATATTCCTCCTTAATAATTCCTTTTATATTATAAACATCGCATCTCCGAAGCTGAAAAAACGATATTCTTTATCCACTGCTTCTCTATACGCTTTTAGAGCGTTTTCTCTTCCCATAAATGCGCTTACGAGCATGATCAAAGTAGATTCGGGAAGATGAAAATTTGTTATCAAACTGTCAACAATTTTAAACTCGTATCCGGGATAGATGAAAATATCCGTCTCGCCTTCGCTCGGAACAACAAACCCATTCTCATCCACTGAAGATTCAAGCGTTCGGACGCTGGTTGTCCCGACTGCGATAATCCGCCCTCCGTCTTTCTTCGCTTGGTTTATTATTCCTGCTGTTTCTTCGGATATATAATAGCTCTCCTCGTGCATTATATGGTCCAGTATATTCTCTTCTTTCACCGGCCTGAAAGTACCAAGCCCGACATGCAGCGTAACCGGTACTGTCTTAATCCCTATTTGTCTAAGCTCCTCCAGCAGATCATCCGTGAAATGGAGTCCTGCCGTGGGTGCTGCACTTGAACCGTCCTCTTTCGCATAGACTGTATTATATCTTTGTTTCTCTTCGAGTTTTTCTTTGATATACGGCGGAAGAGGCATTATGCCCAGTTCGTCCAAAATCTCCTCGAATACTCTGGTAAAAGTAAAACGGACAAGAGCAACTCCATCCTCAAGTTTTTCTAACACTTCTGCTTTTAAATCATCAGAAAAAACGACTTCTGCACCGATTCTCAATCTCTTTCCCGGTCGCATTATTACATGCCAGTCAGTGGCATCTATTCTCTTCAACAAAAGAAACTCCACAGGATTTTTAAGTCCCTCTCTTGTTCCGAAAAGCCTTGCAGGGATAACCTTTGTTTGGTTTATCACCAAAACATCCCCAGTATCTATATATTCACCGATATCGCTGAATATCCTGTGTTCGGTTTTATCCGTTTTTCTATTATATACCAAAAGCCTTGATGCATCCCTCTGCTCGAGAGGTGTTTGCGCTATAAGCTCTTCCGGCAAGTGATAATCAAAATCGCTTTTTTTCAATCCGTAAATCTTCCTTGTTTTCTTATCTGTTACTATATCATTATTTGCCTTTTATGTATATAAAAAAGAGGGCTAAATGATTTCCATTTTACCCTCTTAGAAAACAATTCTATATACCTTGTTTTACCGGGCCAGCTTTAAAGGTTTGATAATCCTCGTCAGAGCGAATATCATCCCCAATATTATGCATATCGCAAGGTCTACAAACACGAATGAGTTATAACCCATCGAATATACAAATGCGTTTTGCCCCTCTGGTGCATACTCAGCAAAGAAAATCGCACCGGAAAGCACATGTGCAAGGAATCTTGCGACCCCTGCAACAATCATACCGAGCAAGAAAGTCCACGGTGATACTTTTTTTCTCGCTATACCAGCAAAGGCCAGTACCATAAATGCCAAAATATAATCCAAGAACAATTGCGCCCAATGCACGATGTACGCATCTTGGAATAGCTGAAGAATCCCATAAGCAAGACCTACGAGCAAACCCTTTCTAAATCCAAAAACATAAGCGAATATCATAATCGGAAGCATAGATGCTAAGGTAACCGAACCGCCTTGCGGCATTTTCATAAACCTTATAAAAGACAGAGCAAAGGCAAGCGCAATGCAAAGAGCACCAATTGCAAGCTGTCTTGCTGTCCAGCCCTTTTTATCCTGTACTTTTCCCTCTTTTCTGAATACGACAATACCTATAATCGCAAGCACGAAAAGTGCTCCGACAACTATCAATATCGGAATTTTGGTTTCGGCAATCCTTTCCCCGATATCGATAAATAAATCCTTCGGGCTAACCAGCGATTCAGCAAACCATTCTTTGACTCCATTAAACCATTCCATTTTACAAACCTCTTTCTTTAAGTTGTTTTTTTCACTCCCGTAATGTAAAATTAAAAAAGATATATCTTTTTAGATATACCCTTAAAAATAGAAAACCGTACAAAATGTACGGATAGCATGCCATAAACGGCAACCGCTTCCCTACGCAAGAATTATCTAACAATACAGGTTCTAAGGGTATGTTATCTCAGCCATAAGTTTTTATTACTTTTTGGGCACCCCTAGCGGTGATTTATTATTTTTTGGTATTATACACGATTAAGACCTAAGAGTCAACCAACCTAAAGGAGGATACAAATTGAAATCACACTTTTTTGCATATATGGCAAGGATGAAACACATAAAGCGTTGGGGCATTATGCGCAACACCATTGAGGAAAATATTCAAGAACATTCTTTACAGACGGCTATGATTGCTCATGCGCTTGCTCTTATAAAGAATAAGCTCTTTGGTGGCGACGTCAACCCGGAAAGAATTATGGCTCTCGCTGTGTACCACGAAGCATCCGAAGTTATCACAGGTGATTTGCCGACCCCGATAAAATACTTTAATCCGAAAATCAAACAGGAGTATAAGAAAATCGAGGCGATTGCGAGCGACGTTATATGGAATATGCTCCCTGAGGAGCTGAAGCCGGATTATGATGTCCTTATAAAAAGCCAGGAGGACGAAGCAGAAAATCATAAGATTATGAAAGCCTCAGATAAAATATGTGCTTATATCAAGTGTATTGAGGAGCTAAAAACAGGAAACGACGGATTTTCAAAAGCAAAAGAAACACTCGAAAAGGATATAAAAGGTCTTAATATGCAGGAAGTTGATTACTTTATGGACACATTTATAGATAGTTTCGATTTGACTTTGGACGAGCTCAATTAAAGCTTCAAGATTTGAAAATGAGCCTTAATTATGCTAAAATGCTACGCAGGATAGATCAGTGCAGTATGCATGGAATATAAAGGATATAAGGGGTAAAAGTTATGTCAGGACATTCAAAATGGTCGACCATTAAACATAAAAAAGGAAAAGCGGACGAAAAGCGGGGCAAAATCTTTACAAAATTGGGTCGCGAGATTGCCGTTGCGGTAAAGCAAGGCGGCGGAGGCGACCCGACTATCAACAATCGCTTAAGGGATGTTATCGCAAAATGCAAAGCGGCCAATATGCCTAACGACAATATAGAGCGTTCTATCAAAAGAGCGACAGGTGAAGGAAGCAATGTAAACTATGAAGAGATGATATACGAAGGTTACGGTCTTGGCGGTGTTGCAGTAATCGCCGAAGCTCTTTCGGACAACAGGAACAGAACAGCCGGCGAAGTGCGTCATATATTCGATAAGATGGGCGGTTCTCTCGGAACAAGCGGATGTGTATCCTATCTGTTCGACAAAAAAGGAGTTATTGCTGTTGAGAAAGCAGAAAACATCGATGAAGACGCTCTTATGATGGAGGCTCTCGAGGCAGGTGCTGACGACATCACTGATCATGACGAAGTCTACGAGATAGTGACTTCACCGGAATCATTCTCAGCAGTGAGCGATGATCTTTCAAGCGCAGGATATGAATTCTTGGTAGCGGAGATACAGATGGTACCGCAGACCAGTGTAACAGTGGCAGAAGAAAATGAGGATAAAACGTTGAAAATGTTGGATTGGTTGGAAGACCATGATGATATTACAAACGTTTACCACAACGCAGTTTTCAGCAAATAGGAATATAGCTTAAAATATAACAAAAAATAATCCCAAAGCTATTGCATCGTAATGTGATCAGAGGAGGGATTTTTTTGTTAGTAAAAAAGAGTTTTAAGCGGGTTTTTATTATAGTGGTTTTGAGTGTATTGATGTATTTTTCTATAACCATGGGTTATTCTCTCGGAAAAAGAGAAAGCGGCACCAGCCAAACGGAGGCTGAAGATGAAACACAGCTTGTGGGTGCGCTGTCGAGCAAGGATATAATCGGAGCCGATACCATCGTTGAAATACGATATGAATATAAAAAATGCGGGCATGAGATCACCAAAACCAGCAGAGCGGTAGAAAGCATGCTCGGACTCGGTGTTGTGGATTTTCTTGAACGCTTTCCTTCTCTTCGGATAGTCGAGTTTTCAAACGAAAATGTGCTTCTGGAAAGGGATATAGACCAGTACTGCGAAAAACATTATATTATTAAGCTTGTTGGCGATAATGTAATGGTTCTAAGAAGCGACGCGGAATCCGAGGAGTTCGTTGTCGTAAGAAAAACTGATCTGTTCAGAGAGGATTTGGACAGTCATTCTCTGATGATACTTCAAAGAGGTAAGCTTTTTAATTCAATAAGCGATGTAGAAAACTATATTAACAGTATCAAAAAATGATGAAATCTGATATAATGGCAACTAAATAAAGATTTTATTAAGTGAGGTCTAAGGCATGGAACATGTACGAAAGCAAGCCGAATCAGCAAAGAAGGCTTCCTTCGCTCTCGGTGTTTTGGGAACGAACGAGAAGAACGATATACTTTTAGCGATTGCAGATGCTTTGGTTGAGAACAGCGAATATATTTTAAAGCAGAACGAAAAGGATGTTGAAGCTGCGAAAGAGGCCGGCAGAACGAGCGCACTCATCGATAGACTGGCTTTGAGTGAAGCAAGAATCGAGGGTATGGCTGACGGACTTAGACAGGTAGCATCTTTGGAAGACCCAATCGGCGAAGTGATAAATACGATCAAGCGTCCGAACGGACTCGAAATCGGTAAGAAACGTGTACCCATGGGTGTGGTCGGAATCATATATGAGGCCAGACCAAATGTTACTGCTGATGCTATCGGACTTTGCATAAAAACGGGTAACTCTGTTGTTCTTCGCGGCGGAAGTGAAGCATATTCTTCCAATTCGGCTGTTGTAAAAGTTGCGAGCAAGGCTGCGATTGAGGCGGGACTGCCGGAAGGTGCAATCCAGCTTTTAGAGGACACCAGCAGAGAAGCAGCTACGTATATGATGACCCTTAACGGACTTATCAGCGTACTAATTCCGCGCGGCGGAGCGGGGCTTATTCAAAGTGTAGTTAAGAACGCAACAGTTCCTACTATCGAAACGGGCGTGGGCAACTGCCATGTGTATATCGACGACAGTGCGGATTTGGCAATGGGTGCGGATATCATATATAACGCAAAGACTCAAAGACCTGCAGTTTGTAATGCTGCGGAAAGCTTGCTGGTTTCTTCAAGCATAGCTAAAGAGTTTTTGCCTATGGCTTTTAAGATGCTTAAACAAAAGAACGTTGAAATAAGGGGATGCGATATCACCAGAGAGATTCTTCCCGACGCTGTCAAAGCGACAGATGAGGATTATTATACCGAGTTTTTGGATTATATTCTATCGGTCAAAGTGGTCGATGGATTGGATGAGGCGATTGACCATATAAATAAATACGGGTCGGGTCATTCTGAAGCAATAATCACTTCTGATTATTTCGCCGCTAAAGAATTCATGGAAAAAATCGATGCTGCCGCTGTATATGTCAACGCTTCTACAAGATTCACGGACGGCGAGGTCTTCGGGTTTGGTGCAGAGATCGGGATTTCCACCCAAAAACTGCATGCCAGAGGTCCTATGGGGCTTAAAGAACTCACCACAGTAAAATACGTTATAGAAGGCACTGGCCAGATAAGATAGATAATAAAAGTTAAAGACGGAGGAATTAATAGTTTATATTTAATTCCTCTAATTTTTCCATAGCCGGTCCATACCTCCGCCTAGCGGATTCAATATACCATTTTATCGCTTCATTTTCATTTTTTTCGACTCCGGTATCGTTGAGTGGAGTAGTTGTTTTGTTTAACGATGTAATTATTTGCAGTGAATGATACCAAAATGATACCGTTATTTTGTGGATTATTAACATTTATGCAAAGCAGTTATATTCCAAGGAATAATGGTCCATTCACCATTATCTCGCCAAGGGTATGCAGTTTCATTATTTGAGTCCTGATATGCACAACCAAATTCTAAAGGTTCAGAAAAAAACTTTTCGCCAACAGACCAATTGGCTTGTACTAATACTCTACTCAAAGAACATCCCCGTTCCTCAATTTCTCTAAACTCAAAAGATATATATTTTTTATTTAGAAATAGTTTTCTACATTCGCCTGCACGTTTTGCTTCAGAAGGTTCATATGAGAAATGCAACTTTAAAAATACAGACAGTTTTCCATAATTGCTTTTATCCCAAGCACCAAACAAGTCAAATATTTCTTGAATATAGGGATAATCGAGATACTCTTCTGGGTTACCATTTGATTTAACAGTTTCTCCTACTACTATTTTTCGGGCTTTCCACTTGCTTATTTCTTCCTTATCAATTTGAATTTGTTTATACTTTTCGAGTGATTCAGCTATTGTTGGAGGATTCATTTCTTTTATATATTTTTTTTTACGATCTTCCTCACTGTTTTTATAACTCATCCAATCTGCTATTGCAAAGAGCATTGCCACACATTTACAGGATACATATTTGTTCGCATAATTCAAATCCCTGCCATGCAAAATACCATTTCTATATGGTACAAATATTTTTTCTTTATTTGTTTTATTACGTCCTTTGTTAAATATACTTTTCATTTTCGCTAAGCTATCATCACAACCTACTAAACAATCCCATGGTGAAACGTCTGTTCCTTTAG
>Ga0180435_10003919_pt1 | contig 14795 bp, 12 predicted proteins | sample SS_ome_3_FD_132467 | JGI IMG/M metagenome (GOLD analysis project Ga0180435, IMG submission 132467) | Hypersaline lake sediment archaeal communities from the Salton Sea, California, USA - SS_3_S_1 metaG | ecosystem: Environmental > Aquatic > Non-marine Saline and Alkaline > Hypersaline >... | reverse complement strand
ATGTCTTATCCAATCCCGGTAAGGGCTTTATGACCTTCCAGCGCTTCAATGGCGATTCACTGAATGAAGGCAGTGGCTGGACCGAGGGAAAGCCCATAGATTATCAGGAATTTAACGGCGATCGGTCTAACCTGAACTACCCCACGACTACCATTGCCTACTGGCGGGTCTACTGGAAATTTATGGAACCTGAAAAGGGAAGGTATCGATGGGACATGCTCGACCGGGTACTGGACTCGGCCCGGTCAAGGGGCCAGACCCTGATTCTGAGAATTGCACCCTATGGTACAGGAGAAGAGCGGGACGTACCCCATTGGTACAGAGAGATGGTTGGCGATGAGAAAGAGTGGGCCTATAGCAATCCGGTGAATAAGTGGATGGTGGATCCTGAAGATCCACATTATGCGCGTTACTTCGGAGGATTTATAAGGGCATTGGGTAAGCGTTATGATGGCCATCCCGACCTGGAGGCGGTGGATCTCTCCATTGTCGGGGCATGGGGAGAAGGTGCCGGATCGGAATTACTGAGCCAGCCCACACGGGAAGCCCTGGTCTCTTCCTATACCGATTCCTTCAGAAAGACTCCTTTGATTGCCCTGCTCATGGATAAAAAAACGAACATGTATGCCAATTCACAGATTCCCGTTGGATGGAGAGTCGACTGCATAGGTGACCTGGGATTCTGGGCAGAGGATCAGAACGGGTGGACCCACATGTATGATTTCTATCCCCAGGAAATTATTAATTGCGGGGTTCAGGATGACTGGAGACAATCGCCCCTCAGTTTTGAGATCTGTGGTACTTTTCTTCGCTGGAGAGACCGGGAAGGCTATGACAGGGACGATGTGAAGTACATTTTCGATCAAACTCTTAAATGGCACATGTCGTCTTTCAATGCCAAATCGTCCCCGGTACCGGAAGAGTGGGAGGACCTGGTGGAGGAGTGGCTGAAAAAAATGGGCTACCGCTTTGTTCTGAGAAGGTTCAGCTATCCCCGCCAGGTAGAGGCCAATGGCAAACTGGCTTTCCAGAGCTGGTGGGAAAATAAAGGGGTGGCTCCCTGTTACAAGGATTTCACCCTGGCTTTGCGCCTGGTATCCCGGAAGGATTCCATCCTACTTCCAGCTGACGCCATCATAAAAGAGTGGCTTCCGGGGGATAACATATATGATCACACCCTGGTGATCCCGGGTGATGTGCCGGCCGACCGCTATGAACTGCAAATAGCCGTGGTAGATCGCCTGAAATATGAACCCAGGGTACAGCTTGCCATCGAAGGCAGACAGGAGGATGGCTGGTATCCGCTTGGTCCCATAAAGATTGTCCGTTGATAAAGTAAAAGATGGCTGAACTGAGAAAGATGGTCTTATCCGACATGGATGGCCTCATGAGATTAAAAGATGCCGAAGGGTGGAACCAGCTTGAAAAAGACTGGGCCTTGCTCATTTCTTATACAGAGAGTATCAATCTTGTTGCCGTTCTGGATGATCGCATTGTGGGGTCTGTTACAGCTATAAATTACGACAACACGGTGGCATGGATTGGCATGATGCTGGTTGACAGGAAGTACCGGGGCCGGGGAATCGCCCGAAAATTGCTCCAGGAGGCGATTGATAAACTGCACAGGTGTCCGTCCATAAAACTGGATGCCACACCGGCGGGGAGACCGCTGTATCTCAAATTAGGCTTTCAGGATGAATATACCCTGTACCGGATGACCAATGCTTCGGTTTCAAAAATAGCCCTGGCTAAGGATTCTCTCAGGGCAGAACAAATCAAGCCTGCAGATATACCGGAAGTGGCCGCCCTTGATAAGAAAATATTTGGAGCAGACAGAACAGCTCTGATCAGGCGTCTTTATGATAGTTATCCTGAACTGGCCCGGTTCGTCAGAGAGGACAAGAAAATTACAGGATTTTGCCTGGGCAGAAGGGGAGCAAGGTACACACAGATCGGTCCGGCATATGCTTCCTCATCCCTTGCTGTCAAAGCTCTTATCCAATCGGCGCTCGGTCAACTTGCAGGACAGGCTGTTGTGGTGGACATACCTGCGTCAAAATCAGAACTCTTCGAATGGCTCGAGGAATGTGGTTTTATTTCGCAGCGCTCTTTTGAAAGGATGTATCTCAACAACAATCCCTTCCCGGGTATCACCGACAGCCAGTACCTGATATGCGGTCCGGAGCTGGGTTAATTCCCCAGTCCAAATCCCGCTTTCTCAAGATCTTCCCAATAGCCAGGGTAAGATTTACTCACCACTCCGGGATCTTCAATGCTTATCTTGCCCAGAGCTATGGCCATGGGTGCAAATGCCATGGCCATCCGGTGGTCGTGATAGGTAGCAATTAAGGGATCCTGCTCAGGTTCACACCGGGTACCGTCCCATGCCAACCACTCTCCTTCAGGATCGTCCTGCAGGAGAAAGCCCAACTTCTTAAGCTCATTTCCAAGAGCTGCAATTCGGTCGGTTTCTTTTACCCGGAGGGTTCTGGTACCTGTAAACCGGAAAGGGATATCCAGGGCACATAAGGTGACGGCACAGGTCTGCACCAGATCCGGACAGCCGGTAAAATCGTAAGCAAATTTTTCAGGCAACTCATGAGTACATGAACGAAGCAGCAGTCCCTCTTCATTGAACTCCGATTGTACGCCAAGGGAATTAAAAATCTGCACCAGGACGGAATCTCCCTGAAGACTGTCAGGGCTGAGCCTGCTAAGGGTAATTTCCGATCCGGGAAGCAGGGCAGCCACCTGAAACCAGTAGGAGGCCCCGCTCCAGTCCGCTTCAACTGTAAAATCATCCACAGCATAAGAACCCTGAGGGATCGAGATCTTCCTTCCGTCAAAACTGGCTCCGGCTCCACACCTGTTCATCAGCGACAGGGTCATTTCAATGTAGGTGGATGAAACCACATCCCCTTTAAGTTCGATGCTCAGTCCCCCGGACAACAGGGGTGCGATCATCATCAAAGCGCTAATGAACTGACTGCTGATCCCCGCATCAATGCTTATGTTACCTCCGATTAAGTTTCCGCCTTTGATTTTCAGAGGCGGATAAGCATCTGTTTCCACATATTCAATGCTGGCACCCACCTGTTTTAGAGCATCCACCAGGGGACCAATGGGACGCTGTTTCATTCGCCGGGATCCGGTTAGAATCACTTCACCAGGCTGGGTGGAATAGTAGGCAGCCAGAAAACGCATACTGGTACCGGCATGCCCCACATCCTTTACATTTCCTTCTGTATCAAGGGATTTACTTAGCACTTCAGTGTCATCACTCTCCGATAAATTGTATATGTTCGCCACGGAATGAGCCAGGGAGCGTATAATGAGCATCCGGTTGGAGATGCTTTTAGAGGCTGGAATATGGATGGTATCCTTTACTGCATATAATGGAGCAGAAATGACATTTTTCATAAATCAAAGATAATAATTAGCATATATTGCGATCCTGAAATATTTGCATGTAAAGGAAGACCATGAAAGAAATTAATTTTGAAGATACAAAGACGGCTTTTCGGATCAAGTCGGACCGCGACCTTCGCAGGGCATATATCCTTTTTAAACTGATCTCCTACCCCATCCTGGTGAAAATAGGCAACCCGGTGATCAAGGTATGTTCAGCGCTGAGGATTCCCGTGGGGTGGATCGTTAAACCTACAGCTTTTAAGCATTTTGTCGGGGGCTCCACCCTGAAAGAATGCGAACCGGCCGTTGAGAAGCTGAAAACTGCAAATGTCTATTCCATTCTTGACTATTCGGTTGAAGGAAAAGAAAATGAGAAGGCCATAAATGCTGCGCTGGAAGAAACGCTGCGGGCTGTTAAAAATGCAGGAAGCAATCCGGATATTCCCTTTGCAGTATTCAAACCAACGGCCTTTGGAAGCCATCATGCCCTTGAACTGCTCAGTGGTGAAAGCACTCCGGATGAAGCGACTCTGGCTGAAGGGGAAAAATTCCGTAAGCGGGTCGATACACTCTGTCACACAGCTTATGAGAACAACATCCCCATCATGATCGATGCGGAAGACACCTATATTCAACACTTCATCGATAAGGTAGTCCTGGAAATGATGCAGAAGTACAACAAAGAAAAATGCATTGTATTCAACACCTACCAGATGTATCGTCACGACCGGATAGCTATCCTGGAGGCAGATATCAAAAAGGCGCGGGATGAGAAGTTTTTCCTGGGTGCCAAGTTTGTACGTGGCGCCTATATGGAGCGGGAAAGGGCACGAGCAGCAAAAATGGGCTACGAGGATCCCATACAACCCGATCGCGAGAGTACGGACAAAGATTACAACCTGGCCCTGAAGATTTCCATGGACCACCTGGATGTGGTCTCCATCTTCAATGGAACACATAACGAGTACAGCAGCAAATACCTGGCCGACCTGATGATCGAGCAAAAGGTGGATCCCGCTGATAAGCGTATCTGGTTCTCCCAGTTGTACGGCATGAGTGAACACATCAGTTTCAACCTCTCTGACGCTGGTTTTAATGTGGCAAAATACGTACCTTACGGTCCGGTTCGCTTTGTACTGCCCTACCTGATGCGCCGGGTAGAAGAAAACACCTCGGTGAAGGGGCAGACAGGCAGGGAACTTTCCCTGATCAAGAAAGAGCGGCAACGGCGAAAAAATGAAAATAGATAATCAGAGAAACACCTACCGCATCTGGCTGAGCAGGCTGGTCATGACCATTGTATTTACACTGATCATCCTGCTCATTGTATTTCTTCCCTGGTTTGATGAGACGAAGTTCTGGCTCTCAAAATATCACGTGGCCATTTTTATCTCTGTCATTTACATTCTTATTAACTGGGTCAATTACCTGAAGCGCCCGCATTTTGTATCCTACAGTGACCAGGGAGAAATGCTGGTGATACGTTACTACCCGGTTAGCATGTTCACCAGCCGGAAAAATTCAATTGAAATACCCAAGACGCAATTTGTAAAGTATGAGCTGCAACCCTTCTTTTTGAAGAGCCAGCACTACCTGATCCTGTTCCAGAACTTCAGGGGAAAAGTGGTTCCCTACCCCCGAATCAGCCTCTCGGCTTTGGAAAAGGAAGACCGGGAGCATATGCTTGAATCCTTAAGCAAATACGCAGAAAAATAAATCAGGTATAGATCACCATCTCCCGCTCGGCATCCCAGCCCATTCCCTTTACATAGGTATTATACAGGCCTGGCTGAGAAAAACCGTCCCACACAAGCTCATGTTTGCCGGGTTCAAGATCATCCGTTTCCATTCGCCAGACGATTTCACCCTGGCTGTTCTTAATATCCACATATACTTCACCCTTTTCCGGAACAGAAAGCTCCATCACCACCTCATCTTTTGAATTGGTGCCAAGCGCCCGGATGGAGGGTGGATCGGGCTGATTGATGATCCCGGTGGACTTCCATGAAGCATAATCGAAGTGTTCGTCGCACATATGATATTTTTCTTCATCAAATCCATAGGTGTTCCTCCTGAGATAGGCTGTTACCAGAGGAGTCCTTTTGATTGTATCCAGGTTAACTTTCGTTGCCTTCCCATCTTCCCAGAGATATACCGGAATATCGTGCGGATCGAGAACATCTGAAAGGCCACGTTCTATGCCAATGTGGAAAAGCCCGAAATTTCCGGGTTCATGACCACCCAGCCAGTGTTCAATAATGTCGACCCGGAAAGCATCCAATCCGAAAATCACCTGGTTACTCATGTAGGTCCTGCCTTTCCTGCTGTGCGGCCCTCTTCCGAATCCATCTCCATCAAGACTGTATGTTCCTTCCAGAATATTTATTCCGGTGGGAGTAATGCTGTAAGAATCAAGCATGCGCTGCACCCACTGCTCCATAAAAAGGCCCCCGGTATAGGGTGGAATGTCCATCAGACTGTCCCATCGCGGAATGCCGGCTTCCACATGCTGAAGGTGGAGCTTCTGTATCTTATCCATATAATCCGGCTGAAAAAACTGATGGTAGCGCTCATCGTATGATTTAAAAATATTCTGATGGCCTCCACAGAACTGGTGAAACTTTCTGGCCGTAATCCCCTGCAGGTTCTTAATGGCCCCGGTAAGTCCCATCCGATGGGTTTTGAACTTTGCGATGTTAATCAGGAAGGTGTCGGGAGCATTCATGGGGGCCATAAATCCCACCTTTTTAAAAACCACTCCATCAACTTCCTTGAATATTATATCATCAGGTTCCAGTTCCCAGTAATCCTTTGAAGACAGATCGCGCAGATCAAAATTGTTTCTGTCTGCCATCGCCGTGTACCCGTTGCTTTCCCAAAATTGGGGGCAGGCACACTCCCTCAGGGAATAGTTCTGAGGCCCCGTATTTTTGACGCCATTCAAAAATCCCTCAATATAGTTCAGGTCAGTTGTGATGCCCAGCTTTGCTGTAGGATCAGATGAAGGTCTCCCCATGCATGTCCAGTTAGGCTTGCAGTTTATATGGGTCGAATTTGAGTAGCCCGTCCCATCTGTTGTTTTTACAAACATCTCGCTGGCTAACTTATACGCAGCATCATATTTGGGTTTGGAGTCGGTTTTTTCCTTTACATCTGTAAGATTAATAAACACCGCTTCGGGGTGTTCCTTAATAAAAGGGTGAAGATCAAATCCATTTGTTCCGGAGGATGCCACATTTGCCATGGCGGTATATCCTGGCCCCACCAGTCCGGCTACACCAGCTGCAGAGGAAACTTTAATAAAGTCGCGCCTTTTCATTATCCGAGAAGTATCAAGTGAATTGTAAATATACTAATCTTAAGCAAAGTCTGAGTATAATATACCAGAACTGTTTTTTGTCAGTCCTGTTAATGTTTAGCTTTTGTATATTTAGATTCTCAATTTATATTCTATAATCAAGTTCATTAAAAGACCATGAAAAATATCTACAGATCCGGAAAGCCGGCAATTGCATGTATCCTTATTCTGGTATTCATTGCCCTGCCTGAAAACCTTGTGCGTGGCCAGCTATCGGTAAAGAATGTGAATTCCATCATTGTGGATGGGAATAACACGAAATGGTTCAGTACGGATATCGGAATTGTAAGTTTTGACGGAAGCAGCTGGAAACTGCATGACGACAATCAGGGTTTACCACAGCAGGATCTGAAAAGTCTCACATACACTGCTAATCCCGGAGGGCCGGAACTCTGGATTGCTTCCCCAAGCGGAGCTACTGTGACCGGACTGCCCCTTGATAAGCAAACAGAAGTCATAACCTACAGTCCCGATAATACTCCCCTGCTCAGCCAGGAGGTACTGGGCATTGCAGCAGGAAAAGAAATGATTCGCTGGTTTGGAACTGATAAGGGAGTATCGGCCCTGAAAGATGATAAATGGCTGAAACCTGATTATGACGGGTTTTACACCGAAAGGATGTTTAAGGAATATCCCATCACCTCCATGGCTACTAATCCCGATGGAGACTCACTCTATCTTGGAACCGAGGGTGTAGGTATTATGCGAGTTTATAGTGACGATGTTGATGGTATTTCAGGGGCTTCCGTTTATGCCCAGTGGGGACCCATAGACCTGCCCTGCGATTATATCCTGAGTATTTATATTGCTGCCGATGGCACAAAATGGTTTGGCACGGAAGAGGGAGTTGCCAGGCATATGGGAAATAACACACTGGATCACTGGACAGCTTATTACACCGAGGATGGCCTTATCGATAACTACGTTCAGGCCATTTGCGGGGACAAAAATGGGAATATCTGGTTCGGGACCTTAGGCGGAATATCTGTCTTTGATGGTGCATCGTGGACTTCCTATACCACAGAGAACGGACTGCTCAGTAACAACATACTCTCTCTGACCACAGACAGTGATGGAATTATCTGGATCGGAACAGATGCTGGAATCAGCAGCTATGAAAACGGGAAATTTGTTAATTACTAATACCGGTTTTCACCGATATACAGGCCTGGTATCACATCAAGCCTGTAAAAGATGGTGCACGATTCCTATCCTGAACTTCAATACCAGATTGCTTTATGCATGGCTCCTGCCATTGGGCCGAGAACAGCCAGGAAATTAATCAAAAAAGTAGGTTCGGCCAGCAGGGTATTTTCTATGAACAGGAACTCCCTGGAAACAATACCCAGCATAGGTCCGCGAATGTCCCAATCAATCCTGTCACCCGTCCTGGTGGAACAGGCCGGGAAAGAGCTGGAATTTATAGAACGGCATAAGATAAAAGCGCTATATTTCAAAGACGAGCAGTACCCCGCCAGGCTTAAGGAATGTGTGGATGCTCCTATTTTGCTCTATGCCCGGGGGAACGAGGGACTAAACACAAAAAAGGCCCTGAGCGTGGTAGGCACCAGGAAAGCTTCCGCCTACGGAAAAGAGTTGTGCCGGAAAATCGTACTGGAACTGGGTGATCTCATCGATGACCTGGTGATTATCAGTGGCCTGGCCTATGGCATCGATGTTATCGCTCACCGGGCAGCACTGGAAGCAGGAGTGCCCACTGTTGCTGTGCTTGGGCACGGGTTCCGCACCCTCTACCCGCATGCCCATCGTGAAACCGCAAAACATATATCTCAGCACGGTGCCCTGGTCACCGACTTTCATTCGGGAATAGGGCCGGAGCGTAATAACTTCCTGCGGCGTAACAGGATCATTGCCGGCATGGCTGATGCCACCCTGGTGGTTGAATCTGCAGCTTCGGGTGGTGCCCTGATCACTGCAGATCTGGCCTCTTCCTATGACAGAATTGTTCTGGCAGTGCCGGGACGGGCTTCGGACGAACGATCAAAGGGTTGCAACCGGCTTATCAAACTACATGTGGCAGCCATGGTGGAATCGGCTACAGATGTGGCTGAAGAGTTAAACTGGACAACAAAGCATAGCCTGACCGGAAAGCTCTTATCCGAACAGGCAGCCGTGAAAAAAGAAGAGAGACTCTTACTGGAACTGATGGTCAGGCACAGTGGACTCGGACCGGGAGAGCTGAGCAGGCAGTCGGGCCTCTCCATTCCTGTGGTACTTTCCCTGCTTACCGAAATGGAACTGAAAAGATGGGTCCATGCAGAGCCGGGAAACCTCTATCAAAGCATGCTCGAACTATCCTGAGCAAGCCATGTGCCGAATCTATGCTTTCTGACAATGTTTAATGACATATACACGATATGATAAAGGGCATACTCAACTGTGCTAAATAATTTTAGATTTACTCCTCGTTGAACCTATAAAAAACCGATATGGATCCAAAAGTTGAACAATTCATGGCCAAAATAAAGGCCAAAAACAATGCAGAACCGGAATTCCACCAGGCTGTCCAGGAAGTTGCCGAGTCACTGATCCCCTTCATTGAGGAGAATCCAAGATACAAGCATGCGAAAATCCTTGAGAGAATTGCCGAGCCTGAAAGGGTCATCATGTTCCGGGTACCCTGGATTAATGATAAAGGTGATGTTGAAATCAACCGGGGTTTCAGGATTGAGATGAACTCTGCCATAGGACCCTATAAGGGTGGGCTTCGCTTCCACCCCACGGTGAATCTTGGGATTTTAAAATTCCTGGCTTTTGAACAGGTGCTGAAGAACAGCCTCACTACCCTGCCCATGGGAGGCGGCAAAGGTGGCTCTGACTTTGATCCCAAAGGAAAATCAGATAACGAAGTGATGCGCTTCTGCCAGAGTTTCATGACAGAACTTAACAGGCATATCGGACCCAACACAGATGTACCTGCCGGTGACATTGGAGTGGGTGGTCGTGAAATAGGCTTCCTGTTTGGACAATATAAGCGTATCAAGAATGAGTTTACAGGAGTATTGACCGGAAAAGGCCTTGAATGGGGGGGCAGCCTGATCAGACCAGAGGCCACCGGTTACGGCGCGGTCTACTTTGCCGAGGAGATGCTAAAAACCAGAGGTGATTCCCTGAAAGGAAAGATTGCTACTGTTTCCGGATCAGGAAATGTGGCTCAGTTCGCCGTACAGAAGCTGACCGAACTCGGGGGGAAAGCAGTGACTCTTTCTGATTCGGGTGGTTCCATTTATGATCCAGAGGGCATCGACGCGGAAAAACTTGCCTGGGTGATGGATCTGAAGAACAACCGCCGGGGCCGGATCAAAGAATATGCGGAGCATTTCGGATGTGAATATTTTGAAGGCAAGCGCCCATGGCATGTGAAGTGTGATGTGGCCCTGCCATCTGCAACGGAAAATGAGCTCGATAAAAACGATGCGGAAGAACTGGTGAAAAATGGTTGCTTTGTGATCAGTGAAGGGGCCAACATGCCCTCCACTCCCGAGGCCATTGAGGTATACATGGAAAAGAAAATCCTGTACGGACCAGGCAAAGCGGCCAATGCCGGTGGCGTTGCCGTATCAGGGCTCGAGATGACCCAGAATAGCATGAGACTTCCCTGGTCCAGGGAAGAGGTGGACAGCCGCCTGCAGACCATAATGAAGAATATCCATCAGACCTGTGTGGATTTTGGAACTGAAGCAGATGGTTATATTAACTACGTGAACGGAGCCAACATCGGGGGATTTGTGAAAGTAGCTGATGCCATGCTGGCACAGGGTGTTGTTTAGATTAAGCCCACAGGGGCAAACAACATAAGGAGTAGTTTTTCCGGGGTGTTTAATTTAAGGAGCCTGTATTGAGTTGCAAACAACTAAATTCAGCTCCGGGTTAAACACCCCGGATTTTTTATTGTGATATGCTGCCTAATATTGTATGTTTGTAGCCGCAAAAAAAAATGCTTACCGATTCTCATACACACCTCTATCTGGATGCCTTTGATTCAGATCGTGATCAGATGATCCAAAGGGCCCTCGATTCTGGTGTGAACCGCATCTTGCTACCCAATATCGACAGCTCTTCAATTGAGCCGCTCTTCTCCCTGGCGGAACGTTACCCGGATCATTGTTTCCCCATGATGGGTTTGCACCCCACCTCTGTTAAAGAGAACTACCTGGAAGAACTGGGTCTTGTGGAAGCAGCAATGAAAGGGAAAAATATCATAGCCATTGGTGAAACGGGGATTGACCTGTACTGGGACAGGACCTTTCTGAAGGAACAGGAAGAGGTTTTCGCGACCCAGATCAGGTGGGCCATTGAGCATGATCTGCCACTTGTGATCCATGCAAGAGATTCTTTCCAGGAAATTTTCAGAATTCTTGACACAGAAGGAGGAAACGGACTGAGAGGTGTATTCCATAGTTTTACCGGGGGAATCAAAGAATTGGAACAGGCACTTTCCTATAAATTTATGATAGGGATCAATGGCATTGTCACCTTTAAAAACTCCAAGCTGGGCGAGGTGGTCCGGTCCATCCCCACGAGCAGGCTCCTGCTTGAAACCGATGCCCCGTTCCTGGCCCCGGTCCCCTACAGGGGCAGAAGAAATGAGAGCGCTTACCTGCTGGAGACTGCCAAAAAAATAGCGGAGATTTATAAGCTGAGCCTGGAAGAGCTAGCCAGGATCACCACTTCGAACGCGGAGCAATTGTTTCGTCTAACCCCCTGATATGAAAGCCGACAGTCCATCCATCCTTCTCATATATACCGGTGGAACCATTGGCATGATCAATGATCCCGTCAGTGGATCATTGAAACCCTTCGATTTCAGTAAGATCATGAAACAGATCCCGGAGATTAAAACCCTGGGCTACCACATAGAATCTTACAGTTTTGACCCACCCATAGATTCCTCTGAAATAAAACCGGAAACCTGGGTCCGTATGGCAGAAATCATCGAAAAGAGATATCAGGATTTTGACGGCTTTGTGATACTGCATGGTACAGATACCCTGGCCTACTCTGCGTCCGCACTTAGTTTCATGCTGGAGGACCTGGCCAAACCAGTCGTATTTACAGGCTCCCAGCTGCCCATGGGGGACCTGAGAACCGATGGCAAAGAAAACCTGATCACCTCCATTGTCATAGCTGCAGCACAAGAGCATGGAAAAGCTGTGGTACCTGAAGTCTGTATCTATTTCGAAAGCAAACTGTCACGCGGAAACAGGACCACCAAGGTCAGCGCTGAACAGTTTAATGCATTTCAGTCTGCTAACTACCCTTATCTGGCGAACGCAGGAGTACATATTATATATAGGAGAGAAGCTGTCAGGTATAAAGGCAAATTCAGAAAGCTGGTGGTCCATAAAAAATTCAACAATCATATTGCCATCCTGAAGCTGTTTCCGGGCATAACACCGGAATATATGGATGCAGTGCTTGGATATAAGGAATTAAAAGGCCTGATTCTGGAGACCTATGGTGCCGGAAACGCACCCACCGAATCCTGGTTCCTGGAGAGAATTGAAAAAGCAATTGAAAAAGGGGTGGTCATTTTAAATGTTACCCAATGCAGTCGGGGGAGTGTCGAGATGGGCAGGTATGAAACCAGCAGACAACTTTTAAATGCCGGGGTCTTAAGCGGTTATGATATCACAACAGAGGCAGCCACCACCAAAATGATGATTCTGCTGGCTCAGAATCTGAAGACTGAAGAGGTTAAAATGCTTTTAAATAAATCACTCAAGGGAGAAATCACTCTGCCGTGAGTGCTTGTTTTAATATTTTTTTGTATTTTTCGCCGCAAATTTCTCCCGAGTGAAAGTGTGCAGGATAGTTAGGGAGTAGTTCTTACAAAATTCTGAAGATAAGCGGGTTTGAGCGACCCAGTAAGTCTTTACAGGTATTACGGAGAGGTGCAGGAGTGGTTGAACTGGCACGCCTGGAAAGCGTGTGTACCCCGAAAGGGTACCGAGGGTTCGAATCCCTCTCTCTCCGCAAAAGTCTTTTACATATCGTATATTTGCGCTAAATTGTAAACTCATTGACCTATAAAGGAAATATTTACGTTAAATAATAAAGTAAAACAAACAAACAACACCATGAAAAAATTATTTGCATTGATAGCCGTATTCGGGATGCTTTTTATGGGAGCATCGACCTTTGCGCAGGATGAAACCACAGAATCCCCTGCTGCTGAAGAGGTTGTAACTGAGTCCGTAGCTGCTGAAGAAGGAGGTGGGATTGCCGTATTGCACACCACCTTGAAAACCAAATTCATCGAAGGCACACCCGCATTTATGGGTGCTGTAGTGCTAACTTTGATCTTCGGCCTGGCTCTAGCTTTTGAAAGGGTTATTTATCTTAATCTGGCCTCGACCAATACTGAAAAGCTCCTGGGTGCTGTTGAAGATGCACTGGGTAGCGGCGGAATAGAAGCTGCAAAAGATGTATGCCGTGACACACGCGGACCAGTAGCCAGTATTTTTTACCAGGGTCTCGACCGTGCAGATCAGGGAATCGACGTAGTTGAAAAATCAGTTGTTTCATACGGTAGTGTACAGATGGGTCTCCTTGAGAAGAACCTCTCGTGGATCTCATTATTTATAGCCATTGCTCCTATGCTTGGTTTCATGGGTACGGTAATCGGTATGATCGAAGCATTTGACAAAATCCAGGAGCAGGGAGATATTTCTCCAACAGTTGTTGCCGGTGGTATTAAAATCGCCCTTATTACAACTGTAACCGGTCTGATGGTGGCCATCATCCTGCAGATTTTCTACAATTACCTTATATCTCAAATTGACGGAATTGTCAATAAGATGGAAGATGCTTCTATCTCACTCGTGGATATGCTGGTAAAACATAATCTTAAAAAATAAGAAGCTATGGCTTTTTCAAAATTAACAAGAATCATACTGTATGTGGTTGCAGGAATCTCCCTGGTGGTGGTTTTGTTCTTCTACATTAGTCCCAAGACGCTCGATTATGACGCGCTTGAACTAAAGGTGGAAAACATTCTGACCCCAATGGACATGACTCCTATGGCCGCAATGCCCGTTATTGATACAAGTCTTACTGACTCTGTAGAAATAGCAGCAAATCTTGCAGCCGTCGAGAGAGCCGAAGAGGAAGCTGCAGCTGCTGCAATTGCAGCAATGAATGCGCCGGCTCCTGATTTAGGTAAGGAGCTCTCTGGATGGGAGTACCTGGTCTGGTTCCGTATCGATATTACATTGGTATGGGCCTATATCCTGGTAATCGTTACCCTTATCGCTGCCATTGTGTTCCCGCTTATCGCAGTAATTTCTCACCCCAAAGCACTCATTAGATTGCTTTTGGTACTTGCCGGAGCTGCGGTTCTGGTAATCATCTCCTATGTGATGTCGAAAGACACTCCCATTGAGATCATTGGTTATACCGGTACAGGAAACAGCGATCCAGGAACGCTTAAGATGATCGATACAGTCCTTTTTGTAACATACATACTTTTTGGAATGGCTCTCGGGTCGATCCTATATGCTATTATTTCAAGGGCGTTTAAATAAGAATTAATTGAAAAACTCAAACCGATGGCAAGATCAACACCGGAAGTAAACGGAGGATCACTGGCGGATATAGCCTTTCTCCTGTTAATATTCTTCCTGGTTACCACCACCATGGACATTGATACCGGGATCACCAGGCTTTTGCCTCCTGAGCCCGAAGAAGACCAGATTACCGATGTAAAGGTGAATAAGCGGAATGTGCTGGTGGTGCTTCTTAACCGAAGCGACCTGTTAATGGTGGGGGGAGAAGTAATGGACCGACTGGCCTTGAAACAAAAGACCATAGAGTTCTTTACCAACCCGCAGAGAAGTGAGGATCTACCTGTGATGGAAGAGACTGAAATTCAGTTTCCTCCTGGCAGTTCATCTTTGCTTCCTCCTGATGGAATCTGGAGGGGTGAGGTCTCCAAAGGGGTGATTTCACTTCAGAACGACCGTACTACTACCTATGGGGCATACCTGCAGGTGCAGAACGAGTT
>Ga0180435_10003917_pt1 | contig 14797 bp, 7 predicted proteins | sample SS_ome_3_FD_132467 | JGI IMG/M metagenome (GOLD analysis project Ga0180435, IMG submission 132467) | Hypersaline lake sediment archaeal communities from the Salton Sea, California, USA - SS_3_S_1 metaG | ecosystem: Environmental > Aquatic > Non-marine Saline and Alkaline > Hypersaline > Sediment... | reverse complement strand
AGCCCCACCTCGGGCGGCACCGCTTCGAACTCGAAGAACTCCTCGAGCGCCGCGTCGAAGGCGTCGCGCTGCGCGGCGAGCGGGGTGCGCGCGGGGATCGGCGCGGCGCGGAAGCGCAGGTCGAGCACGACGGGGCCGCCGGGACGCACCAACTCGTGCAGGACCCAGGAGCGCGGCTCGTGCTGGAAGGTCCCGTCCGCGCGCACGCGCAACAGGAAGTAGACGTTGACCTGGCGCCATTCGGGCTCGAAGACGGAGAGGTTGTACTCGAGCGGTGAGTAGGTCAGCAGGGTCCCGCCCTCCGGCAGCGCTGCGACGGCCTCGGCGTGGACCTCGGGGCGCCACTCGAGGAACCTCGCTTCGCGCTCGGCGATCTGCCACCCCGACGCGATCGGTTGGACGAGCGCGGCGAGCGCCGCGACCGCGATCCAGGCGCGGCGCAGCGGCGGGGACTCGAGCTGGACGAGCACAGCGCCGAGTCCGATCGCGAACATCGGCGCGAGGCCGGCCGTGTAGCCGCCGAGGTTGGCCACGCTCCACACGTTGAGCGCGAGCATCGGCACGATCATCCAGACGAGCCACGCCGCGAGCAGCGGCTTCGTGTTCGCGACGATCGCGCGCCGCGTCGGTCCGTGCCGGAGCAGCAGCAGCGAGAACGCGAGCGGCGCGAGCGCCCAGCCGTACGCGAGCACCCACTCGGCGAGGATGCGCCGCGGCGCGACCGACTCGAGCGCCTGGTCCACCACGCTCACGATGAAGCTCAGCCCGCCTTCGGAGCGGTTCGCGCGCCACCCGAACTCGATGATCAGCGCCGTGACCGCGAGCGCCGCCGTCGCGCCGATCGCGCTCACGACGAAGGTGCGGCGCGCGCCGATCGCGCGCGTCTCCTCGTTCCGCTCGAGCCACAGGAGCGCGGTGCACCACGCGGCCCAACCTGGGACGAGGACCGGCGCCGTCGAGTGCGTCGCGCTCACCGCGAAGAAGGCGAGCGCCTGCACGCACAGCACGCCGCGCCGGGTCGGGGCGCGCAGCGCGACGAGCGACAGCCACACGGCGAACGCCACGCCGCCGAAGTGCAGGGCGTGCACTTCGAGCAGCGTGCCGAACAACACGAGCGCCGGCGTGAGCGAACAGGCGACCGCGACGGCCAGTGCGCCGCCGCGCCCGACGCCGAGCAGGCGCAGCGACCACAGCACGAACACGAGCCCCGCCGCGGTCGGCAGGCTCGACGCCAACAGGTAGCCGTCGTAGGTGAGCGCGGTCGGCGCGGCCCACGCGAGGAAGCGGACGACGGGGAGGTACGCCGCGTGGTAGTGCAGGCTCCACCACGGATCCGCGCCGCGTTCGAGCCGGTCGTAGAGTCCCTGTCCGTCGCCCCACAGCTCGTGCTGGTGCAGCGCGATCAGGTACGCCGCCGCGGCCAGGAACGCGCCGAGCCCCACGAGGAGGTCGAAGCGATCGAGGCGGGCGCGGTCGGCCTGCGGGCCGCGGTTCATGGGGCGAGGCGTTCGGGCCGGGCGTTGGGGGGGGGAGGGCGACGGGGCCGTCGGGAGCCTATCCGGTTCGGCCCGCGTGGTTCGAAGGCGGGCGCGCGTCTCGGGTTCGGGTTTCGTTCGCATTTTGTTTTCGTCTGGAGCGCCACCCTGTGCCACGGTCTTCCGTCCCCCCTGGGAGCCGACGGTCGGGGGACGCGTCGGCCTCGGGGGGGCGGGCACGGGCCTTCGCGGCGCCGCCGCGGGGTCCGTGCCGCCCGTCCTCGATCGGGGGCCGCCTCCGTGGGCCTCGTTCGAGGGCTCCGTCCCACGCCCTGCCCCGGATCCCGTCGCTCCTCGCCACGCCATGCTCCACGAACTGCGCCTGCGCGACTTCGCGCTCATCGATCGCCTCGCCATCGAGTTCGGCCCCGGACTCAACGCCATCACGGGGGAGACGGGGTCCGGCAAGAGCCTCGTCGTGACGGCGCTCGAGCTGCTCGCGGGGGCGCGACCGCGCGGCGGCGTGGGGGCCTGGGTCCGCGCGGGCGCCCAGCGCGCCGTGCTCGAGGCGGTGTTCGAGCCGCCGGCGCCGGACGACCCGACCGCGGCGCTGGTGGACGCGTGGTTCGAGCGGCACCTGCCCGAGTTCGGGGGCGGGGCCTGGCGCGAGGAGGACGAGCTGCTCGTGGCGCGGGTGCTGGACGGGGGCGGGCGCTCGCGGGCGCGTGTGCTCGGGTCCGCCGTGCGGCTGGGGGCGCTGGCCGAACTGGTCGGTCTGCTGCTCGAGGTGAACGGACAGTTCGAGCAGCGCGCGGTGCTCGACGGCGCGCGGCAGACCGCGTGGTTCGACGAGATCGTCGCGGGCGCGGCCTGGCGCGGTGACGGCCGCGGCGCCGGCCCTGTCGACGGCGACGCCGACCGGGCCGGGCTCCTCGCTCGCCGGGCGGACTACCGCGGCGCGCGGGACGCCTGGCTCGCGACGCGGCGCGCGTGCGCCGAGGTGGAGGAGCGCGCGCTCCAGCGCGACGGTCGCGCGACCTTCCTGCGGCTGGCGCTCGAGGAGCTCGAAGCCCTCGCGCCGCGTCCGGGCGAGGGCAGCGAGCTGCGGCGCGAGCGCGAGCTGCTGCGGCAGTCCGAGCGCGTCGTGTCCGAGCTGGGCACGACGGCGGCGGAGCTGTCGGAGGGGGACGCGCCGATCGTCGCGCGGGTCGCCGCGATCGCCGACCGCGTGGCGCGCTGGTCGAACGCCGCGGAGCCGCTGCACGACGCGGCCGAGGAGCTGTCGACGGGGCTGCTGCACCTGGAGAACGCGGCGTCCGCCCTCGTGTCGTTCCTCTCCGACGTGGAGGCGGACCCGGGCCGGCTCGACCACGTGGAGACGCGGCTCGAGCACCTCGAGCGCGCGGCGCGGCGGCACGGCTTCGCGGACGCGGGCGGCGTCGACCGCCTGGCCGCGCACACCGAGGAGCTGCGGCGCGAGGCGGACGAGCTCGAGGACCTGGACGCCGCGCTCGAGCGGGCGCGGACGCGCGAGGACGCGGCCCTTGCGGTCCTGCGCGAGGCCTCCGGCGCCCTGACGGCGGCGCGCCGCGCGCGGACCGAGGACTTCGTCGCGGCGGTCGCGCCGCTGCTCGACCAGCTGGGGCTCGGGCGGGCGGAGCTGCGCGCGGAGTTCGTGCGCGCAACGAGCGGCCCGGACGCGGACGCCCCGTCGGCCCAGCGCTACGGACCGTCGGGCGAGGAGGAGGTGCAGCTGTCCTGGCGACCGAACCCCGGCGAGCCGGCGCGCCCGCTCGCGCACATCGCGTCGGGCGGCGAGGCGGCGCGGGTGTTCCTCGCCCTGCGGTGCGCCGCGGCGGCCGGAGCGGGTGCGCGGGCCGGCTCGGGTTCGAGGGCCGGCTCGGGCGGGGGAACCGTCTCGAGCGCAGGGACCGGCTCGTCCGCCCGCCGCAGCCTCGTGTTCGACGAGGTCGACGCGGCCGTGGGCGGTCGCCTCGCCCCGCGCGTGGCCGAGTGCCTCGCGCGCCTCGCCTCCGGCGGCGACGGCGCGGCGCGTTCGGGGGCCCAGGTCGTCACGGTGACCCACCAACCGGCCATCGCGGCGCGCGCCGACCGCCACCTGGCGGTGGTGAAGCGGACGCGGGCCGGACGCACGGTCGCGCGCGCCGTGCTCCTCGAGGGCACGGCGCGCCTGTCCGAGGTCGCCGCGATGATCGCGGGGTCCGGTCGCAGCCCGGCGGCGCGTGCCGAAGCGCGGCGCCTGCTCGCGACCGGACCGGCGCCGGTCGCCGCGCGCGCGGACGGCCGACCGTCCCCGACGCCGGGGCCCGCGCCGCGTCGCACGGGCCGACGGACCGCGGCTCGCAAGAGCGCGTGAGGTGTTCCGGGCCCGCCTTCCGGGTAGCTTTGGTCCGGCGTGAACTCCCCTCGCGATCAGGCTTCGGCCACCGACGCGGCCTCCGGGTCCGGTGTCGACGACCCGGCGCTGGCCCAGGGCCTGGCCCGCGGGCCCCTCGTGTTCGACCGCATCTGCCTCGAGAAGGTCTGGGGCGGGCGCGCGCTCGAGGAGGTGCTCGGTATCGAGCTGCCCGGCGGCGGCCCGGACCCGCGACCGATCGGCGAGACCTGGGAACTGGTCGACCGCGCCGACCACCAGTCGGTCGTGCGCTCGGGCGAACTGGCGGGGCGCACGCTCGGCGAGCTGGTCCGGGACGCGCCGCGAGCGCTCCTGGGCGACGCGCGGCCGGCGCCGAACGGGCGCTTCCCGCTGCTCGTCAAGTTCCTCGACGCCTCGGCCAACCTCAGCGTCCAGGTGCACCCCGACGAAGCCGGCGCTGCCGCCCAGGGCGCGGGCAGCGAGCCCAAGACCGAGGCCTGGTACTTCCTGCGCGACGGCGGCGCCGTGTGGTGCGGCTTCGACGCCGGCGTGGACCGGGCGCGCTTCGAGGCCGCGCTGGCGAGCGGCGCGCCCGCCGACCTGCTCGCGCACCATCCGGTGCGCGGGGGTGAGGCGCTGACCGTGCCGGGCGGCACCGTGCACGCCATCGGCGCGGGCGTGACCCTGCTCGAGGTGCAGCAGAACTCCGACACCACCTACCGCCTCGACGACTGGGGCCGGCTGGGGCTCGACGGGCGACCGCGCGAGCTGCACGTGCGCCCGGGCCTCGAGGTCACGCGCTTCGACGCCCCCGCGCCGCGACCGCGGGCGGCCGGCGAGCCGGGCGCCCGACACGGCGGCGATCCCAGCGGCGACTCGAGCGGCCATCCCGCCGAGGGCGAGCGCCGCGCGGCGGGGGTCGAGCGGCTCGTCGACACGGCCTTCTTCCGGCTCGAGACCCTCGACCTCGCACCGGGCGCCGCCGGGACCTTCGACACCGCCGGGGAGTCCGGTCGGGCCTTCCAGATCCTGGTGCTCGTCGAAGGCTCTGGTATCGTGCTCCGCCCCGATCGCGACGGCGCCGCCCCGACGACCCTCGCGACCGGCGACCTCGCCCTCGTCCCCGCGGCCCTCGGCCGCTTCCGCGTCGAGCGCGAGCCGACCTCGGAGGGCCCCGCGCGCTGTGTGTGCCTGGCCTGTCCGCTCGACCGCCGCTGAGCGGTCCCCACCATCGAAGACCGGCCCCGGAGGGCCGCTGCCATGCAGAAAGGTCGCCCCGCTCGTGAGAGCCGCGACGCGCGTTCCCGCCGCTCGGCGGGGCGCTCCACCCGTTCGTCGAACACGCGCTACTCCAAGGCGCGTCGATCCAGCGCCGAGAAGAGCCTGCACGAGCGCTCCGTCGCCGGCCGTCCGCAAGCGGGCCGCGCCCCGGCGGACATCGGTCGCGACGAGCAGGGGCTCGTGCGGCTGAACAAGTACCTCGCGTCCCACGGCATCGCCTCGCGGCGCGGCTGCGACGAGTTGATCGCCGACGGCGCGGTCATGGTGGACGACGAGATCGTCACCGACCTCGGCGTGAAGGTGGATCCGAGCACGCAGCGCGTCGAGGTCGACGGCGTGATCCTCAAGCCGGAGGGCGTGCGCCACCGCTACTACCTGCTCAACAAGCCGTCGGGCGTCGTCTGCACGAACAGCGAGCGCGAGCTGCGGCCGCGCGCGGTCGACCTGATCACCGACCGCGACAAGGGCCGCATCTTCACGGTCGGTCGCCTCGACGAGGAGACGACCGGGCTCATCCTCGTGACGAACGACGGCGAGTTCGCCAACCGCGTCATGCACCCGCGCTACGGCGTGGACAAGACCTACCGCGTCAAGGTCGCCGGACGCATCGAGGACGCGGCGATCCGGAAGATCCGCGGCGGCGTGCACCTGTCCGACGGGCGCACCTCGGGCGCGCGCGTGCTCGTGCAGAAGCGCTCGGCCACCGCGAGCCGCCTGCTCGTCACGATCCAGGAGGGCAAGAACCGCGAGGTGCGACGCATGTTCGCGCGTGCCGGCTACAAGGTCAGCGACCTGCGCCGCGTGCGGATCGGTCCGCTCACCGATCGCGGCCTCAAGCCCGGCTCGTGGCGACCGCTGCGACGCACCGAGATCGACGAGCTGCTCGCCGGTCCGGTCGAGCGCGAGGAGCGGCGCGGCCGCGGCCGTCGCGGCGATCGCGACGAGGAGCGGACGGAGCGCGGCGACCGGACGGAGCGCAACGACCGGAACGACCGGAACGATCGCAACGAGCGGGCCGAACGGAACGAACGCAGCGACCGGAACCACCGCGCCGAGCGCGGCGAGCGGAACGAACGCGGCGGACGCGGTCAGGGCGCGCGCCGGCAGAGCGGCGGTGCGCGCGACGGACGCGGGGCCGGCGCCGACCGCACGCCCCGCCGCCTCCCCGGTGAGGACGGTCCGACCTTCGCGCGGCGCGTCCTCGCCGACGACGGGCGCTCGCGCGGGCGCGGCGGCGATCGCGACCGCCGCGGCTCCGGCCGCGAGGACCGGCGCGGTGACGCCTCGGGCGCGGCCCATCCCGCGGCACAGCGCTCGAACCGCGCCGCGCGTCGCGAGGGCCTCGCGGCGCGCGAGCGCTCGCGCGGTCGACGCGACGAGGGCGATGGCGGTCGGCGGGTCGTATCCTGACGCGCCGTCCATGTCGCTCGAACACGAACGAGAGCCGTCCGCCGCGCCGTCGCGCGCCGCCGCCGTCCCCGATGCTCGCGACGGCGCCGTTCGCGACGCTGCCGGTTCCGACGCAGCCAGCCCCGGCGCAGCCAGCTCCGACGATCGGTCGTCGGCGCCGCGCCCGGCGTGGTCCGAGACGCTCGAGCGCGGCGGCTGCCGCGTCGGCGAAGCGCGCCTGCCCAGCGGCATGCGCGTGATCGTCGGCGAGCGCCACACCGATCCGGTCGTCGCGGTGCTCGTGTTCTACGGCGTCGGTTCGGTGCACGAGGCGCCTGAGGTCGCGGGCGTGTCGCACTTCCTCGAACACATGATGTTCAAGGGCACCGAGCGCACGCCGAAGGGCGAGGTCGATCGCCTCACCGCGCTGCTCGGCGGTCAGAACAACGCGTTCACCGGCAAGGACCACACGGGCTACTGGTTCGAGTTCGCGTCCGATCGTTGGGAGCGCGCGCTCGCGATCGAGGCGGACCGCATGACGAACCTCGCGCTCGATCCGACCGAGTTCGAGGCCGAGCGCGAGGTCGTCCTCGAGGAGCTCGCGATGGGGCTCGACGATCCGTGGCGCGTGCTGAGCCAGGACGTGGAGTCGCTCGCCTGCGGCGACCATCCGTACGGACGCCCGATCATCGGCACGAAGGAGACCGTCGAGGCGATCACGCGCGAGGCGATGTTCGCGCACTACCGTCGCGCCTACGCGCCGAGCAACGCGACGGTCGTCGTGTGCGGCGACGTGGAGCGCGACGAGGTGTTCGCGAAGGTCGCCGCCGCGTTCGCGGAGGCCGCGCGCCACGGCGTCGGTCTCGAGCCGCTGCCCGAGCCCGCGCCGTTCGTCGCGTCGCCCGGGCCCGTACGCGACGGCGAACGCGACGGCGAACACGACGGACAGCCGGACGGCGAACGCGACAGCGACCACGAGTCGGCGACGCACACGGCCGCGCACGACTTCCGCGACGCGCCGCGCGTCGCACGCCGCCACCTGCGCCACTGGCCCGACGAGGGCAAGCGCCTGTGCGTCGTCTGGCCGGGCGCGCGCTGCGGTGACGACGACGACTTCGCGCTCGACTTCGTGCAGACGATCCTGACGAGCGGGCGCAACGCGACGCTGACCCGCGCGCTCGTGGTCGACGGCGACCTGGCGACCTACGTGTCGACCGCGAACGACGCGCGCGCGCACGGCGGCCTGTTCTGGCTGTTCGCGCAGGCGTCCGACTCGGCGCGACCGCAGGAGCTCGAAGCGGCGGTCGAAGCGCAGATCCAGCGCCTCGCCACGGACGGGCCGACCGCGACCGAGATGGAACGCGCGCTCGGGATCCTCGTCTCGGGCGACGCGTTCGAGTGCGAGACCGTGAGCGACGTGGCCGAACAGCTCGGCGGGTTCGCGCTCGACGCCGACTGGCGCATCGCGCTCGACGGCGGCGAACGCCATCGCGCGGTCACGCCCGATCGCGTGCGCGAGGTCGCCGCGCGCCTGCTCCCGTTCGCGCGCGCGACCGTCGGCTGGTCGCTCCCCGAGGCCCTGGCGGCGGACGCATGAGCTCGACGACCGAACCGCGCGTCCTGCGCCTCGACATCCCGGCGATCGGGTTCGACCTGGCGTGTGGTGCGCGGCTGATCGTGTCGCCGCGCCCCGGCGCGTCGGTCACGGCGCTCGTCGTGTCGATCGACGGCGGCGCGCGCCTCGATCCGCTCGGTCAGGAGGGTCTCGGGCACTTCGTCGGCTCGCTCGCGGTCGAAGGGACCGCACGGCACACCGAGGCCGAGCTGGCTGCGATCCTCGAGCCACTCGGCGGCTCGCTCGTCGGTGACTCGAGCGGCCTGTCCGGCTCGGTCGCGCAGGGCGGCGCCGACGGCGAGGAGAACTGGCGCACGCTGCTCGACCTCGCGGCCGAGGTGCTCGCCGAGCCGACCTATCCGCGCGAGCGCTTCGAACGGCGCAAGGCGATCGCGCTCGACCGCCTGCGCGTCGACGAGGCCGAGCCGCGCGTGCAGGTGTCGCGCCTGTTCAACGCGCTCGTGTACGGCAGCGGGACCGGCGGCACGAGCGGTATCGGCCGTCCGCGGCGCGGCACCTTCGCGAGCGTGTCGACGCTCGAGCGCGACCACCTCGTCGCGAAGCACGCCGAGAGCTGGGTCGGCGCGCGCGCCATCGTCGGCGTGTGCGGCGACGTGGACCCCGAGGCGGTACGCGCGCACCTCGACGCCGCGCTGTCCGGTTGGAAGAGCGGCACCGAAGCGCCGCCGATCGACGATCGCTTCCCGCCCAGGGCCACGCGCGTCGGCGTGTTCGAGGCCGAGCGCGAACAGGTGCAGGTGCTCGCAGGACACCTCGGGATCCGGCGCCTCGACCCGCGCTACCCCGCGCTCGTCGTGATGGACCACGTGCTCGGCACGGGCGCGGGCTTCACCGATCGCATCAGTCGCCGACTGCGCGACGAGGAAGGACTCGCCTACTCGGTGAGCGCGACGACCGCGGCGTCGAGTGGCCGCGTCGAAGGCGTGTTCCAGGCCTCGATCGCCACTTCGCCCGACAAGGTCGACGCCGCGCTCGCGGGCTTCGTCGAGGAGATGGAGCGCATCCGCGTCGAGACGGTCGGCGAGGAGGAGCTCGACCTGGCGAAGCGCTACCTGTCGGGTTCGTACGCGCTGGGCTTCGAGAAGTCGTCGCGGCGCGCGAGCCAGGTCGTCACCGCCGCGCGCCTCGGCCTGCCCGAGGGCCATGTCGAGCAGCTGCTCGAGGACCTCATGGCGGTGGACGCGGCGGCGGTGCGCGAGGTCGCGCACGCCGTGCTCGAGCCGCGCGCCCTGTCGGTGGCGGCCGCCGGACCGCTCGATGAAGCGACGGTTCGGGCGAGCCTGGACGCCGCGCGCGCCGGACTCGACGGCTGACCGAGGGCTCGCGGGTCGCGTCGCGCGGTGGCGGCTACCATCTCGGCCCGGCGACTCCCTCCCGCGCCGCTCCCGAACGCCGCCCATGACCCTCCACTCCACCCGCGCGGGGCTCGTCCTCGCGTGCGCGCTGTTCCCCCTCGCCGCGACCGCCCACGCCGACCACGAGGTGGTCGCCGAGACCGCGTTCTCGGGGCACACCGTGCGCGTCGAGATCGATCCCGACGAGGAGCGCTCCGGGCGTCTCGCGATCACCGGGCCGGACGGCGCCGTCACCGTCGTCTCGAACGGAACGACGCGCGCGCTGTCGGCGAGCCAACGACCCGCGGTCGTGGTGTCGGGTCGCGATCGTCTGCTCGTGCTCGCGAGTCGCGGCGGCGTGCAGGTGTGGGACGTGCGCGAGCCCGTCGCGCCGCGCATCATCGGCTCGGTCGACCTGCTCGACATCGACGCGCCGGAGGGCGACCGGCCGTGGGACTTCGCCGTGCAGTACCCGTGGCTGTTCGCGGTCGGCGGCGACGAACAGCTCCTGCAGGTCGTGAGCCTGGCGGAGCCCGACTTCCCCGAGGTCGTGGACGAGTCGCCGCTCGACAACTACACGGACTGGACGCCCGCGCGCGTGGTCGCGCGCGACGCGACGCTGTTGTTCGTGTCGGCCGATGGCGAGCTGGCGGCCGTCGACGCGTCCGACCCCGCGCGCTGCATGCCGACCGCGCTCGACGCCTTCAGCTACGGCGGCACGGGCGAACGCACCGTCGAGGTGGAGGCGAACTGGCGCGAGACGACGGTCGGGACCCAGCCGGCCGTCCCGTTCGACACGATCCCGTGGGTGGGGGAGCACGTCACCGCGCGCGTCGTCGGGCTCGATGGCACGCCGATCCCCACGGCGGTGACCTACCAGCCGCTCGCCGTGCGCGACGACTTCGCCGTGATCGCGCACCAGGCCGTGCTCGAGCCGCTCGCGGACGACACGACCTTCGTGCGCGAGTCGGAGCTCGACCAGGTGGACGCGGACGGCTCGTCGCGCTCGGGCCTCGTGACGCGCCCGATGTCGACGGGCCGCGCGCTCGCGTTCGTGCCGATCAGCGTCTCCTCGTCCGGCACCTCGATCGCGGGGGAGGAGGTCGTCTTCGGCGCGCGCTGCGACGCCGCGGACGGCGAGTGGTCCTTCGACTTCGGCGACGGCAGCGCGCCGACGCCGTGGTCGCGCGAGCCGCTCGCGTTCCACACCTTCGACACGCCGGGACTCTTCCGCGTCGAGGCGCGCCTGCGCCACCAGGTCGGCGAGAGACAGCGCACCTCCACGCGCGTGATCGAGCACGGCGTCGTGCGGCGCGAGACCGCGCGCGCGGCGACGAAGGCCACGACGGTGCTGTACGACGACCAGCGCGAGCGCGTGTGGTGCGTCAACCCGGACAACGACACGATCTCCTGCGTCGACCACCTGCGCGGCGTGCTGCTCATGGAGCTCATCGTCGGCAAGGAGCCGCGCTCGATCGCGCTCGCCGACGATCGCAGCCTGTGGGTCACGAACGAGGAGGCCTGGTCGATCTCGGTGATCGACGCCGACTCGGGCGAGGGCATCGCCACGATCGAACTGCCGTTCGCCTGTCGGCCGTTCGGCGTCGCGCACGCGCCCGACGGCAACACCTACGTCACGACGCTGGGCACGAACGAGGTGCTGCGCTTCGACACCGAGACGCGCGAGCTCACCGGCCGCGTGCGCGCCGACGGCGGCCTGCGCGGCCTCGCGGTCTCCGGCGACGGGCGCACGATCCTGGCGACGCGCTTCGTCTCGCCGCAGGAGCACGGCGAGCTCGTGGTCCTCAACGCGGAGGCGTTCGACGACCTGTCGAGCGAGACCGCCGTGGCCTTCGTGCAGCCGCTCGTCGAGAATCCGGGTCCGGACACGCGCCTCGACGGCCGCGGCGTCCCGAACCACGTGGCCGACGTGGCGATCACGCCCGACGGACGCCGCGCGTGGATCGCGGCCAAGAAGGACAACAGCAGCCGCGGCCTGCAGCGCGACGGCCTGACGCCGACCTGGTGGAGCACCGTGCGCCCGATGGCCGCGGTGTTCGACGTGGAGGCCGGCGACGACCTGGTCGAGGCCCGCGTCGACTGGGGCGCGCGCGACTTCCCGGTCGCGACCGCCTTCAGCCCGCGCGGCGCGTACGGCTTCATGGCGATGCGCGGCAGCGGTTCGGTCGAGGTCTTCGACCCCGAGACCTCCACGCACCTGTTCACGATCGGGCGCGGCGATCGCGGGCTCGGCGACCGTACCGGGATCGCGCCGATCGGCCTGGTCGTCGACCCCGACCACCAGCTCCTCGTCGTCCACAACTTCCTGACGCGCGACCTCGCGGTGTACGCGCTCCAGCCGCTGCTCGCCGGCGAGGCGTACGACGCGCCGTTCATCGGCCGCGTGCGCTCGGTCACGGTCGAGATCCTTCGCGGTCCGGTGCTGCCGGGCAAGCAGCTGTTCCACACGGCGAACGACCCGCGCATGAGTCGCCTCGGGCACGTGTCGTGCGCGAGCTGCCACTTCGACTCCGGCCACGACGGCCGCAACTGGGACTTCACCGATCGCGGCGAGGGCATCCGCAACACCATCTCGCTGCAGGGGCGGCAGGGCGTGGGCCACGGCCTCGTGCACTGGACCGCGAACTTCAACGAGATCCAGGACTTCGAACAGGACGTGCGTCTGGCGCAGGCCGGACTCGGCTTCGTCGACGACCACCTGTGGGAGGCGGCGCGCGATCCGATGGGCTACGACAAGCGCGGCCTCAGCCCGGAGATCGACGCGATCAACAGCTACGTGTCCACCTTCGATCGTTTCCCGCCGAGCCCGTACCGCGAGCAGGACGGCTCGCTGACCGCAGCCGGCGCGCGCGGCAAGGAGCTGTTCGACCGACTCTCCTGCTGGGAGTGCCACGGCGGCCGCACCTACACGGACTTCCAGTTCGGCACCGTGCACGACCTCGGCACGATCACCGACGCGTCGGGCTCGCGCGTCGGCGGCCCGCCGATCGGCATCGACACGCCGACCCTGCGCGGCATCTGGGAGACGGCGCCGTACTTCCACGACGGCTCGGCCGCCACGCTGATGGACGTGCTCGAGCGCGAGGGGCTGAAGGGCGCGCACGGCGAGACCGCGAGCCTGACCGATCAGGAGAAGCGTGACCTCGTCGCGTACCTGTTGCAGATCGACGGCCTCGAGCCGCCCGCGCGCGAGGCGGTGCGCCAGCCCGACGCGCGCATCGCCTACGAGACGGTCGAGCAGCGCGCCGGCCTCGAGGACCTGTTCGTGCTGACCACGAACGACTGGCCGGTCACGCGGCCCAAGGTCGAGCCGGGCGTCCCCGTCTACCAGGATCGCAGCGACGCGTTCACGCGCGTGCCCGCGTGGTTGGTCGACGCCTACCGCCTGTGGACCGCCGCGGAGGACGCGGACGAGGAGGCCGGCACCGAGGCGCCGTTGCTCGAGTTGACCGTGCGCCACGACGTGGCGATGACCGTCGGCCTGGACGCGCGCGCCGCGTCGCTGCCGAGCTGGCTCGAGGGCTGGACGGAGCGCGACGAGCGCGTCGAGTCCGATCGCGCGGCGTACCGCCTGTTCACGAAGACCTTCGCCGCCGGCGACGAACCGACCTTCGGCGCGAACCCCGAGGAGGGACTCGAGGCGTACCTGGTGTTCCTGGTTCGTTGAGAGCGCGGGTGCGCTGAGAGCGCGGGTACGCTGAGGCGCGCGAGTGCGCCGAGCGCTTCCTGCGCGAGGCTCCTGCCCATGTCACGACGCCGGACACCTCCCTCCGACCGCCCCGTGCGGCGCGACCGACTCGCGCGGCTCGCGCGCGTCTTCCAGCCGCTGTTCCTCGCGTGGGCCCGGCGCGCGCGCTTCACGCGTCGGTTCGTGGTGGCCGCTCTCTCGGTGGCCGTCGCGGTCGGCGTGACCTGGGCGTGGATCGATTCCCGCGGCTCGTCCGCGAGCGACGACGCTCGGCGCGCGGTGCGCGCTTCGACCGACGATCCGTCCGCGCGCGAGGAAGAGCCCGCGCTCGGCGCGGCGGCGCTGGAGTTCGATCTGGGCGTCGAGGAGGGCCGCGCCGCGACGGTGCGCGTGACGCGTCGCGACGCGGACGGTCGATCGCTGCCCCGCGAGAGCGTGACGAAGCGCGTGCGCACCTCGCGCTTCTCCGTGGACGGGCTGCCCGCCGGCGACCTCCACGTCGCCGTGCTCCTCGAGGGCGAGGGTCGCACGACCTGGCGCGAGACGACGGTCGACGACCTCGGCGCCGACGAACGGCGCACTGTCGTGCTCCCGGACGAACTGCACCCGGGGACGGTCCGCGTGCGACTCGCGTTCGTCGACGAGCAAGGTGCGCCGCTCACGGGCGAGCACCTGGTCGACGTCGAAGAGCGCTACGGCCTCGAGCCCACCGCGACGAACCTGCGTTCGTTCGGCGTCACCCCACGCGTCACGGGTACGCGGCTCGAGGCGGACGGCCTCGAGGTGAGGCTGGATGCCAGGGGCACGGCGTCCAGCCTCGAACACACCTTCGATGGACTGCCGCTCGGACGCTACGCCTTCGAGGCCAACGGGCCGGCGCTGCGCGACGGGCTCGACTGGGCGCATCGCGATTCGGCGTTCCGTTGGCTCGAGATCACGGAGGAGGCGCCCGAAGTGGAGTTCGTGGCGCGCCACGAGGCGCGCGAAGGTCCGGGCGAGGGGCCGTTCGTCGTGTTCGGTCTGCCGGCCGACGCGGAGCTCGCGCGCGGTTCGTCGGGCGGCGCGTACGCGCGCGTCACGAGCGCGAACGGTGGAGGACTCGGCCCGGTGCGAACGAAGCACCGTGCCGCGCTCGGAGGTCCGTACCTGTGGTTGGGCGAGGGCCAGCTCGAGCGCGCGGCCTTCTCCGCGCTCGTGCACACGAGCGACGGTTCGCGCTTCTACTACGACGGCGTGTCCCGCGACCGCGCGCTCGACGACGCGCCCCTGGTCGTCGAGCCGCTCGACACCGTCGAGGTCCGGCTGTTCCACTCCGGCGTCGGTCTGGACGCCGGTTCGCACACGGTCTCGGTCGCACCGAGCGGCGACGGCGACTCCTTCCTCCTCACGACCGCGCTCGCGTTCGAGTCGGTCGCCACCGGGCAGGCGCGCCTGCTCGGCGAGCCGCTGGCGGTCCCGCCCGGCTGGCGCGTGCGCCTCGGCCGCGACGGCCCGACCTGGGTCGTCCCGCCCGCCGCGGACCTCGCCGCGGCTCCCGGTGCAAGTTCCGGTGCGGTCCTCCTGCCCGAGTCCTGAGCGCGCCGGACCGAGGCCTGT
>Ga0180435_10003915_pt1 | contig 14802 bp, 12 predicted proteins | sample SS_ome_3_FD_132467 | JGI IMG/M metagenome (GOLD analysis project Ga0180435, IMG submission 132467) | Hypersaline lake sediment archaeal communities from the Salton Sea, California, USA - SS_3_S_1 metaG | ecosystem: Environmental > Aquatic > Non-marine Saline and Alkaline > Hypersaline >... | reverse complement strand
CCGTCGGCGATGAGATTAAAATTTTCGAGCTCCTTGGCGAGGCGCTTCGAGGGCCGGTATCCCTCGAGCATGGGGGGCATCTGTTCTCCGGTGGGCTTGAGCAGGACAAAGGAGGGAATGATGCTCAGACCGAACTTGTTGATGACTCCCCGGTCATCGGGTCCAATCTTGACGTGGATCATTTCTTCGAGGAGCGTTTTGACCGCTGGCTTGGAGAAGACGGCCCGATCCATGTCGTTGCACGTTTTGCACGAGGGATCGTGAAGTTCGACCATCACGATTTTATTGTCGGCCGCGGCCGTCTCGAGGGCGCTGATCAGGTGGTCGGGGTAGCCGTCGGTCGAGACGGCGTCCGGCGCGGTCTCATCGGGTGCGGCGCTGTTATTCGTCGACCCATCCCCCTCGGGTTGATCCTCTGAGCAGGCCATCAGTCCCAGTATCAAGACGGCCAGAACGCATCCGGCCGCACAGAGTGTCGATGTGGTCTTCACAAGATTTATCATTGATTAAAACTCCAAGATGTTTGATGCGGGCTGCCAGAAACTATCCGATTTCGTTTCCTTAGACTCTCTCTGAGAGTCCTAGTCGAGGGCTCATCCCTTTCCAAACTTGGGGTGGCGGTCCTTCTTGAGTTCCTTGGGCGGCTTGCCGGCCGCGATGAGCTTGAAATTTTCGATCTCGCCGGCGAACCTTTTGGTGGAACGGTAACCTTCGAGAACATCGCCCATCGGCTTGCCGTCAGGGATGTAGAAAAAGAAGGAGGGGACCACTGAGAGCTCGAGCTCTTCGATGAGGCCTTCATCGTCGGGTGAGATCTTGACATGGATGAGTTCTGAGAGCGCTTTCTTGATCTCCTTTTTACCAAAAACCCTGTCCATCTCGGTGCACGTCGGGCAGGTGGCGTCGTGGAGTTCCACCATGACGATCTTGTTGGCGCTCCGCGCTTCGCTCAGAGCGGCCGCAACGTGACTGGGGAGGGCGGCGGGTGCTTCAGCCGCGGTCGGATCGTTTGCGCCATTCTCCGGCTTTTCTCCCGGCCCGCCGCAGCTCGACAAACCGAAAAGAAGAAGGGAAACAAGCAGCAATGATGAAAAAGATCGATTCGTGGCCGTAGATACGATTTTCATGGAATACTCCGGGGAATTTCTCCGCGATTGGTGTGCGATCGCAGAACCGTCCAAATTTGCAAGCCAATATCGGGAGCTTGAACTCATGAATTCTTAAACGAAAGATAATTGAGGATCAATGGAATAATCGCAAAACGCATCCTTTGGTACTGTAAATCGCCGCAGAATTTTGCTCAAAAACTATGGAAACCGTGGCGGGCCATGTCTTAGAATAGAACCTTTGATTTCCCAAATCAGAAATGCTCCCATAAGGAGTACTTCGAGACTACGATCCCTCGGTGAACGAGGGACGCTTGCCGGGAAATTTCGTTTTTTCAAACTGCGAGACGACCCCACGTTTGTTTTTGTCGTTTGTCTTTTTAGATTTAAGGAGGCGGATTTATGTCTACTCTCAAGGAAAAATTCAGAGCCAAAGCTGATGAACTTGCTCCCAAGATCAGGTCGGCGCTCAAGGAGCACGGCGACAAGGTCGTCTCCGAGGTGACGCTCAACCAGGCTTACGGCGGCGCCAGGGCTGTCAAGTGCATGACGTGGGAAGCGTCGCTCCTCGATCCCAACGAGGGTATCCGCTTCCGCGGCTACACCATCCCCGAATGCCAGGAAAAGCTTCCCAAGGCTCCGGGTGGCAACGAGCCCCTTCCCGAAGCGATGTTCTACCTTCTCCTCACCGGCGATGTCCCCACTGACGACGAGGTCAAGGAAGTCACCGAGGAGTGGAAGAAGCGCGGCGCCCTTCCCGAATACACCGAGAAGATGCTCGACAGCCTTCCCTCCGACATGCATCCCATGACCCAGTTCTCCCTCGGCATCCTGTCAATGCAGAAGGACTCGATCTTCGCCAAGAAGTACCGCGAGGGAATCAAGAAGACCGATCTGTGGGATCCCATGTACGAAGACGTGATGAACCTTCTCGGCCGCCTGCCGGCCGTGGCCGCCAAGGTCTACAACCGCTCTTACAAGGGCGACCAGAAGATCGACGCCGATCCGAACCTCGACTGGGGCGGCAACTTCGCCCACATGATGGGTTACGAGAACGAGCAGTTCAAGGAACTGATGCGCCTCTATCTCTCGATCCACATCGACCATGAGGGCGGCAACGTTTCGGCCCACACCACGCGTCTCGTCGGCTCGACCCTTTCCGACGCCTTCTATTCCCTGTCTGCCGGCATCAACGGCCTCGCGGGCCCGCTCCATGGCCTCGCCAACCAGGAAGTGCTGCGCTGGATCATGGAAACCAAGGAGAAGCTCGGAGCCTCTCCCGACAAGGAACAGATCAAGAAGTTCCTCTGGGATACCCTCAACAGCGGCCAGGTCATCCCCGGCTACGGCCACGCCGTGCTGCGCAAGACCGACCCGCGCTACTCGGCGCAGAGAGAGTTCGCCCTCAAGCATCTGCCCGATGACGAGATCTTCAAGATCGTGGGCGGCATCTACGAGGTCGCGCCCGACATCCTCAGAGAGCACGGCAAGGCCAAGAACCCCTGGCCCAACGTCGATGCCCATTCGGGCTGCCTGCTCGTCCATTACGGCATGACCGAGTACGACTTCTATACCGTGCTCTTCGGCGTCTCCAGGGCGATGGGCGTGCTCAACGCTCTGATCTGGGAACGCGCTCTCGGCCTGCCGCTCGAGCGGCCCAAGTCGTTCACCTATGACTGGATGATGGACAACGTGATCAATAAGTAATCTCTCGCAGAACCCCACAGCATCCGCAAGATCCCCGACCTTGCGGATGCTTTTTTTGTGCCCTCAATCGCTCGGCCCCCGAATCTCAAGTTACGTGCCGTCTGAATCGGGAAAAAGAAAGAAGCGAGTCGGGTGGGGGACACGAAAAAAATCCGCAACGTGGGGATCATGTTGACGCCGCGGTCTTTTCTCGAGCTTACAGCCTCTTTGAATCGGGGGGTGAATCTGGTGCGCGCGGACTGGCGGTTGGTCGCTTCTTTCCGGGGCAATTTCCCGCGTTTTTTTGTCGGCCCGTCTTGTTCTCTCGGGCCGGCACAAAAACGACGGTGCCCCGGAAAGAAGTGAACAACCGCCCCAGTGCGCCGATCCGTCTCCACCCACTCCAAGTCGGCTGTAAGTTCGAGAAAAGATCGCCGCACCGCGATAGGCCGATCGATAGCCTACTTTTTTGTGCTTCACCATTTGCGAGCGATGGGTCGATAGAAATTAAAGAAATAAGTTTGAGAATTTGGATGCCGTGACTCCTCGCTGGTTTTATCCTATTACTTGTGGGGAGCGCAGATAGGGTTCCGGGCGACGGGATCCGAATCTCATGTCGCGGGAAAAGCAGGTTCTTTTAACACGAGGTTCCGTGCGGACCGCTGATCATGTAATTGTCTGCTCTGTGGTTACTTAGAAAATAGATAAGGCGAGGGAGGGATCGATGGCTGGTCAAGGAACTGACTACATTTCCCTGGTGACCGAGTCTGTGAGTGCCGAGGTTTTCAAGGCACTCCACTGGGAAGGATCATTTCGCGAGTATATCGAGATCATCCAGCGCGACCCGAAGGTTGCGCGCAATGCGTTTCAGCGATTGTACGACATGATCCAGTCGCACGGGCGGAAGGAGACGGGCGATCCCAAGGATAATCGCTGGAGATACAACTTCTTCGACGATCTCTACAGCGGGGGCAAGGATGCTATTTTTGGTCTCACCGACGCCTTGATGAAACTCGTTTCCAATCTCAAGTCGGCCGCCCACGGCTACGGTGTTGAAAAACGCGTGCTTCTGCTTCACGGACCGGTGGGAAGTTCCAAGTCGACCATCGCTCGTCTGATGAAGAGGGGGCTCGAGGAATACTCCCGCACCGACGACGGCTCCATGTACACCTACGCCTGGCGGATGAACGAGGGCGACGACTGGGTCGACTGTCCCATGCACGAAGAGCCGCTGCGCCTCATTCCGGCCAATGCGCGCGAGAAGATTCTCAACGATCTCAACGAACGTCACGACATGGAATACAAGATCAAGGTCGAAGGCGACATCTGCCCCTTCTGCCGCGCCAACTTTACCGATCTCATGTCGCGCTACGCGGGCGAATGGGAAAAGATCCTCGACCACATCAAGGTCAAGCGCCTGCTCCTCTCCGAGAAGGACCGGGTCGGCATCGGCACTTTTCAGCCGAAGGACGAAAAGAACCAGGACTCGACGGAGCTCACGGGCGACATCAATTACCGCAAGATCGCCCTCTACGGTTCCGACTCCGATCCGCGGGCCTTCAACTTCGACGGCGAGTTCAACATCGCCAACAGGGGGATCGTCGAGTTCATCGAGGTGCTCAAGCTCGATGTGGCCTTCCTCTACGACCTTCTCGGCGCGTCGCAAGAGCACTCGATCAAACCGAAAAAGTTTCCCCAGACCGACATCGACGAGGTGATCATCGGCCACACCAACGAGCCCGAGTACCGCAAACTGCAGAACAACGAGCTCATGGAAGCCTTCCGCGACAGGACCATCAAGATCGACGTGCCCTACAACACGGTCCTCGACGACGAGATCAAGATCTACCAGAAGGACTTCAACAACTCCGTCGTGTCGGGCAAGCACATCGCGCCGCACACGATCGAGGTGGCCGCCATGTGGGCGATCCTCACCCGTCTCGACGATCCGAAGAACGCGAACCTCACCCTCATGCAAAAGCTCAAGCTCTACAACGGGAAGACCCTTCCCGGATTCACCAAGGACAACATCAAGGAGCTCAAGGTCGAGGCGAAGCGGGAGGGGCTCGAGGGCATCTCGCCGCGCTTCATTCAGGACAAGATCTCCAACGCCCTCGTCACCGAGACGGGCGAGCCCTGCGTCAATCCCTTCATGGTCATGAACGAGCTCGAGAACGGCCTCAGCCACCATTCGCTCATCACCTCCGACGAGATCAAGAAGCGCTACAAGGACATGCTCACCATCGTCAAGGAGGAGTACGAGGACATCGTGAAGAACGAGGTGCAGCGGGCGATCTCGGCCGACGAGGAATCGGTCTCGCGCCTCTGCGGCAACTACCTCGACAACGTCAAGGCCTACACGCAGAAGGAAAAAATCAAGAACAAGTACACCAGCAAGGACGAGGATCCCGACGAGCGCCTCATGCGGTCGATCGAGGAGAAGATCGGCATTCCGGATACACGCAAGGACGACTTCCGCAGTGAGATCATGAACTACATCGGCGCCCTCGCCGTGGAAGGCAAGACCTTCACCTGGCGTTCGAACGAGCGGCTCCAGAAGGCGCTCGAGCTCAAGCTCTTCGAGGACCAAAAAGACACGATCAAGCTGACCAGCCTCGTGTCGACCGTGGTCGACAAGGATACCCAGGAAAAGATCGACGTGGTCAAGTCGCGGCTGATCAGGAACCATGGTTACTGCGATATCTGCTCCACCGACGTTTTGAACTTCGTCGCCAGTATCTTTGCGAGAGGCGACGCCAAGGAAGAGAGCTGAGACTCGGCGGTGTGAGTGGATTGCTTTCCCGGTAGACCGGAGTGACGTGGCATGGTTCGGAAGATAGACAAGGACAAGGCCCGGTTCGACAAGATCATCAGGGGGCGGATCAAGAAGGACCTCAAGAAGTACATCACCGGCCGCGAGATGATCGGCCGCAAGGGGCGCAACATCGTCACCATTCCCGTGCCCCAGATCGAGCTCCCAAGGTTTCATTACGGAAACAACGAGCAGCAGGGCGTGGGCCAGGGTGAGGGCGAACAAGGCCAGCCCCTCGAAGGCGAAGGCGGGAAGGGCGCGGCGGGCGATTCGCCCGGGCAGCACGCTCTCGAGGTGGAAGTCACCCTCGAGGAGATGGCTCAGATCCTCGGCGAAGAGCTCGAGCTCCCCCGGATCGAACCGCGCGGCAAGAGCCGCATCATGGCCGCCTCGGGCCGCTACTCGGGCATCCGCAAGGTGGGGCCCGAATCGCTGCGCCACTTCAAGCGCACTTACCGGGAAGCGCTCAAGCGGCAGATCTCGATGGGCACCTACGATCCCGACGATCCGATCATCGTGCCGATCAGGGACGACACACGCTACCGTTCGTGGACGGAACGGCAAAATCCCGACAACAACGCCGTGATCATCTACATGATGGACGTCTCCGGTTCCATGGGGCGCGAGCAGAAGGACGTGGTGCGCCTCGAGGCGTTCTGGATCGACACCTGGCTCAGGTCGCAGTACAAGAACATCGAACGGCGATTCATCGTGCACGACGCGGCGGCCAAGGAGGTCGACGAGAAGACCTTTTTCCACCTGCGCGAATCGGGCGGGACCAAGATCTCGTCGGCCCTCGAGCTCTGCACGAGCATGATCGAGGAAAAGTTTCCGCCCCTCGAGTGGAACATCTACCCCTTTCATTTTTCCGACGGCGACAACTGGAGCGGCCGCGACACGGAGAAGTGCATCGACCTTCTCAACGACACTCTTCTTCCCGTGTGCAACGTCTTCTGTTACGGCCAGGTGAAATCGGCTTACGGTTCGGGGCAGTTCAAGCGGGACCTCGATAAGGTCTTCAAGGAAGACGAGCGGGTCATTACGTCGGATATTCCCGACCGCGACGCCATCATGGACTCGATCAAGGACTTTCTCGGGAAGGGCAAATGAGCATCGAATCGGAAATCAGGCGGATTCAGGTCGAGGTCGAGGGGTACGCCCGTGAGTACGGCCTCGACTTCTTCGAGACGATCTTCGAGATTCTCGAGTTCGACGAGCTCAACGAGGTCGCCGCCTACGGCGGCTTCCCCACGCGCTACCCCCACTGGCGCTTCGGCATGGAGTACAACCAGCTCACCAAGGGCTACGCTTACGGTTTGCAGAAGATTTACGAGATGGTGATCAACAATGATCCCTGCTACGCCTACCTGCTCAAGTGCAACCACCTCGTCGATCAGAAGATCGTCATCGCCCATGTCTACGGGCACTGCGACTTCTTCAAGAACAATGCCTGGTTCTCTAAGACCGATCGCAAGATGATGGACAACATGGCCAATCACGGAACGCGCATCCGCAAGTTCTGCGAGCAGTACGGCCAGGAGAGGGTGGAGGACTTTGTCGACTACTGCCTCACTCTCGACAACCTCATCGATCCTCACGCGCCCTTCATCGAGCGCGCCACGGCCGAGGATCGCTTCTCCCCCCAGGGCGGAGTGACCAAACTCAAAGCCAAGCGCTACATGGACCGTTACATCAACCCGGCCGACAAGATTCTCGAGGAGAGGCAGCGTCACGCGCAGGCGGCGGCGCGGAAGTCGAAATTCCCCTCCGAGAGCCAGAGAGACGTTCTTCAATTCCTGCTCAACTACGCCCCGCTCCAGCGGTGGCAGCAAGAGGTCCTGTCGATCATCCGCGAGGAAGCCTACTACTTCACCCCACAGGCGCAGACGAAGATCATGAACGAGGGCTGGGCGAGCTACTGGCACTCGACGATCATGACCGAGCGGATCCTGCGCGACAGCGAGGTGGTCGACTACGCCGACCACCACTCGGGCACACTCGGCACGCGGCCCGGCCAGCTCAATCCCTACAAGATCGGCATCGAGCTTTTCAGGGACATCGAGGATCGCTGGAACAAGGGCCGCTTCGGCAAGGAGTGGGAGGAGTGCGACGATCTCTACGAGAAGCAGACCTGGGACAAGCACCTCGGCCTGGGGCGGGAAAAGATCTTCGAGGTAAGGAAAGTCTACAACGATGTGACCTTCATCGACACCTTCATGACGCCCGAGTTCATGGAGGCCCAGAAGCTCTTCGTCTACAAGTACAACCCGCGCACAGGACAGAACGAGATCGCCAGCAGGGACACGGATCAGGTCAAGCAGAGCATTCTCTTTTCCCTGACCAACTTCGGGCAGCCCTACATCTACGTTCACGACGGAAATTTCCAGAATCGTGGAGAGCTGCTCCTCGAGCACAGATGGACCGGCCTCGAACTGCAGATGAACCATGCCGGCGACACGCTCAGGAGCCTCTTGGCGCTCTGGCAGAGGCCCGTACACATCGCCACCTACCTCGGCGGAAAGCGTGTCATACTCTCCTATAACGGAAAGGAATTAAAGACGACCGAAATCGATGCCGAAAGGAAGGAGAAGAAAGAGGAGGAAAAGGCCGAGCAGAAGAGCTAGGCCGTTCAAGGGGCGCCCTCCGGCGGAAGGGAAAAAGGGAATGTTTCCACTGCGCGATTCAAACAGCTATAAAACCTTCCCGCTCACCACCTACAGTCTTATCGTCATCAATGTCGTCGCTTTTCTCACCTTCAAGTTTCGCCTGTCGGGCGATATAGAACTGCTTCAGGGGCTGACCCTCGTTCCCGGCAAGATGGAATGGTGTGTGGCCAACATCGACTTGATCACTCAGAATCCGGGAGTCTTTGTCCATTCTCTGATTCAGCCCTTTTTCGCGTCCATGTTTCTCCACGCCGACTGGCCCCACCTTCTCGGGAACATGTGGTTTCTGTTCGTCTTCGGCAGGGCGATCGAAGGACGGCTCGGATCGTTCGGCTTTCTCGGTTTCTATCTCGTCTTTGGAGTGGCCGCAGGCCTCTTTCACGTGATCGTCACCCTCGAGATGGACAGCCAGGTGATCAACCTGCTCGGCTCGGTCGTTCAGATGGACGGGATGGGCAAGATGATTCCCGTCGTGGGTGCGTCGGGAGCGATTGCGGGTGTTCTGGGTGCGTATTTTTTTCTCTACCCGCTCGCGCGGATTCTCGTCTTTTTTCCTCCCTTCTTCCTTTTCCACATTCCGGCACTCTTTTTCATCGGATTCTGGTTCGCCTATCAGATGATCAGTGCTAACGCCGTAACGTGTGAATCGGTAGTCTATTGCGGCGTGGCGTGGTGGGCTCATATCGGTGGATTCCTGGCGGGGCTGGCGCTCATCTCCATTTACCACCTCTTCAAATCCGACCAGTCTCCCGAGCCGCGCAACGCCTGATGGTCTGATTCGACCGGGCCGAGAGGCAAAAGAAAAGGACCGTCGAGTGACGGTCCTTTTTCGAGTTGAACTCTCAGTGTTACTGAGCGTGGCTACCTCTTCTTTTTCTTCTTGGTCGCTTTCTTCTTTGTGGCTTTCTTTTTCGTGGCCTTCTTCTTTGTCGCCTTCTTCTTTGTCGCCTTCTTCTTCGTGGCCTTCTTCTTCGTGGCCTTCTTCTTTGTCGCCTTCTTCTTTGTAGCCTTCTTCTTCGTTGCCTTCTTCTTCGTTGCTTTCTTCTTGGTCGCTTTCTTCTTCGTTGCTTTCTTCTTCGTGGCCTTCTTCTTCGTCGCCTTCTTCTTCGTCACTTTCTTCTTGGTGGCCTTCTTCTTTGTGGCCTTCTTCTTCGTCGCTTTCTTCTTAACTTTCTTCTTCGCTGCCATAATGAACACTCCTTACTAAAAATAATATGGTGTAAAAGAGGAACAGCTCCTCTCGACAGCGCCGGTTTGTGTACGAGCTTGTTGGCCGTTCATTTTCGTTTTCTGTTCTTCTGGAATTTTCCGTCTCAGGAGTGTCGGAGGTATTCGCTCTTGAACTCCGACGGAAGAGAGAAACGAGAAAGACTACCAACCAACTTTATAATCGGTGATCCTACATAAAAAATGAGAGAAAATCTCTAAATTTTCATTCTCCAAATGTTTCTAACGACCTTAGTTGAAGATAGGTCATCGTTGTCTTCCTAAGTAAAATTTACTTCCTTCAATAGGATGAGAAAAAACAGTTCTCGTGAAGGCCCGAATTTAAAGGCCTCCGAGAGGTCGACGCCGAAGGTTGTTCGACGCGCTCTTGCGAGGTCACTCTGCAGTTGATGTCGTCGTCATGTTAGGATCGTGTGAAAAAAAATGAAACAACTCGACGTCGAATCGAAGGCAAAAAGAAAAAGTGTCGCCCAACTTCTTCGAAGAGTGAGAGAGTTGATTCTCATTCTTAGAGAGTGACCACACCTTCGCGGAAGAAGGATTCGTAAAACAGAAAGGCCATGGTCATGTTCGAAATAGAAAACGATGAACGGTGGATGCGCCTCGCGATCAAGGAAGCTGAAGCGGCCGAAGAGAATGACGAAGTGCCGGTGGGCGCCGTCTTCGTTTCCGACGGAAAGCTGATCGCCCGCGCGCGCAACCAGTGTGAACTTTTAAAAGACCCGACCGCCCACGCCGAGATGATCGCTCTCACTCAAGCCTGTGCGGCGCTCTCCTCACAACGCCTCAACGGGGTCGATGTTTTTGTCACCAAGGAACCCTGTGTGATGTGCGCCGGCGCGCTGGTTCATGCCAGGGTGAGCCGGGTCGTCATCGGAGCACGGGACGACAAAGCCGGTGCCTGCGGAACGGTGCTGCAGGTGATCGCCAACGAGAAACTCAATCATCGCGTTCCGGTCACCTTCGGTCTTTTCGAAGAGGAATGCCGCACGATGCTGCAAAGGTTTTTCCAGAAGAAAAGAGAATCGGGCCGCGACCGCTGAGGGGATCGGAGAGCGAACTCTTTCAACGTATCAACATGTTTTTCGTCAGTGGGTTGGGCCGATCTCGTCACTGGTGGCAATGAATAAAAAAGAGAAAAGGGTTGAGCCAAAAGGGGGAATACTGAATAGTTACCCGTTTCGAGAATCTCGGTCTTGGGGCTTGCCCCGCGGGGGCTTTGCGTCTGACCTGCAGATTTGACGACGATTGAAAAATCAATGTGCGCGGAGAGGTGCCGGAGTGGTCGATCGGGGCGGTCTCGAAAACCGTTGATCCAGTGATGGGTCCGGGGGTTCGAATCCCGCCCTCTCCGCCAGACATGAAGCGCCCTTTGCCCACTCGCGCGGGGGGCGTCGATGATAGAGGCGATCAGCGCATCGCTCACTTCTTTGACAGAAATTAAAAAGCCGTGCAGCCGGGACGTTAGGGGTGTCCTGTACCCGAAATCCCCTTCATGCGGGGGTGATGCCATTTTGAGGGTCGGCCCGTATCGTTTCGATCTTGGACCGGCAGTGTTGAAGAATGAGACCTTTAACGGTGGGGCGGTGTGAACCTGGTCAGGCCCTGACGGGAGCAGCCATAAGCATTGAGCCTCAGGTGTGAGAGTGTTCTCGGACTGAGCTGTCGCCCCTGTTTCGGGCGATTCGGACTTCACGAGGAATGGCGCACGGCTCTTATAATTTCACGGCACTCTTTTCGGATCGATCATGTCATACCTTGTTCTTGCTCGAAAATACCGTCCCGAGACCTTCAGCGATGTGGTCGGCCAGGATTCGGTGACGAGAACGATCGGCAATTCGATCGAGCAGGGCCGCATCGCGCACGCTTTTCTTTTCTCCGGCCCGCGCGGTGTGGGCAAGACTTCGATGGCGCGTATTCTGGCCAAAGCTCTCAACTGCGAGAAGGGGCCCACCGTCGAACCGTGCCTCGAGTGCGAACCCTGCCAGTCGATCACCGCCGGAAGTGCCATCGACGTGATCGAGATCGATGCCGCGTCGAACCGTGGCATCGACAACATCCGTACCTTGAGGGAGAATGTGCGCTACACGCCCGCGGGGGGGCGCTTCAAGATCTACATCATCGACGAGGTCCACATGCTCACCCCCGAGAGTTTTAACGCCCTTCTCAAAACCCTCGAGGAACCGCCCAGCCACGTCAAGTTCATCTTCGCCACGACCGAACCGCAGAAGCTTCCCGAGACGGTGCGCTCCCGCTGTCAGTGTTACGAGTTCCGCCGGATCTCGATCGATGACATCGCCGCCCGGCTGGAGTCGATCCTGAAACAGGAGGGTATCTCGTTCGAGCCGGGCGCGCTGCACAGGATCGCCGCCTACTCGCGCGGCGGGATGCGCGATGCCCAGTCTCTGCTCGACCAGATCATCGCCTTCGGGAGCGGCACGGTCTCGATCGACGGCGTGAGCGAGATGACCGGATGTCTGTCGCCCGAGGCGTTGTCAGAACTGGTCGACGCCCTGCTCGACGAAAAGATTGCGGCTGTTCTCGATCTCGTCGAATCCTTCTTCACGGCCGGAACCAGAGCCGAGGATCTCTTTAGGGAGTTGATCAACCACTTTCGGTTCCTCATGGTTCTCCTATCGGGCGCGGGTAGGATCGATCTGAGCTCGGCCGGGACGGACGAGAAGAGACTGAAGGCCCAGGCGGACAAAACCGAGCTCGACAAGATTCTCGTGATGCTCCAGATCGCGCTCCACTCGCTCAGGCAGTGCCGGTTTTTCGATGACGATCGGATTCTGGCCGAGGTTGCGCTCGTCAAGATGGCGCGCGTTTCGACCACCCTTTCGATTACCGAGGCGATCGACATCCTCCGCGAAGCGCCGGTGGCGACCGTCGGAGCCGGCGCAGCCCGGCCCGCGGCCGCACGACCCGCGGCCGCACGGCCCGCGGCCGCACGCCCCGCGGCGGCACAACCCGCGGCCGCACCGTCGACGGACGGTCCGCCGGCTCGCGCGGCGCAGAATCGATCCAGCCGTCCGGTCGAGCGGGCGCCGTCGCAACCGCTGTCGATTCCGGCCGGCGAGGAGCAGCAGCTCAAGGATCTCTTTGGCCGCCTGCTCGACGCCGTGGAAAAAGAATCGAAAACCACCGCCTTCGGTCTGAAAAAGTTCGAGCCCCTCCGCCTCGTCGACGATGTTTTCTTCCTGAGCGACACGCGGGAGAGGGGCGGGAAAATACTGAGCCCCGAAGACTCCGACGTGGCCGGCTTGCTGAGAAAAGTGTCGCTCGAGATCACGGGCCGGCCTCTCGACTTCAGAATAGAGCGGACCAAGAACGCTTCGAAGACGGGCGCGGTGCCCCCGGCGGTGGAAAAGACGAGAGAAATGTTTAACGGCGATTTTGTTTGAGACAGGCTCGCTGAGAAGCGGAACAGTTCAAGGAGAGATCATGACAGGCATGGGAGACTTTTCCAATCTTCTGAAACAGGCGCAGAAGATGCAAAAAGAGATGGGCCGCATTCAGACCGAGCTTCGCGAGAGAGTCGTCGAGGGTACGGCGGGCGGAGGAATGGTCAAGGTTCACGTCAACGGAGCTCAGGAGGTTCTGTCGATCAAGATCGATCCCCAGGTCGTTGACCCCGACGATGTGGATATGCTCGAGGACCTCGTGACGGCCGCCGTGAAACAGGGCTTGAAGAGCGCAAAGGAATTGTCGGAGAGCGAGATGGCCAAGCTCACCGGCGGCATCAACCTGCCCGGCCTCTTCTGATCACGCTCGTCGGATCATAAAACATTTCGGAGCGTTCCAAAGAGGACACCTCATCGGATATAATCTCCAGCGCCCTGGACTTTACCCGAGGCGCGTCCTTATCGGGATTTCTCTCGAACATCGCCACGGCGATTCCACGACGAGGACCTTTCCGTTTTGCCGGACAGAGACAGGAGACGAGGACTTGGCTTATCCCGATGTTTTGAATCGGCTCATCGAGGAATTGAAGAAACTCCCGGGGATCGGATCGCGCACGGCCGAACGGCTCGCCCTGGCGATCTCGCGTTACTCGGTCGAAGACGCCATCGAACTCTCCGACTCGGTCAGAAATGTAGCCCGCGGCTTGCGCTGCTGCTCGCACTGTTACAATACCTCGGAAAACGATCCGTGCGCGATCTGCAGCGACATGACGCGCGAACGGGACAAGATACTCGTCGTCGAGGGCCCGTCCGACCTCAATGCTTTCGAGAATGCCGGTTGGCGCGGTCTCTATCACGTCCTTCAGGGACGGATCGATCCGGTGGAGGGCGTCCTGCCCGAGCACCTGACCGTGAACGCGCTGAGGCAGAGAGCCTGTTCCGACGAAATCGCCGAGATCGTCATCGCCACGAGTCCCGACTACGAGGGGGATGGCACGGCACTGATCCTCATGAAGGAACTCAAGGAGACGGACAAGACGGTTTCGCGCATCGCCCGTGGAGTCCCCACGGGACGCAGTATCGAATACGCCAACAGCGCCATTCTGAGCGACGCGCTCGATGGCCGTACGCGAGTCTCCTGAAGGTCGATCGGAAGAGATGAAACTGGAACTCCAACAAAACCTGAGACCTGAGCTTCGTCTCAAGATGTCTCCTCTGTTGATCCAGAGGATCGAGATCCTTCAGCTCTCGTCTCTCGATCTCAAGGAGATGATCCAGCAGGAGCTCATGGAGAACGAGGTCCTCGAAATCGAGGAGCCCGTGGAGGACAAGAGCCTCCTCAAGGAAAAAGAGAAGGAGCTCCCAGGCGACGAGAACAAGGTCGACGAGGATCTGGAACGCTATTCGTCGCTCGCAGCGGCGGAAGAAGACGCGAGGGAGTGGAGGAGCGCCAAGCGTTACGACGGCGAACTCGATCCCAAACTGGAGGCGATGAAGAACACCGCCTCGAAAACGATCACCCTCCAGGAGCATCTCAAGAACCAGCTCGATCTCACCGAGGCCGACGCAGAGTTACTCAAGCTCGCCGAGGACATCATATTCAACATCAACGAAAGAGGCTATCTCCTCTACTCGCTCGAGGAGATACTCGTCTCCATGGAAGCAGAGGTTCCCCTCAGCCGGATGGAAGAGGCGCTCGACCTCGTCCAGTCCCTCGATCCGCGCGGCGTGGGGGCGCGCAATCTCCAGGAATGCCTCCTGCTGCAGCTCGACGAATCGATGTCCAACTTCCACCTCATGCGCAAGCTGATCCTCAACCACGTGGAGGATGTCTCGAAGAACCGGCTGCCCAAGGTGGCGCGCGAACTGGGCGTTCCTCTCTCCACGGTGCAGAAAACGAT
>Ga0180435_10003914_pt1 | contig 14804 bp, 18 predicted proteins | sample SS_ome_3_FD_132467 | JGI IMG/M metagenome (GOLD analysis project Ga0180435, IMG submission 132467) | Hypersaline lake sediment archaeal communities from the Salton Sea, California, USA - SS_3_S_1 metaG | ecosystem: Environmental > Aquatic > Non-marine Saline and Alkaline > Hypersaline >... | reverse complement strand
TTCCCCATCTTGCTTGTCTTTTGGCCCGTCTACGGCGTTACATCCACTGGCACATATTCCCGATATGCACCGGTGGATGTGCCTTGTAGACGAACCAAAATCCGGCGCAATCTTTGGGGAATTATTTCCTTCCACCACCCTAACGCTTAATAAATCCGGAAATGAGCAGAAAAACGCCGCCCACCACCATCAATTCCATCCACAAAGGGGAGGTGATCAGGAAATCGACGGTATCCTTGAGGATGCCGGCATCCATGCCCTGGATGGCATTGAGATGTTCTTCAGTCAGCATGCCGTCAATGGAGAGCGTATCCCATTGATCCTCACGTTCCATCATTTCGCCGATTTTCTGAAAACCGATGATTACACCACCGGCCAGGCAAAGCAAAAAACCGATAAGGGCATATCTATTCATAACGGCAGGGAAACCTTTCGTTCAAAGGGTTGGTCATCATCAGTTCAACATTCATTGCCCAGGATTGTTCAGTTTGTTCGGGTTGTTACCACAGACCGCTAGGGCTTGGCAAGGTGGCCTAAGCCCATTTCCGAAGGAGTATAAGGCAAGCCGCCGGGAAGATACATCTCGCGAAAGTTCGCTGCCGGCGACCGGGTCTGCCGGATCAGGATTTACGTTCAGCCAGGGCATAGCAGGGCATCAGCAGGCCGAAGATTACCATAAAGCAGGCTGCCCCGGTCATGGCGTCCATCAGCGGGTTGGCTAAAACCGGCGCCAGGCGGCGGTCGTGGAAGTTCAGCCAGGGGTGCTGGTTCCAGGGGGCTGCCGGTTGTGTGCGCACATCCAGGTAATAGAAGATTTGCCAGATGTTTTGACGGATATAGCGGCCGATGCGCCACCAGGCGCGGGCCTTGGCCCATCCCTTAAGATCCTCGCGCTGTATGGAGCGGATGGCCCGGAAACAGGGGCCGAGCAGGAGTTTGCCATGGGTCTGGCCACCTTTTGGAGCTGCGGCATAGACGTCGGGCAGGCGGCTGAAGAGTTGTCTGAGTCCGGTGCTGTAGGTGCCCATGATGATGCTCATCAACAGGTAGGTGGAGTGGAATCCCTGGGTCTCGAAACGGCGGGCCGATGTGGCCAGCGTGCCCGGCAGGGTGATCCAGCGGCCCCTGCTGCGGATCTTTTCCGCCAGTTCCTGGTCCTCCAGCCAGGGCAACTCTTCTGAAAAGCCGCCTAAATAAAAAAAAAATTCGCGGGTTAAAAGGAATCCCTGATCGCCGTTGGTGGTGTTGCACCGGTTCAGACGGGTTTTGGCCTCCAGGAAGCGGTAAGCTGCCCGATGGTCCCGGCGGGTACGCCGGAAACGGAGGGCGAAGTGGCCGGCCACGGCACCCCCCGAAGCAGCTTCGCCGGCGGCTTTAAAAGCGGCCAGGGCCCGGGCCAGAAAAGATGGGTCCGGCAGGTGCGAATCCGCATGCAGGAACAGTAGAAAGGTTCCCCGGGCCTGGGCCGCGGCACGATTCATCTGGATACCGCGGCCCCGGGGGGCTTGCACAACCTTGACGCCGGAACGGCGCGCCGTGGCGGCGGTGGCGTCCCGGGAGCCCCCATCCCCCACAATAATTTCCACTTGGATCCCCTGCTGGCATTGCAGCTCCTCCAGCAGGGTGGGAAGATGAGCCGCCTCGTTGAGGGTCGGAATAATGACCGTCAGTTCGGGAAGCGAGGACCCCAAATGCCGGCTACTTAGTGGTTGAACCAAAGCCCCTGTTTCCCTCCCCCTTGACGGGGAAGGGCCAGGGTGGGGGTGAATGATTTCAGGCAATTATATCCCCCTCCCCCAGCCCCTCCCTCCAGGGGAGGGGAGTTTTCGGTCGGACACTACTTATTGACCAGGGGCTGCAGCACCCGGGTCACGCTGACGGGTGCGGCGATCTGTTTATTGTCCAGCATGATGGCTTCCGTCTGCTCCCAGGCCTGGCTGTCGATGGTTCCCAGGGCAGTGCCGCCGGAGGGGACCACCAGCCCCCGGGTGGTGTCAAATTGCTGGGCCATCATTTCCGGCGGAGTATCTTTGTCGAATTTGGCCAGGGTTTCCAGGGCCTGCTGCCGGTTGGCTTCATTAAAAGCTGCTGTCCAGCCAGCTAATAACGCCCGGGTAAACTTGGCTACGGTTTCCGGATGCTCCTTGAGCATCCGTTCCGAAGTGACCACTGAATTGGCCACAAAGCGGACGCCAAAGTCGGCGGGATTGATAAATTTAACTCCTTCGCCGGCTTCCTTGAGTTTGTTTTCCAGCATCACCCCCTGGCTGTTGATGTAGCACGGCCAAACCTCCACCTGATCTTTATAAAAGGGGGTGTAGTCATAGCGCACGCTGGTCAGTTTGACCTCCGACTCCTTTATGCCGGCCTTGGCCAGCATGGTGCGCATAATGGTCTCATCGTTGCCTCCGTAGGTGATTCCTACTGTGCGGCCTTTCAGGTCGGCCAGGCTGTTGATGGGCGCTTTGGAGGCGCGGTAGATCCAGTGCAGGGGATTGATCTGGAACAGTTGTGCCAGGACCACCACCGGCGACCCTTTGTCCAGGGCGCGGATAACCTGGTCGGCCGAGGCCACACCGAACTGGGCGTGACCCAGCTCAAGCTCTTTGATGGCGTCCCGTTCGGGTCCGCCGGCCTTGACTTCCACATCCAAGCCTTCTTTCTTGAAAAAACCGTGCTCGGAAGCATAGATGTCACCCACGACACTGGCGTTAAACAGCCATTTGAGGCGATAATTGAGTTTCTCCGCGGCGGCGGCATTCTCGGTGAGGCTGCCGGTGCATAAAAGTCCACAAATAAGCAGGGTTAACATCAGGGTTGACATCAGGGTTGACAGAATCAGTTTGCAGGGATGGTGTGTGTGCATGAGTTAGCCTCCTTTATTATGAATTCGGGTCCTTTTATTTTGCTGTTTAGTGGGTTTCCCACGTTCGCCTGACCCATTGGCCGGTCCATTCCAGCATGCCTTGGTAGACAGAGAGGGAGATGCCGATGAGAAACAAAGCGATGAGGATTTTGGCCAGATCGCTTTGGTAAAGGGCGATACGGATACTATAGCCGATCCCTGCGTTGGCGGCAATAAATTCGGCCACAATGGTGCCGGCCATGGCCAGGGTGGCGCTGCCGGCCACCACGGTGGTTAGTTTGCTCAGGTTTTCGAAGGCGCGGATTTTCACTTCCAGCTGCCAGCGCATGCGGCCGGTCTCGCGATAGAAATGCTCAATATCGGTGATGGGTTCGGACATGATACCCAAAACGGAAAGCAGTAGCGGAAAGTAGCAGATCATGGCGGCAATCAGCAGCCGGGTGATGAACCCGTCTCCCAGCAGAATAAAAATAATGGGTGCCAGGGCCACAATGGGGTAGGCCTGCACATTATAGGCGGCGACTTTGATGAAGCTGCCGAACCAACTGGTCTGACGGCCCAGGATACCGATCAAAAGCGCCATGCAGATGGAAATAATCTGGCCCAGAATAGCGACCTGCATGGTATCCCAGACATCACCGAGATAGCGGGAATAGACCTGCCCGGCGGTCTGCCAGATTTCATCAAATCCCGGAATGACGTAATCCGACAAACCGAACAGGTATTTCACCCCTATTAAAAACAGCAGGCCCATAAGATAGATGATCAGGAACTGGTAGATGCGTCTAGGAAGCATTCATGACCTCCAGCATCGTGGTTTCTAAGCTTTGGTGGTCCAGGGGTGTTTCAGATTGGTAGTTAAGGCCCCTTACGGTTTGGGTCTGGGGGGATTTGGCGGGATTGCGCAGCACCACAATCTCTTTACAGAATTTGGAGACTTCCACCACATTGTGGGAAATATAGAGAAACACAGCCTTGGGAAACATGGCCTTGATTTTCAGGATTATTTTTTCACGGGTATGCTCATCCACATTGGCCAGGCTCTCATCCATGATCAACATGTGAAAGTCCTGAAGGAGGTAGCGAATGAGGTTGATCCGGTTTTTCTGGCCCAGGGAGAGCCGGGTGAAGCGGGAGCCCACACACTCTTCAAGGCCGAAGGCTTCGATGAGGTCCGCCAGCCGCTCCTGGCGGCCCGGGGGGGCGATCTTTTTCAAATGATGGCCCACTGCAGCCCATCCGGGCAGGCGTTCCAGATTGTAGGTGTAGAGCAGGGGCAGGGAACTGTCGACCTGGATGCAATCGTTAAATTCGGGAACTGCGCCGGTGATAATGCGGGCCAGGGATGTTTTGCCCACACCCGAGGGGCCGAAGAGGGCATTGAAGCCCGGTTCCCGGAATGAAAAGGCTATGTTGTTCAGGATGGTTTTTTGGGTACCCGGATAAGTAAATGTGATGGGGTGTAAACGTAGCTTCATGATACTGGCATCGTTTCTGGTGTTGCCGTTTAAGGGCAAACCCATTGGTGTTACCTGGCCCGCTTACCTAACATGATTTAGGCAGGGGTGCAAACCTTTGACGGGGATTTATGATGCTATTTAATAATTAGGTAACCCACTGAATATAAAAATTAAATTGTCAAAATACCGGATCAGGCGGGACGGGCCGATGCCTATTGACGAAAAATGGCCATGGCCCAGCCATCCGCGGCGTCAGTTTCACAGGCATGCCAGCCGGAGGCGCCATAAGCCCGCATCAGCGGAGGCATTTCGCTCTCCCGTATGCCGGATAATACCAGCCGGGTATCCGGCCGGCGGTAGCGCGTCCAGAGGGGGGCCAGGCGGCACAGGGTCGGCAGGCGCAGATTGGCGGTGATCAATTGGAATTTCAGATTGCTGCCTTGCGGGGGGGCTGCTGCGATGCACAGTTTATGGGCCATGCCGTTTTCACGGGCATTGGCCTTGGCTTCGCTGCGGGCGCATGGATCGGTGTCGATGCCCCAGGCCAGGTCCAGTCCCAGGGCCAGGGCTGCCAGGGCCAGGATACCTGAGCCGGTGCCCATATCAAGACAGTGGGCCGGTTCGCCCGGGGGTTGGCGGCGAGCCCCGGCCAGGGCCTGCTCCACACCGGCCAGGGCCAGACGGGTGGTTGCATGGCGGCCGTCACCGAAAGCATCGCCCAGGGCTAGGTAAATCACCACATCGCCCGTTTTGCTGGGCACCGTCCGGCCCGGCTGGGCGATCCATATCCGTGGGGTAAGGCGCAGCGGACGCTGGTAGGAGGGTTCGATAAAACTGGTTCCCAGCCGGGAAGTGAAAACGATGGCGCCTTCCTGCAGTAGGACCCGCAGGGTTTGGCGGATTGCACGGCGGGACACCTGCTGTTCCCGGGCCAGGCCGCCGGTCAGGGCGTGGACCGCCAGATGGGTGCCCGCTCTGTGAATATGGTTCAAAGCCGCCTGCTTTAATGCGGCAAAATCAGGAGGTTGGGATCTTGTCATGGAGAGCTGTCCGGGAAAATGATGGTTCTTTTTTATTGGACCATCAATAGAATGCTTTCATCTGCAAATCAACCTTGTCAGAATCGGTTTTGCCGGGTTAACCTACAGAACGGATAGCTAACCTGGTCTGGTGTTGGGAAGGGTCGTCTCCCCAAGGGTTTAAGGTGATTTTACAATTCAATGGGAGCTGAAATGGATAAACCATGAAGGCAGAAGATTATTTGGCCAAAATGGACGCCTGTGTGGCGCGGATGCCCCAGTTGCCGCCGACCATCGGTAAGATCATGGCTATTTGCAACGATCCCCAGGGCTCCCCGGCGGAGCTGAACCGGGCCATCAGCATGGATCCGGTGCTCACCGCCCGGGTACTGAAACTGATCAATTCGGCCTACTACGGTATGCGTCAGGAGATCTCCTCTTTGGTGCGGGCGGTGGTTATGCTGGGGATGAATACCATTAAAAATCTGGCCCTGAGTTCCGCCATCATGAGCACCATGGGGAAGCACCGGCGTTTTGGCAATCTCGATCCCACCCACTTTTGGCGCCATTGCCTGGGCGTGGGTGCTGTCTGCCGGGCCATAGCCCAAACCCGGGGGATTCCGCCGGGGGAGCAGGAAGAGTTTTTCATCATGGGGCTGCTCCACGATTTGGGCAAGATTCTCCTTAACAGCTGTTTTACGGATGACTACGGACGCCTGCTGTCCGCCGGGGAATCCGCCCCGGACTCCTTACATGTCAGGGAAAGCAAACTTTTCGGAAGGGATCATGCGGCCGTGGGCCGCATGATCCTGGAACGCTGGAATCTGCGGGCCAGGGTCGCCGCCGCCGTTGGGGGACACCACGATCCCCTGGCCCCTGAGTTCCGGCAGGATGAGGCGGCAGCCGTGGTGGCGGTGGCCGATGATTATGTGAATTATTGCCGGGTGGGCAACTCCGGTGCCCAGGCTGTCACCGATCTGCAGCCGGAGCTTTTGGGGGTTTTGGGGCTGGACCACGAATTTTTCCAGAGCCAGCGGGAGCGGCTGCTGAAAGAAATTGCCCTGGCCATGGTTTTCCTGGAGGTGCAGTGAACCCGGCCGCCATGCAGGTCCGTTTTTGGGGAGTACGCGGCTCCATCGCCTGTCCGGGACCCGCTACCGTGGTCTATGGCGGTAACACGGCGTGCATCGAAATCCGCCTGTTGCCAGCCAGGCGCCTGGTTATCATCGATGGCGGCACTGGCCTGCGCCTCCTGGGTGATGAACTCATGGCCCACACTTCCGGTAAGCAAGCCATTGTTGCGGATCTATTTCTCAGTCATACCCACTGGGACCATATTGTCGGGTTCCCGTTTTTTGCGCCCCTTTACCGGCCCGGTACCCAACTTACCGTGCATGGTCCGGTCACTTACGAAGATGAACCCCTGGAGCGCGTTGTGGGCGATCAATTGCGTTACCGTTATTTCCCTTTGCGGCCCTGCGAACTGGCGGCCCGGATCCGCTACCGGCAGATCGCAGAGGGGGTTTTGGATTTAGGCGGCGGCCTCACTGTACGAGCCAAATACCTCAACCACTCCCTGCTCACGCTGGGATATCGTTTTGAATATCGGGGACGGAGTCTCTGTACGGCCTTTGATACCGAACCTTTCCGCAATGTCTTTCCCACGGATCCTGACGATCCCCAGTACGACCCCCTGGTGGCGGAGGAGGGCGAGCGGGCGGCCCGGGATGCCAATAGACAACTGCTGGATTTTTACCACGGCGCCGATCTTATCATCCACGACGCCCAGTACACCCGGGAAGAATACCGGGTATCCCGGGTGGGCTGGGGCCATTCAGCCATGGAGGATGCGCTGGATAACGCGCTTATGGCTGAAGCAGGGCAGCTGGCGCTCTTTCATCACGATCCTAAGCGCACGGACACCCAGCTGGCCCTCCTGGAGCAGGGATTGCGCGCAGCGGTGCCCCAGGAGCGGTCCCTGTCGGTCTTTGCCGCCCGGGAGCAGATGCTCATCGAACTTTAATTTATCTAGGAGTGTTGCTGCCCGTCATCGTGCAACTGCGCTGGATGCGTCATTTACAAGCGGTATTATTCCGGCCTGGGGCTATGCTTGGCTTTATAGAGCGCGCTGTCGGCGGCTTTCAGCAGAGCCTGGGCATCCGCGACTCCCGGATCACCGATGGCCGCCAGGCCATAGCTGAAGCGGCTGGCGATAACGTGATTATCCCCCCGATAGGGCGTGGCCTGCAGGTGGTTGACAATCCGTTGCATCAATTGGTCGCCGCTGGCCCGGGGAGTCTGGGGCAGGATTAACACAAATTCATCCCCGCCGAAACGCACCGCCACATCGCTTGTCCGGCACATGGTTTCCATCTGGCGCCCCACATGCCGCAATACCTTATCCCCCATATCGTGTCCATAGGTATCGTTGATCTGCTTGAACCCGTCCATATCGATGAACACGATGGTCAGGGGGGTTTCATACCGTTGCGCCCGGGTGAATTCCCGGTTGAGGATGGTGCTCATGGCCCGCCGGTTGAGCAGGCCGGTGAGGGGATCCCGGAAGGCCAGCATGCGCAGTTTTTCGTGGGCGGTGACATTGGACAGGCACAAAGAGACCTTCAGGGCCAATTGGGTTAAAAATTCGGTGTCCAGTTCCGGGTCGAAGCGTGATTTGTCGGGATCAGCGAGATTCAAACTGCCGATCAGCTCTCCATCCAGGCGCAAGGGCAGAAGGGCCAGGGAACCCATTAAAAAGTTCCGCCCCGGGGGCAGCACACGATAATAGCGGCGCAGGCCGGTATTGACCAGCAAAGGCTTGCGGTCGGATGTGACCAGTTGCAGAAAATCCTTCCTGGGCAGTACGCTGAGGCGGGTTTTGAGGCTCTTTGAGGCTTCCAGGGAGGTGATCAGGTCGGATACTTCACTGTGATCCATGAGGCTCAGCCACACAAAGGGCACGCCGAACTGGCGGTGGATTTCAGACAGCAGGACTTTAAAGAGATCCCTGAAGTTGAGTATGGTCAGAATGCGGTGCTCGATGGCCTGAAACCTGGCGGCCAGGCGTTCATTTATGCGCAATTGTTCAAGCAGGGCTTCCCAGCGGGACATGGGGTCCGGGCTCCTTATTCCAAAATCAACGGTGACGGGCAGTGGCCAACAATAGGTTGCTTTTCAACGGCTGAAATACGTAAAGCTTCAGGTAACCGCAACCTGCCGGGGAGACCCGGAATGCGAACCGGGGATGCAAACTTGCCCTCCCGGCGGGGGATAGGATATGACAGATCGGTGAAGATTTGTAAAACCATAACCCCCATCCTTATTCAGGGAATGCTATCATGACCCAAGTCCTGGCCCTTATTGCCTCACCCCGTAAACTCGGCAATTGCGAGATCATGGCCAAAGCCATCGCCGGCCACATCCCCCAGCCCAGCCACACGCGCTTCCTGCGGCTCCACGATTTCCGGATCAAACCCTGTCTGGGGTGTTACCGTTGCTTGTTTAAGGACCAGCGCTGCATCATTGATGACGATCTCGGGATCATTCTGGAGGCCCTGTCAGATGCCGATGCCCTCATCGTTGCGGCACCCACCTATTTTCTTGGCGCCAACGGAATGCTCAAGCTGTTCCTGGACCGGGGGCTCTCCTTTTACGGCAGGGGGGACCGCCTGTGGAACAAACCGGCCGTCGGCGTGGGGATTGCGGGAATTCCGGGTAAAGAGGGGGCGACCCTGCTGGGCATTGAAGGATTCCTGAAGCTCACCCTTTGCCGCATCAAAGCATTGCGCATGGTTTATGGGGCGCTTCCCGGGGAGATATTCCTCAATGAAGGGAACCGCTGCCTGGCCGCGGATCTGGGCCGGGCATTACTGGGGCCGGAGCCCCGGCCCGCATCCCCCGGCTGCCCGGTGTGCGGCGGCACCACATTCCAATTCCTCAGCGCCGGGAATGTGCGCTGCATGGTTTGCAGTAATGCCGGATCCCTGGAGTCCACCCCGGGGGGACCGGTGGTGCGCATCGCGCCCGGGGAACATGAGTTCTTCCGCTCAACCCGTGACGCCCGGGCCCATGAAACCTGGCTCAGGCAGATGAAGCAGCGCTTTTTTGAGCATAAAAAAGAGCTCAAGCAGATCAGCAAAGCCTTCCGGGGTGATTGGGACTGGGTCAAACCCCCGGTAAAGGATACGCACTAGAATCCATGGTGGCCCGGACGTATTCAGGGGATATCCCCAAAGGGTTTGCCCTCACTTGTGCTGTCCACGTATTTGACTGCTCCGGTGGTGGTATCCACCACCATGGCTCCCACAAACTGGCCCCGGACCCAGGCAGATATCTGGTAGCGGCCAATGGCGCCCTGGGGCGCAGCTCCGGTTAGCAAAAGTAACCCTAATACAGTCAGGGCGCCAAACACAAAACAGGCTATTCTATCTGTCCAGACATGGTGACGCATGGGTGCCTCCTTTGGGTTGCTGCAGCCATTGATTGACCTTTAAATAGAATATATGGTATTGTGCCGATGGACAAACCACAATTTATTCCAATAACCGCTTCGGTAAACAGTGGGCGTTTTTTCGCCCAGCACCGGTTAAAGAGATACCGGATCGTGCCGCTGGTTGCCGGAAGGTCCTAACCAAGGACACCCCATTTAATGCCCCCTTCGAAATTATCCTCAGCATACATCGCCACTATAGTCGTTTTCATCATAATTCTCGTTTTCGGTACTTTTTACCTCAATTGGGGGCAATCCCACTACGGGTTCGCCCTGATTATCTTTTTTCTTGTGTTGGTGGGCATCCGTCTGGATGAAATTGCCCAGGAACTGCGAAAAATGAGGGCCAGTCTAGAGCCTGTGGAGAACCCCCGGGAACCGGACCCCGGGCATCTGGCTGCCATCCGATCGACACTGGCCGCGATCCAGACAACCCTGGAGCGGCTGGAAACAAATAAATAGATGAATGCAGTCCTGTTTCTATAACGTTTGTCATAAATATGTTCCGTTTCAAGGGGTGCAACGCCTAGGCGAATCCGCGAACAACAGGAGCATCATTATGACAATCGGCCTTACAACCACTTCGGTCAAGGAGGTAACTTAGTGGGTGAAACCGGTCTACGTCAGCGGATTGATAATATCATCGACGAGTTATCCACGGAAGAACAACGTGCCCTTTTAGCCTATCTGGAATTCAAGGATTCGGATGATCGCCGCCAGTTCAAGCGTCGGCCCTATATCGTGGATATCGAATACCAAACCGACGGTGAGGAGTACCAGGATGTTACCCGGGATATCAGTGCCGGCGGACTTAGCATCGATACCCGCGAGTGCCGGCGAAATTTCAGTATTGGCCAGGATCTGCTGGTGACCATCCCGGACAGTCATTACAACAAACAGTATACGGTGCGGGCCCTGATTGTGCGCATCAGCGACCAGGAGATCGGCATCAAATTTGTGTGTTGATCGGTTGTCTTGCGCAACAAGGCTTTAGATAGTGCGTTTGGGCATTTACCGGTCGTATTTTGCCAATCACGGTCCAGTCGCGCCAGGCTGTTCCCATACGCCTTACAAAAGCTGCCGGCCGGCCGCCTGGAAGGGCCGGCGGCATACTCCTTTTTAACCCATTTCCTTTCATCGCAGGAGAATATGACCATGCCGCTGACCGATCCGTTTTTGGCCATGATCGTTTCAGAGGGGGATGATGGCCGGTTCCTCCGCGCCGTTGAGAACAAGCCGCTTGCCGACCTGCCGCCCGGGGATGTTCTGATAAAAACCGCCTATTCCTCCCTCAACTACAAGGATGCCCTCTCCGCCACCGGCAACCGGGGGGTCACCCGCAGGTATCCGCATACGCCGGGGATTGATGCCGCCGGCACCGTTGCGGAAAGCACCCATGAATCCCTGAAACCCGGGGAAGCGGTGTTGGTGACCGGTTATGATTTGGGGATGAACACCGCAGGGGGGTATGGTCAGTACATTCGTGTCCCGGCCCAGTGGGTGATTAAATTGCCGGCCACCCTGAGCCTCAGGCAGAGCATGGCACTGGGTACGGCGGGGTTTACCGCCGGCCTTTGTGTTCATCAACTGCTGGCCCACGGGCTTGTCCCGGAACAGGGCGCCGTCCTGGTCACCGGCGCCAGCGGCGGTGTGGGCAGCCTGGCCACAGCCATCCTGGCCCACCTGGGATTCTCGGTGACCGCCGTGAGCGGAAAAGCCGAAAAATCAGCATTCCTCGAACAGATCGGTGCCCGGGAAATCATCTCCCGGGAAGCAGCCCGGGACAGCAGCGGCCGCCCCATGCTCAAAGCGCGGTGGGCCGGCGTGGTGGACACCGTGGGGGGGGAGATTCTGGCCACAGCCATCAAAGCCACCCGGCCGGGCGGTGTGATCACCTGCTGCGGCCTGGTCGCCTCGCCGGACCTGCCCATCACCGTCTTTCCCTTTATCCTGCGGGGAGTCATGCTCATCGGCATTGATTCCGCAGAGTGTGCCCGGCCCCTGCGCCAAACAGTCTGGGACAAGCTGGCCCAAAAGTGGTGTCCGCCCGGGTTGGACGCCATGACCAGCGAGGTCGGGCTGGCCGACCTCGATCCCTATATCGACCGTATCCTCAAGGGCGGCATTACCGGTCGCATCGTCGTCGCTATCCCGGAATAGGCCCATACAAACTTTCACCACGAAGCATACGTAGATTGTAAGCATGTACGGGTAAGGCTGCGGTCCACCAGGAGGGCTATTTTGTCGCCGTACCGTAAATGTGGGGTGCCACCGGTAACCATCGTCCCCCTAAAGAAAAACAATCCATGGCCAGACTGGTAAAGGCTGCCGCCGCCAACAGCTGGTGGGTGGGGCGGTTCAAATTGCAGCCTTCCGCCAGCCAGCGCCACGGCGGATTCAGCAGCTTCTGAACGCGATACAGCCCGCTATGCGCCGGGGCGGCCACGTGCTCCAGGAAGTGATAGCGTCCCCCCGGTGCCAATATGCGCCTGATTTCGGCCAATACCTTTCCCGGATCATCCACGGTACACAGCACCAGGGTGCCCACCAGGGCCTGGACCGACTCCGTTGCCAGATCCATGGCCTCGCCCCGGACGGTGCGGATCTCCAGCTCAATGCCGTGGCAGCGGGCCGTGCTTCGCAAATGGGAGTGCATGCGCAGGTTGGGCTCCACAGCAGTTAAGCGGGTTCCCGGGCGGTAATAACGCATATTGGCTCCCGCACCGGGACCGATCTCCACCACCCGGCGGGGCAGGCCGTAAAACAGTTTACGCTTCAGCCGGCCGTATTTGCTGTCCAGCAGGCCTTCCGCCCGCTTCAGTAAACCGGCATTTGCTTTGCCCCGCAAGGATTGGATGGCTTTCATGGTGAATAGACGGGGTGCTTGCTTGTATCAGGCGGAACGCTCCACCTCGGGTATAAAATAAATGGGAATCAGGGACAACAGCGGAATACAGGCCAATACCAGCAGGACCGTGTGGATATCGTAAATATCCCCGAGTTTGCCGACAATGGGCGCGAGAATTCCGCCTGTGCCGAAGGCCAGGCCCATCATCAGGCTGGCCACCATGGAGCGCCCTTTGGGGGCGATTTTCTGGGCCATGACCACGCCCAGGGGCAGGGAGGCCATGTTAAACCCGCCGGCCAGCATGGTGGTGGGGTAGACCCAGTTGCCGGGTGACAGGAGGAACAGGACTAGAACGGGCGCCATCAGGCCGTGGGTGACCCAGAGGATGGGTTTGTAACCCAGGCGGTCCGACAGATGGCCGCAGAGTATGCCGGCCACGGTGCCTGAAATGGTGAACAGGGAGAACAGCACGCCCGCCGAGACCAGGGAATGCCCCCCCCGAACCCAGAGCACGGGCATGAAGGTCATCAGGGACTGTCCCACCAGGGCGCGCATGACCATCACGATCCAGATCAGAAGAATCGGGCGCCAGACCGTGCCCAATGTCTGGCGCAGGGTTTCCATGAAACCGAACTGGGCCAGATCGTCCCCTTCAGGTTTGGGAATCACCAGATAAATATAGATCCAGGCCAGCAGACCGATAACCACGGTGGCGGGCATCTTACCCAATCCAAAACGGGCCACATACCAGGTGATAAAAATGGGACCCACACCGAAAGCCAGGGTGCCGGCGGTATTGAAAATGGACATGGCCAGCCCCAGATTGCGGCCGCCATACAGGGGAACCATCCCGGTTACCGGCGGGTGAAACAGGGAAGAACCGATGGAACCCAGGATGATGCAGACAAGCAGACCCCAGAAACCGGTGGTAATCCCGGTCAGGGGAATGAACAGGATGGGCATCATGAGGCCCGCCAGGATAAACTTCCGGGACGGGTAGCGGTCGGCCAGGTAGCCCGACATGGGCTGCACAATGAACATTAAAAAGCGGGTGACTCCGGCCAGCAAGCCAACCTGGGCCAGGCTGAGGCCCAATTTTTCCATGAACACCGGATACAACGGGCTCATGAACGAACTGTAAAAATCGCCGCTGAAATGCACCAGGCTCAGGGCGATGAGAATTCTCCAATTGGCGGTTGCTGGATTGCGAGTCATGGGCGCTTTTGGCATTTAACCCGGATAAAGTCAATGGGTAAGAGAGGGGCCATGATCACTTGCTGGCAACCGGTTTGAAATTGCCTGTGCGATGGTGTATTCTCACATTCACTGGCCTAAACGATCACCAGGAAATTCCGGGCAGGACACCGGTCTGTATATAATGGTTGCAACCAGGACAATACATACGAGGGGAGAGCAAGCGAAATGGCCGTCGAGGTTCGGTACCATGTTATTCGGGATGGGGAAGAAGTGGCTGTTTACCTAACCAAAAAAGAGGCGGACGAGCACGATAAAATGCTCGATATTGCCTTTGCGCTATCCGAATTCATCAGCCGGGCCCCCCAGGTGGCCCTGGATGAGGATGCCCTGGAAGAACTTACCATCTATCTGGCCGAAAACCGGGCCGAGGTGATTCGGATCCTGCGTGCCCTGAAACCCAAAAAACCGGCAGCAAGTAAACCTGAGGCACTTGCAGCGCCAAAATCCACCCCTGCCAAACCCGGCAAAACCCCCGCGCCCGCCGCCCCAAAAACCAAAGCCAAAGCCAAGGGCAAGGGTAAATCTGCGGGACGCCGGAAAAAGAAATAAAGATCCCTGGTTCCGTCAAAGAAGACGACAGCGCCGTCTTTGAAGATAATTACCGCCACCCAGTCCGGGTACTTGGCCACGAACATTGCGCATACCGGGCACTTATCATGTTTGGCGGGCTTGCGCGGCGTCACATCCGCCGGCCAAGCGCCGGCAGCCAACAGACAGATCCCTATTACACTGTATGACAAAACCAACCAGTCCAATCAAGGCCCCACTTCCGCAATGGTGTTGCCCATGGCGGTGCTTTGGTAGCCGGCAATGGCATCGATATCATTTCGCAGGTGGGATGATTGTAGAACATCCAACAGGGCCT
>Ga0180435_10003912_pt1 | contig 14804 bp, 20 predicted proteins | sample SS_ome_3_FD_132467 | JGI IMG/M metagenome (GOLD analysis project Ga0180435, IMG submission 132467) | Hypersaline lake sediment archaeal communities from the Salton Sea, California, USA - SS_3_S_1 metaG | ecosystem: Environmental > Aquatic > Non-marine Saline and Alkaline > Hypersaline >... | reverse complement strand
CAGTCGATGACCGCCCTGCCCGACTGGTCTGTGCATGCAGTGAGAAAACAGTCCGCGAAAATCGCCATGGACGCGAAAGCGATAATACCAGCCAGCTGTTTCCAGCAACTGAACCCCGTCAACCAGGCAAGAGAGCTACGATTGCGTTATTTGCGTCCTTCGCGGACCCGACAACCCAGCAGGGCGGCCAATGGCCGACCTGCCTGACTACCCGGGAATCTTTTTGCGAAGCTCATCACGATCGAACCACCATGCTTCAGGCGGCGCGATCGCTCCCAGCACCAGCGCCAGCCGCGGCAGGAACACATCCGGATCCAGCAGTTCGAGCCGCTCCATCCAGGCGCTCAGGCCTTCCTGGTCCTCTACCTTGGAATGGTCTCGCGCAACATTTGCCAGCATCTGCTTGGTCAGGAAGGTCAGGCTGTTGTGCTGGTCATCCCTGGCACGTAGATCGGCAACATAGTGAGCCGTTATCGCTGCCACCGCCGCGCCGTCCGCTGTCGGCGGTGTCTCGTCGATGACGTAACCCAGCAGGTTGACGGTAAGCTGCGGGTCCACCGGGAAGCTTACCGCCAGCCAGACGCCGTGGGCCAGCGCGATCAGCGATGCAGGTTGTGCGGTCTGGTATAACACGTCACAGCTCTCGGCTGCTTCCTGCCACATCTCCTGCTCGATAAAGGTATCCATAGCTGAACGGGCCTTGTCCCAGGCTTCATCGGCCCGGCCCAGGCCCACCAGCGCCTCGGCTACATCGAGCTGCAGTCTGGCGCGCTCGACGGGCTCGGCACTCGCTTCGAGTGCATCGTATGCTGCCTGCTTCTGTTCCAGATAACGCTGGATATCCTCCTTGGACTGGTCAGGGGACGAGCCCTCGATAGCGAGGTCTTGATTAAGCATCTTGTTGATATCATTGTCAGACATAGTTGCAACCGCTCAGATTACCGGCTCATGATTCATGGCATGTGTTATTGGGAATGCACTTTTTACAGTATTTTCAATATCATGGAAACACGCAAAACGCAGGGTATTATATACCCGCATATATCGCAAACGAGATAGCAGCGAAACAGAATGCGCTAACAGGGCGCACTGGATGCGCATAGCTACAGGGCTTGCAGCGCCTCGCGCAAGCTGTCCTCATCGACGGGGAAACTCAGCGAACAGGCAACATCATGACTATTGAGGAAGCGCTGGTACTGTTCATGCTCCTGTTTCTCATAGAACACGACCATCTTCGCTTCGGTAACTCCCTGGGTGCTGGACAATAAGGTCTCCAGGCTACTTGTGCGGTCACGGAAGTCGGACTGGAAATTGAACTCTGCCACCATCACGGCCGGCTTATGTTGCCGGATCAGCTTGACTGCCTTGCGCACACTATCAGCCTTTACCACCTGGTAGCCACAGGCCTGATATAGCGCTGAGAAATCGGGGTAGCCACCAAGCTCGGTGATCATCAACAGGACAGGTAGATTTGCCATCACATATGCCGTGTTTCAGGAAGATAATTTCAGGAAGTTGTTTTCAGGTAGTTATATTCAGGAAGTTATAGAGTTCGCTACTGGCTGACAGTATTGAACACTAACGGCAAGCGGACTTGAAGCGGGCCGTAGGGCCGGTACAGTCGGCACTTTTGACCTTGTTCTCGGCTTCAGCTTCTGCTATTTCCTGGGCCGCCTGCTGGGCCGCCTGCTGTGCGGCCAACTGTTCTGCCTCGCGTTGACGCTCAAGCTCGAGACGTTTTGCTTCTTCTACTTCCTTGAGTCGCCGCTCCTCTTCCAGGCGACGCTCGATCTCCAGGCGCTGCTGCTCCAGCGCAGCGGCTTCTTTACGCACACGCTCAGCCTCGAGTCGTGCCTTGTCTGCTTCCAGCTGCGCCTTGCGTTCAGCCTCTTTCGCCTCAGCAATCCTGCGCCGTTCCTCGCGCTTTCTCTTCTCCTCTGCCGCTTTCACCGCGGCTGCGGCTTTTTCGGCAGCGAGCCGTTCGGCTTCCAGCTTGGCCTGTTTCTCTTTCTCGGCGCGCTCAATCGCCGCATCTCGCTCACGCTTGAGCGCCTCGGTTTCCAGCTGCATTTTTTCCAGTCGTTCTTGTTCTAAGCGCTCTCGGGCGAGGCGCTCCTGCTCGAGACGCCGGCTTTCAGCATCCTGACCACTGTCATCGGCCGGCTCTGTGGTCACCTCGCCCGACCCGGCATCGAGGACCATGGCAAGGACGATCAGGGCCAAACCGATGAGTGCTGCGATTACGCCATACCTGATGACCTGTTTACGCAACGCGGAATTATCTTCATGCCGGACACCGCCATGAGTTGCACCTGGCACGTGAGTTGCACCTGCCGCTGGTTTCGGTGAGGGCGAGACGGCCGGCTTCGGTTGTTGTTCAGCTTGCACCTCAGGTTGCAGTTCAGGCTCCAGCCGAGGCGCAGCTGCCGCGACCGATTCAGGCTGTGTAGCATGTTGCGCCTGTTTCATGCTCGCCGATATCGTGCTGCTGTGCTCAGGGACGTCGGGCACATCATCGGCCACGGCATCAGGCTGACCTTGCGCATCAGGCGCTGGTTGAGCTTCGGCTTCAGGCATGGCGTCAGCGGCCCCGTCGGCATCTCCCTCAGGCCTGATCCAGGGGAAATTCTTCAGCAGCTCCTCGTTCTCTTGCGTGGCTTTACCGACGATATCTCGATTGAAGATCGGCACCACGCTGTCCTTCATGCGCTCCTGCACCATCTCATCGACCAGGTCTATATCGATAGTATCCCGCTGGTCTGCAAAACCGTAAACCAGTACGGTCTCGCATAACAGGTTTATCAGACGCGGCGTACCACCACTGTAATTGTAGATACGCTCACAGGCTGCCGGTGTGAATACATCACGTGTGGCACCGGCCTTAACAAGGCGATGCTGGATATAACCACAGGTCTCTTCCAGGCCGAGCGCCTCGAGATGGTAGTCGACCGCGATCCGTTGCGCGAACTGCATCAGCTCGGGGCGACGCAAGGTCTCTTTCAGCGCCGGCTGCCCGGCAAGTACCACCTGCATCAGCTGGTCTTTCGCAGAATTGACGTTGGACAGCATACGCAGCTCTTCGAGCGCATCGGGCTTCATATTCTGCGCCTCGTCCACGATCAACAGCACCGTACGATTATTGGCGTATTCATCGATGAGGAAATCCATGAAGATCTGATGCATCTCGACCTGGGTCAGGTCGGGCTTATGCAGGTCGAAAGCCGATAATACCCAGTCCAGCAGACCACCGAATGACTGGTGTGTATTGGTGATGAGTCCAATAGTGACATCAGGACCGACTCGCTCAAGCAGCGAACGCAGGATGGTCGTCTTGCCCGCACCGGCTTCACCGCTGATGACGCAGAATCCGACATGGTTCAGCAGGCCGTATTCCAGCAAGGTGAGCGCAGCCTGGTGCTTCTTGCTCAGGTACAGGAAGCCGGGGTCAGGCAACATGGAAAACGGCTTCTCCTTGAAACCGTAAAATGCTTCATACATAATCTTTTTAACCGATCAGACGATACCGGTCAGGCACCTTGATTTCTCTATAGAGGACACTCGTTTACACCGTAAACTTTCATTATTTTGTCATGCAGAGAAGAGTATTATAGTCAATTTACAACTCTCCCCCGTACTATTGTCCATATATGGCCAATTTAGCCGACTGCAAACCGTGTACGCTAACGGCTCATCAGCCCCACACGGGGGCAGGCCCGACCGGGAGAACCCCCAGGTACTATTGATGAATAATGAGGACAGAACAGAGGACTCAACAGAGGACACATCGGGACATACTCCGGAACACGAGGTTATCGAATGCGATCTGGATGACACCGACGAGATGGAGTCAGTGATCCTCAAGGAGAGCATCGTCAGCGCCGCCGGCCTCAACCCCGAACAGGTCCTGATCGGTATCAAGGGAGATCCTTCGTTACGCGAGAGCGCGGTTTCGCGTAAACGCTATGACAGCAAGGTCGACAGTCTGTTCGCACAGCTCGAGCCCAATCTCGAGGATCTGCTTCTGAACCGGGGCATCTACCGTATATTCGTCGGCTTCAACAGCGGCGAGATACGCACCAACTCGGTATTCGACCCGTTACGCCAGGAGATCCATGACGCGGAGAAGATCGCCGACAGTGAGTATATCAACCGGCACTTCCCGAAGATCGAGTACGAGAACAAGATCGCCCTGATGCGTGAACTGTATGCCACGCTCCGTGCCAGTGAGCACTACCGCAACATCCCCCAGTACTGGCAGAACATCCTCAACCGGCGATCAACTCACTGGCGGCCGCTGGAGCCGGACAACATACCCAACATACTGTCGACGGTGAGACGGCTGCGTGACATCGATGAGTATTATCTGCGCAACCTGACCATGTGTATCGTACAGGGGATCGTACGCATGCAGTTCAACTGCGACGGCACCCAGATCATCGATGCACACAACTTCAAGTCATTCCTGGAAGACACTATATAAGGGCAGGCTAGTGATATTTCTCGGTCGTGATATGCCCCGGGTCACGGCGCAGGTGCTTCTTCATGCCTCGTGCTTTCAGACACTCGGTGGCACTGCTGATCATGTCTGAATTGCCGCACATCATCACGTGTGAATCTTCAGCGCACAGTGTCACACCCGCCGTTTTTTCCATCACGCCATTATCGATCGCTTCCGGTATACGTGTATTCACTGCACCCTCGACCTGCTCACGCGTGACTACCGGTATGAAGCAGAACTGGTCGCCATGGCGCTGCCTGATCTCCTCGATCAACTGCCGGTAACTCAACTCGGACTGCTCGCGCACCGAATAGGCCAGCACCAGCTTGTCAAACCGCTGCCATGCGGCGTCGCCAGCGAGGATGGACAGGAAAGGCCCGACACCGGTACCGGTCGCCATCATCCACAGGTTCCTGCTCTGCGGCACCTCGTCGACGGTGAGAAAACCGTTTGCCCTGGTGGCGACGAATATACTGTCTCCGGGCTCCAGTTCCGCCAGCCGGGGTGACAGCGGGCCTTCGGGCACGATATTGAAATAGATCTCGAGGTAATCAGTAGTTGGTAGATTTACCAGGGAATAAGGTCGCGCGACCCGTTCACCATCGATATCCAGCGCAACCCTGACAAACTGTCCGGGCACGAAACTGAAGTCGGCGCTCTCACCGTCCTCCGTGCCGGTGATCTGCAATCGCAGGGAATACAGGCGCTCACTCCAGCGTATCTTCTCTGACACTCTTGCATTCAACCAGGCCGCCATACTCTGTCTCCCCTGTTCTGGTCATGACCCGTTCTGGTTATGACCTGTTCTCGTCATGTAAAAAATAGTGTATCTTCCACCCATGCCCGAGCTCCATCCCAGACTAGCAGAAGACTGCACAATTATCGCCACGCTTCCGCTGAGCCGGCTGTTATTGATGGATGACAGCCGTTTTCCCTGGTTCCTGCTGGTCCCGGACAGGCAAGGCATCACCGACATCGGTCAACTAGAAGACCACGATCAGCAACAACTGTTCCTCGAATCGATGGCTCTTAACCGTGCCATGCACCATGTTTTCAGGCCCGACCGGATGAATATCGCCTGCATCGGTAACGTGGTATCACAACTGCACGTGCATCACGTGGCTCGCTACCAGCATGATACCTGCTGGCCGGCACCGGTCTGGGGCCACTGTCAGACTCAGGGTAGCGCCGTTCCATACAGCGAAAAAGACAGCAACGACGTGGTGAATCGGTTAAAAACAGCCCTCGATGTCAACGCCGGCTTTAGCATCCACTGGTTAACACACTGATTCATATCAGGCAGGCATCACCATGCGGACGAATTTCTGCTATCATCCCCGGCAACTTTATGGACTTGCTCCAGATGAGCGGGTCCTGTCGATCCAGGATATGATTCGGCCCGTGTAAAGACGCACACCACGTGATGACGTTCATCGGCAACGCAAGCTGCAGCCAGTCACCATACATGCGCCGATGTAGCTTGATACCCCCCCCGAATATGAAACCGTCACTCTCCTCGTTGTTCAGACACCCGCAGGACCGGCTGCCGGTACTGATTATCAGCCTGATAACCAGCCTCGATTTCGCGGCCTATTTTCTTATCGACAACACCTGGTTACTGCTCACCTACTGGCTGATCATGATATGGCCCAAGGGCGTCATCTGCGCCTGGAACCACCATCACCAGCATACACCGACCTTCCACTCTGCGACACTGAACAGGATCCTCGAGCAGATCTATGCATTACACACCGGTGTTACCTCGAAACTATGGGTACTGCACCACGTACTCGGTCACCACCATCACTATCTCGATCAGGAGAAAGACGAGAGTCGCTGGAAACGGCGTAACGGGAAAAAGATGGGCCGGCTGGTGTATACCCTGGAAGTCGCCGCGACAGCTTATTTTCGCGGCATGAAGGTCGGATTGCGCCACCCACGTCCGATGAAGACGTTCATCATCGCCAGCGTCGTAACCCTGTTGATCGTCAGCCTGCTGGTAGTCTACAGACCACTTCCGGCACTATTCTGCTTCGTACTGGCCATGGTCAGCAGCCTGCTGTTTACTGCCTGGGCAACCTATGGCCATCATGCCGGGCTGGACACAGACAACGACTTCGAAGCCTCCTACAACAATACCAGCAGGCTTTATAATCTGCTCACCGGTAATCTCGGCTACCACACCGCACATCACTACAAGCAGGGCGTACACTGGTCGAAGCTTCCGGATCTGCATGAACAGATCAAACACAGGATTCCCGAATACCTGTACGAGAGCAACCACCTGGGCTCCGGCCTGTCGACGCTTTTTCGCCCGCGATAAACAGGGCACTGTTCGATCACGGCCTGACGACTCAGGAATCCACCGGTTTCTGCCTGGTGCGCTTGACGTCACCCCGGCGTGACTTTTCATCCATGCGCTTCTGCCTTGCCGCCTTGCCCGGCCTGGTAGGTACCCGCTTCTTCCTGACGATGAAGGCCGACTCGATGAACTCACGCAGACGCTGCAGGGCGATCTCCCTGTTGCGCGCCTGGCTTCGGGTCTCCTGTGACTTGATGGTGAGCACACCTGCGCTGCTCAGGCGCGTATCGCGGGCAGACAAAAGTCGCTGCCTGATCGCTGCCGGCAACGATGAGGATGCAACATCGAAGCGTAACTGGATGGCCGTCGACACCTTGTTGACGTTCTGCCCTCCCGGCCCACTGGAGCGGACAGCTGACAGCTCGATCTCGTCATCGGGTATAATCAGGTTCCGTATCTGCATGGCTTGGTCAATCAGTTACTACGAGTCAGTTGTTACCGTCATTATTAATCAGTTATAGAGTCAGCCATGAAAGCAAATGAGGTCAAGCGCGGTCACGTGATCGAGGAAGACGGCAAGAAGATACACATCCGCGACGTCTTCGTACAATCACCACACTCGCGAGGCGGCAGCACACTGTACAAGGTGACCGGCAGCGACATCAACACCGGACTCAAATTCGAACGCAGCTACAAGGGCGATGAAAACGTTACCACCATCGAGCTTTCGCGCCGCACCGTGCAGTTACTTTTCCGTGACAGCGAGAGCTACACTTTCATGGACAACGAGAATTACGAGCAGTATACACTGCCGGCAGAATCCGCTGAGGATATCGCCTTATTCCTCTATGATGGTGTCGATAATATCAGCGCACTGGTATCAGAAGGCCAGCTGCTGGCGATAGAGCTGCCGGCGACCATGAGCCTCGAGATCACCGAGACGGCCCCGGCGATGAAATCTTCTTCGTCGGCACGCACCAAGCCGGCGACACTCAGCACCGGACTGGTGGTACAGGTGCCTGAGTACCTGACACCCGGGGAGATCATCAAGGTCAACACCTCGTCGCGCGAGTATATCTCGCGCGCCTGATCCAGGCACCAGGGCCAGATGACAGATCCAGATGACATACACGGGAATTACCCGCAACTCGAGTTAAGCTTGACGGAGCCGGATACCGGCTCTTCGATCATCACCAGCCCCGTTGTCGCCAACTCTTCAGCCATCGAGCCGCTTGACCAGGACAGGCAACAACAGGTCATCGAGCACACCTGGCATCACATCAGGCTGGCCAGGCAGCTGTTCTCGATAAAAACGCCCAACATCGATATCCGCTTTGACCTGAGCGGACGGTCCGCAGGCATGTATCGTGTGACCGGCTCCGGTCATAAAATTTTTGGCAGCAAGCGACGCGAGATACGTTACAACCCTCACATCTTCGCGAAATATTTCCATGATAACTACAACACGACTGTACCGCATGAAGTTGCCCACTATGTCAGTGATCTGATCTATGGCCTGAAGAATATCAGACCGCACGGCAGGGAATGGAAGGCGATCATGCAGGCTTTCGGCGCCGACGACAGCGTCACGGCCGACTACGACCTGGCTGGTATCCCGCAGCGACGACAGACCTACCATGCCTATCGATGCGCATGCAGACAGCACCAGCTAAGCGCTACCCGGCATAACAGGATAAGGCGGCGACGCGGTCGCTATTATTGCCAGCACTGCCGGCAGCTACTGAAGATCGTCGAATGAAAAACTATAGCAAAGTAGATGTAACGCAAGATTGACGAAGCCCGGGACAATAGCCGTGATTCACACTACAAACTATCAGGCATCAAACTCGTCACCATAATCGATGGTGATCTCTTCATCCGGCTTGATATTACGTGTCGCGAACAGCTCGAAGCCGATGAACTCTGCATGTGGTTTCTTGCTATGGTTGAGATAACGCAACAGGTTCTTGCCGTTACGGCCGATCCACTTGTCATCTTCATCCTCGACCCATAGAACATGCATGCCGTTCTTCTTCACTGTGGGGCCATCATACTCACCCATGTAATCGCCCTTGCTGATCTTCTTGCGGGCATACAGACCGTAACCGTGTATCTTCGATTTCTTCCTGTAATAAAGTTCGTCCAGCTCTTCGTCACTATACATCTGATTACCTCGGGTTAAACGACATGCACCATATCACTGCGGCTTGCACAGAGAACAATTCGACCGCGGGTATTCTGATAAAAAAGACCTCATGGCGCAAGTTGCAGGGCAATACGAAAAAGCGCGCAGGCCGTTAAGCCTGCGCGCTTTTTATATGAACAGGGTTTTCGTTCAGCGATTAATGCTCATGACCACCCGGACCATGGACATGACCATGCGCGATCTCTTCTTCCGATGCCTCACGGACATCGACGATCTTGACGTCGAAATTGAGATCCATACCAGCGAGCGCATGGTTAGCGTCGATCACCACCGCTTCTTCCTTTATCTCGGTGACAGTAACAACGATGGCCTGGCCATCAGGACTCTGCGCCTGGAACTGCACGCCGACCTGTATCTGGCTGTCGTCCTGGAACATCGTCTTCGGCACCTCCTGGATGCGCGCCGGATCTTTCTCACCATAACCTTCTTCAGGAGTGACCTTGACCTGCAGCTCGTCACCGGCAGATTTACCGGTGAGTGCTTTTTCCAGTCCCGGGATAATATTCATCGCACCATGCAGATAAAGGAAACTACCATCATCGGACTGATCGATAATATTGCCTTCATTGTCCTTGAGGGTGTAGTGAAGGGTTACAACTGAGTTGGGTTCTATCTGCATAGGTCTGCCTGTATTGTTAAAAAAAAATACGCACACCCTACCAGATATACCGGACAGATATAAGCGCCACACGGGTAAAGCGGGAAATTTTGTCCTGCCAGACAGCTTACAGCTACCAGTTACAGGGACCAGGGAGCGTTTCCGAAATAGACGCGCGCGAACACGATCAGCGCACAGATGATAACCACGAACATGACGATAGACAGGGCGACTTTATCCATGAACAGGATTCTACCCTGCCCGCCTTCAGGCAGCGAGCGGTGAAGCAAGACGATTGACTCAACCGGATCCAGCTCAGGAACCGGGCTCAGCAAGCGTGTTCGATAATCAGGTTATGCTACCGATATAGCTGGCCAGCCCGATAAGGCAAAGCGTGACAATCACCAGCGCCGCGATGACCTTGCCTATATTGGCAAGTATGTTCCGATCCCCTTCCTGCAACATGATCAACCCTCCGGCCCGCTCTTATATGTTTAATTCGAAACTATTTTCATTGAAAATGAAAATAACCTTCAATTTTATATAAGAATACATTCAGAACGCGATCATATTGATGACATGAATCAATTTCTATCTCTATGTATGCACCCGTTCCATGCTGCTTCTTTAAAGACAACACATGAATTTAATGAGAATAATTCTATTAATTGCGAAATTATCCGGTAAATTTCAACGAAAACATCAATGCAGTCAGTACGCACTGAGAGACTTTCTGGCGCTCGCCACCACCGGCCTGAATGCCGATGCGATACCCGCCCAGATGCGTGACGACTACCAGTGGCTGTCGGTCGGCGGTAATTATGCTTCCGACAGCTGGTGGCTGCCCGGCGCCAGGATCGGCGCGAGGTGAAATCTGGTAGGCACCGAGCTGACCTACCTTACTGCAGGTGTGACACTTTTAACCTGCTCAATATCGACATTGCCGGCACGGTGGAAACCACCTCTATCAACGACCAGACCCGCCCGAGGGGACTGATCGCCAATATCGGCTTCAACGTACTTTTCTAGGAACAAAACCTGCTGGACCAGAATATCCAGGAACACTACTGAGCCGGGGCCTGAGTATCAGCACCCGCGCCCGACTACATACCATTGCCGAACTTGTCGTGGAAGATCTCGGTATTCGCACGCATGTCCTTTAACGCGATGCTGTAACCACGCAGGATGCCAAGCGCCCAGTCGATGCGCTCACGGAAGTAACCATCGGCGCGCTCATCGTTGTCTTTCGGGTCCTCGTTGAGGATGCTCTCCACGTTTCTCAATATCACGTGTTCTGGCAGGTAACAGATACGGTTGTTCTTGTAACTGCTCATACGCAGTTCAGCCACAGGATAGGCGCCACCGTCTGCTGATGAGACCGCGATGATCAGAGCCGGCTTGTGGCCGAGCTGGAAGCGGTTGAACATGAGAAAAAAGTTCTTCAGTCCGGACGGCACCTGGCCATGCCATTCCGGTGATACGATGACGAAGCCATCACTGTCAGTGATTTTTTGCTTGAGATCAGCCAGGCGTTCATTCCATACCGGGTCATCATCCCAGATCGACTCTTCCCATAACGGGATCGGGTTGTCCGCAAGCGTGAACAACCATGGCTCTATATCATCGAAGATATCCGCCAGTTGCTTCTCGATGTGTCGTGCCACCTTCTCACTCTGTGACGGGTTGCGGTGACTACCGCTAATGATGCCGATCTTCATACATTCTCCACTGGGCAATTCGATTTATTAATTAAGTTTATCCGATTCATCATTCGAACACGCATACATTCAGCGTGGGCTCATGTCTGCGGGAGCGATTTCAGTCGCGAACACGAGCTATCATGCCAGGCTGGTTCGCGGTTAAAACCGCTCCTGCAGGGAGACCTTTTGCTATTCATACGACCAGCGCGGGTTCCCTCAACCGTGAGAACTGCTCTCGCAGTTCCAGCACGTGCTCTTCCCAGTAGGCATTGCTATCGAACCAGGGAAACGCCTGCGGGAAGGCCGGGTCACTCCAGCGCTTCGCCAGCCAGCTGGCATAATGGATAATGCGCAGGGTGCGCAGCGCCTCGATCAGGTGCAGCTCACGCAGATCCAGCTCGGCGAACTCCTCATAACCTTCCAGCAGATCGCACATCTGCGTGGTCATCTCGTTACGGTCACCGCTGAGCAGCATCCACAGATCCTGAATCGCAGGGCCGGTACAGCAATCATCCAGATCGACGAAATGAGGCCCGTCATCGGTCCACAACACATTGCCACGGTGACAGTCGCCATGCAGCCGCAGTTGCCTGAAATCGCCACCGCGCTCGAACGCAGCGCGGACCTCGATCAACAGGTCGTCAACGAGGGTGCTATAGGCCTGCTCGATATGCGCGGGGATAAATCCTTCATCGAGCAGGTAACGACTGGGCACGACAGCCATACGGTCGATGTCGACGGACTGGCGGTGCTCGAACTGCGCTGTTGCACCGACCTGGTGGATGCGTGCGATGAAGCGCCCCATCCAGTTGAAATCCTCGCGCGTAGCCAGCTCCGGCCAGCGTCCGCCCTGCACCGGGTAGAGCGCGAAGCGGTAGCCTTGATAGTGCTGCAGACTGGTAGCCTGCATCAACATCGGCGCGACCACGGGCACGTCCTGCTCTGCCAGCTGCAGGGCAAAAGCATGCTCCTCGAGTATCGCCGCATCCGTCCAGCGCTGTGGACGATAGAACTTGGCGACCACAGCGCCGCCGTGTTCCAGGTCACAGCGATACACCCGGTTCTCGTAGCTGTTAAGCGCCAGCGTTCGACCGCTGAGCAACAGGCCGGTGCTCTCGATGGCAGCGATCATGACATCGGGGGTCAGGCCGCTATAATCATGTCTTCGCTGCGGCTTTGTATCACTATCTGTTTCAGTCACGGATGGTATTCACTGGCTGCGTATTGCAAGAAAGAAAAATGGCACCATACATGCTGCAATGCATTACTTCAATGATATATCCACGAGCACAGGCGTATGACTGATCTCATTATCGGTCAGCCGGCACCGGAACCGGAAATCGACCAGTGGTTTCAGGGACTCCCCTGTAGCCTGCAAAGCCTGGTCGGCGAGGTGGTGCTGATCGAAGTGTTCCAGGTCAACTGCCCGGGCTGTTTCGCACATGCCCTGCCCGAGGCTGCCCGTCTGCACGAGACATACCACGCCAGGGGCCTGAGCGTACTCGGCATCGCCACCGCGTTCGAGGAATTCGAACGCAACACGCCTGAGAACCTGCAACATCTGCTGGACACCGGCGAACTGCAGGGCGCCCCTCTGCAACAGCTGGGTAAAGCGGGTTACCTGGATAACGGCCGACTACCGTATGAGATCCCGTTCACTATCGCTACGGATAAACTGGTCGAGAATACCGACACGGTCGATGACGCGGCCATCGATGCGTTCATCCTGTCACAGGTTCCGGACTTTCATTCTGACAACTGGAGCGATGAGCGCCGGCAGTTGATACATGCACGCGCCGTGGAGTATCTGCACAGCAAGAGCCACAAGCCACAGACCTTTGAACGCTATGGCCTGCAGGGTACACCATCGAGTATCGTCATCGATCGCGACGGTATCGTCAGGCTGGTCAAATTCGGTATACCTGACGGCGTAGAGGCCATGATAGAACAGCTACTACACGCACCCGTAGCCTGAACGCCACCGGGACAGCACAGGCAACAGTGGTCGGGTATAATCGCGGTCATTACAGATTCAACCGGATATAGTCACTACCATCATGATTGAACAGATTGCTGAAAAATCCCTGTACGCCAGCCGATGGCTGCTGGCACCGATCTACCTCGGCCTGAGCTTTGCCCTGCTTGCTCTGGGCCTGAAATTCTTCCAGGAAGTTATCCATATCCTTCCGATCATCTTCCAGACCAAGGAAGCCGACCTGGTGCTGATCGTGCTCAGCCTGATCGACCTGTCACTGGTCGGCGGCCTGATCGTCATGGTGATGCTCAGCGGTTACGAGAATTTCGTCTCCAGTATCGATATCGCGGATAACCAGGAGAAACTGAGCTGGCTGGGCAAGATGGATGCCGGCTCACTGAAACAGAAGGTCGCGGCATCCATCGTCGCGATCTCGTCTATCCATCTGCTCAAGGTATTCATGAACACCCAGACCATCGATAACGAGAAACTCATGTGGTATGTCATCATCCACATGGCATTCGTGGTCTCGGCCATCGGCATGGCATACCTCGACCGGATGAATAAACACTAATGGTCTACGGATAAACAGCATGCGCGGCATGGTCCCCCCTGACCCGGAGTCAGGCGCCTCGAAACTCGAGTATGCCGTGGTCTACGTGCCCCGACGCAGCCGAAACCGCTTCGCCGCCAACTGCGTCGAGATAAAGAGCTGTGCTGCCGATGCACTGGATGATGCCGATCCGGATAACAAGCGTTTTGCCGCGCGTGTCAGCGGTCCATCGAAATCCTCTGAAGGGCAATATATCTATTACCTGGTGGAATGGCTGGAGTAAACCATCGCCGTTAATAGCTGGTCATCCTCAATGCTTCTGTGAGGGCCTCGAAACCTGAAACAGATTCCCGCCAGAAACATGCGGGAATGACGGTTGAGAGGTATGCGGGAATGACGGTTGAGAGGTATGCGGGAATAACGGTTGAGAGGTATGCGGGAATAACGGTTGAGAGATAGGCGGGAACGACGGTTGAGGGATAGGCGGGAATGACGGTCAAGAGATAGTAAATTTACCGTAACGCTTCCAGGCTCTCCTGCGCGATCTCTCTGACCTCCTCGCTGTCATCCTGCAGTAACTTCTCGATCTCGGGCACCAGCTCCGGCCTGCCGGTCAGCGATAGGTAGTGACAGGCATCGCCACGCACACGGGCATCGGTATGGGAAAGGTAGCCTGCCAGCTGGGGGATATAAGGCTCAAAAGCCTGGTCACCAGCCATCTGCTCCATGAGCACACCGACACCGAGACGCACATTGATCTTGGCATCGGCATCGGCCAGTAAGGCGATGACGCCTGACATGGCTTGCGGATACTCGGCGATGAGCTGCTCGGCCAGCTTGATATTGCCTTCCTCCAGCACCTCTTCGAAATAGGCGCGTGCCGCCTCCCCGCCCTTGCTGAAATCCGCAGCACGCTGCAACCAGTCTTCCAGCTCAGCTTTGCCGCGCATACCCTGCAGGCTGAACGGCACT
>Ga0180435_10003911_pt1 | contig 14807 bp, 10 predicted proteins | sample SS_ome_3_FD_132467 | JGI IMG/M metagenome (GOLD analysis project Ga0180435, IMG submission 132467) | Hypersaline lake sediment archaeal communities from the Salton Sea, California, USA - SS_3_S_1 metaG | ecosystem: Environmental > Aquatic > Non-marine Saline and Alkaline > Hypersaline >... | reverse complement strand
TCGCCGTCGGGAAACCAGTCGGTATCCTTATGGATGAAGGCGGTGTTGAACCTGATAGTCAGATCATCCCTGGGGGTGAATCCGAAATTCCCCCGGAACGAATAGGACTGCTGCCCCTCGTCTTCCCCGAATTCTCCAGTCTTGATCACGCCCCGTTCATCCCCCCAGCTACCTGACAAAAAGTAGTTGGAGGTCTCTGAACCACCCCGAACGGAGAGATGGTATTTCTGGACGAATCCCCGATCCAGCCAGTCACCGTAGGGACAAGCGACCTCGCCGAGCTCGGAACAATCGGCCATGAACAGGCCGTTCTCGATTCCGGGAACGATTTCCGCCATCTCATTGAAGCCGTAGTCCACACCCAACGACCAGACCGCTGATCCGCTTGCTCCCCGCTTTGTGAAGATCTGAATTACGCCACCTGCGGCCTCGGTGCCGTACAGCGTCGACGCTGCAGCCCCCCTGATCACCTCGATGCGCTCGATGTCACCTGGATTGATGTCGCTGAAGGGAGAAATAGAGTGACCGCCTTCGTCGACGTATTGGCTTCCCTCACTCCGCACCCGAATGCCATCGACATAGATGAGGGGGTTGTTACCCTGGGAGATGGAGTTGTTGCCCCGGAGACGGATCGAGCTGCCGACGCCGACCATTCCGGAGTTGAGTTGAACCGTCACGCCAGGCGCACGGCCCATGAGCATGTCGGCGGCATCGACGATTGGGGCGTTCTCGACCTGTGCGGCGTTGACCTGGGCAATGGAGTTCCCGATCTCTCGACGTCGAGCCTGACCGGCCGTCCCCGTCACGACCACTCCCTCCAGGGCGATGGCCTCGCTTCGGAGCCCGAAGTCGGCGACGACATGGCCGCCAGCGGGAACAAGCACTTCCTGGGTTTGGGTGGCAAACCCGATGAACTCGGCTCGGACGGTTTGGGTGCCTGCCGGCACATTGATCACCACAAACCGGCCGATGTTGTTGGCCACCGTGCCCAATGCGGTGCCCAGGAAACTGATCCTTGCACCCGCTATGGCCTCACCGGAAACGGCATTTGTGACGACACCTGTCACCGTTCCGGTGGCCTGGGCCGAACCCTCGATGTGAATCCAGGGAACCCCGAGGAGGAGGGTAACGGCCAGCCAAGCACGGAACAGCCACGGCAGAACCGGCGTTGCCACATGTCGAAAGCAAGTCGGGAGATTGCTCGTCTTCGTTGCAGATTCCGCCGATGCGCCTTCTTCGGGGAGACCACAAAGAAATGCTGACCTCCCTAGCCTTCCGGTGTCTTCCTCGAAACCCATCGCCCCGGCTCAGAGTCTTGTAAGCTTCGCGTAAAGACCTCCTGTTGGACGCCCGAGAATGTGTCCGAGGGATAGAGGGTGTCAAGGTAAAGTGAGGGATCGGCCGAGCGGGTTGCGCCACGAGGCCTCGAGGGACCCTACTCCGTGGCCCCCCGAGCGAACCGGATCGCTTACCCCTGGATTTGACCGGCCGATTCCCTATCGTTCAGCATGTCCACACTTCACTCCTGGCTCCGGATTCCTGTCTTCCTTCTGGGGCTCCTTGCCCTCGGATTCGCCCTGTGGGGAGCACTGGGCAAACGACCCTATGAGAAACGGATGTGGGACCTGGCATCCGCCTTCACGTTTTCCCTATACCTCCAGATCGTCATCGGATTCCTTTTGATCTTCAGCACCACGAACCGGTCGTTCGACCGGTCTCTCGGACTCCACATGATCCTGACCATGGTGGCGGTGGCCGTATCCCAGACGACCTACAACGCCAACCGCCGGCGCCCGAGAGAGGCACGGAGCTACTCCATTCACGTCTGGGGAGTCGGCGCCGCCCTGGCGCTGGTGGTGGGGAGCATTGTCGTCATCAAGGTCTCTGCCGTCGGCTGATCCCATGGCCCGGCTCCGAGAACGGAGCGTCATGCGCCCTTTGCCCAGATTGTAAGAGAACGGACAGGGCCTCCCAGCATCCCTGGAAAAACTCGCCTTTCCCCCTCACTTTCCCTGTTCGGATATTTCGGCCGAGCCGGACATCCAGACGATCAGGAGACCGAATGGGCACTCCCGGTCGGGAAACAACCGTGTTGGTCATCAGCGGAGGTAGTCATGACCCCTCGTCATCTCGAAAGCCGTTTCTTGCGGGGCCTCGTCCCGGCCCTCGCCCTTCTCATCCTGCTGGGCGTCCCCCAGGATAGGGTCCAAGGACAGACCTATGACCCCGACTCCATCCTACTGGCCGAGGGGTACATCACCCCACCGGACACCATCGCTCAGGCTACCCTGGCCCCCCGATGGCAGAACTTCAGCTTCTCGACTCCGAATGCCGATGGGTCGTGGTACCTCCAGACCCTAAGCGACGGGCTTCCGCACATCGCTGAATTTTCGAAGCCCTACCACGAGCTCGGCGGAGCGTTCATCGATTTCGCGGCCAACCGGAACCGGAATCTGACGACAAGGAGTAGCGTCGGATTCCGCCTTCACTCCATCGACGGAGAGACTAGGGACATCCAGATCCCCGACGGGGCGCGGGTCTCCAATCCGACCTGGTCGCCGGACGGTACAAAGCTGGCCTTCTTCGCCCATACACCCACCGCCACCCACATTTACGTGGCCGACGTCTCCAACGGGCGCTCCAGGAGCATCACGCGGAACCGTCCGGTGCTGGCCACGCTCGTGACCGGTTTCAGCTGGACGGAAGACAGTCGCTACATACTCACGGTCCTGGTGCCACAGAACCGCCCGGCCATGCCGCAGCGGGGGCCGGCGTGGACGGGACCCGAGATTAAAGTGAGCGAAGACGGGGAGAACATGGTCCGGACCTATCCCAGTCTCATGGGCACGCCCTTCGAGAAAGACCTTCTCGAATGGCACTGGACGGGGCAGCTGGCACTCATCGAAGTCGAGAACAGGCGGGTCACCAATATCGGCTCGCCCGACATGATCCGGAGCGCCAACGCTTCCCACGACGGAGAATACTTCCGCGTAACACGGAATGTCAGGCCCTTCTCCTACGCCGTCCCCGCCAGCAGCGTCGGCCGAATCGAGGAGCTCTGGGACCGACAGGGCAACGTCCTGGACCTCCTCGACGAGACCGAGTTGAACACGGGAATCCGTGACAACGGAGACGATGAGGAGGAAGAAGAGGATCGCCGCCGGGCCATGACCTGGGCCCCTGACGGAAACGGCCTAATCTACCTGGAGCGGGACCCCGCACCGGACACAACGGAAGTGGACACGGCCGCGGCGCCAGAGGAAGAGGAGGAGGGCCGGGAGCGGCAGCGTCGCATGGATCACGTGATCCGGTGGGTGCCTCCATTCGACAGCACCAGCACCGAGGTGATCTACGAAACATCCACTCAGATAAACTCCGCCCGGTTCAACGAGGAGATGACGATCCTCTTCGGTACCGAACGGAGGGGTCAAACCACCCACACCTACGCGGTGTTCCTGGACGACCCGGAAGAAAGGCACACTATCACCCGCTGGAACTCCGACGACTTCTACGAGAACCCCGGGAGCCTCCTCTCCGACGGGATGAGCATCGGCGGTGGTGGAGGTGGGTTCTCCCGGTTCGGCGGCGGCGCCAGCGGAACGGTGCGGGTTTCCGAGGACGGAGAGCACGTCTTCCTGAGAGGCACCGTCTACGATGAGAACCCCGAAGAGGTGGGCCCCGCAAGCTTCATCGACAAGATGAACATCAGGACCGGCGACAAAGAGCGGATCTATGAGGGTAACAACGACGGTGTGTACGAGACTCCTGTCGTCGCCCTGGATCTCGAAGCTGGACGCCTCCTCGTCAACCGCGAAAGCCCGACGGAGATCGACCAGAACTTCATCCGGGACGGGAGCAACCTCACCCAGATCACGAACAACGTGGACTACACCCCCGATCTGACGCGGGCTCCCAAGCACCGCTTCCACGTTACGCGGCCCGATGGATTCCGATTCCCGGTCACCGTCACCCTCCCGAACTCGTTCCGACCCGGGAACCCGCTCCCTGCCATGTTCTGGTTCTACCCCAGGGAGTACACGGATCAGGAGAGCTACGACGAGCGGTTCCGGAGCTACAACAAGAACCAGTTCACGAGTTACAGCACGCGGTCCATGGCCTACCTCACGCGGCTGGGATACGTGGTGGTGGAGCCCGAGTCTCCCATCGTGGGCGACCAGGGGGTCATGAACAACAACTACGTCCACGACCTTCGGAACAACCTCAGCGCCGTCATCGACACTATCGTGAACCGGGGCTGGGTTGACCGTGGGAGAATCGGCATCGGCGGTCACAGCTACGGGGCGTTTTCCACCGCCAACGCCATGGTCCACACCCCGTTCTTCAAGGCGGGAATCGCAGGGGACGGGAACTACAACCGAACACTTACTCCCCTGGCTTTTCAGAGCGAGCGTCGTCTCCTTTGGGAGGCCCCTCAGGTATACCTCGGAATGTCTCCATTCCTGCACGCCAACAACCTGACCGGCGCCTTGCTCATGTACCACGGGCTCAAGGACCAGAACGTCGGGACCTTCACCATCCACTCGCCGCGGATGTTCGAGGCGCTCAACGCGCTGGACAAAGACGTGGCCATGTACCTCTATCCCGAGGAAGCTCACGGCCCGGCCACCGAGGAGACCACATTGGACCTCTGGGCCCGGTGGGCGGCGTGGCTGGACAAGTGGGTGATGAATCCACCTCCGCCAGGTGGTGAGAAAGACGAGGGTTAGTTCACCCATTCCGTCGAAGAAGAAAAAGGGCCTCGCCGAACGGCGAGGCCCTTTTTCCTGGCCCGGTCCTGCCTCTGACGGGTGGTGGCCAACGCTTATCGAATCCTCACCACTCCGATCCCGTTCTCGAAGGCGATCTCCGTGCCCCACGGTTCCGAGTACTCCCGCGCCTCGTCGATGATCTTCCTGGCCAGGTCTCCCGTTGCCAGAAGCGGCCTACCTCGTTGGGGCCGGTCCAGGCCGTGCCCGAGTGTGATGGGATGGAGCTCGACGGCACTCAGCTCACCGCCCTCGAAGCGAACCATGGGCACGAAGCTCTCCCAGACCTGAGGCCTCGAAGGAAATCCTCCGGTCCTCTGCCTTGCGTCGAAGAAGTCGGGAGCCACAGCATCGTGGTCGAGCCCGAAGTTCTCGTAGTTGTCGGCGGGCTGCCGGGGAACCGTTTCGTTCTGGAAGAGGAAATCCCCCAGGGAGTAGAAGATGGGCTTCCCCTTGTAGATCTCGATTCCCCGAAGGACGTGGGGCCCGTGAGCCAGGAAGATGTCCGCTCCGGCGTCGATGACGGCATGCGCCAGCGTGACGATGAAGTCCGCCGGGTAGTTGTTGGTCCGGCCCCGCTCATGGGAGTGGCTGGAGAAGATCACGACATTGGCCTGACGCCGAGCCTCCTCCACGGAGGCCACGATTTCGGCCAGATCGTCTTCATGAGGCGTGGTGAGAGTCAGGTATTCCCCGCCGACCTGGAACGTCTCCCCGAAGAGGCGTAGCCGATCGCCCTGTCCCCGACTGGCACCCATTCCCTCCCTGTACGATCGAAGGGCATCCATCTGGCCTTGAGTGACCTGGGTCACTCGGTCGTACCGGATTGGGCTGAGACCCGGTCTTCCTCTCACGTCCTTTCGCTGGTGGCCGGCCTGAGATCCCGCAGGGAACGTGGAGGCCGCCGAGATGAGGGCCACCCGCCCCCTACCGGTTTCCAGGTATCCAGGAGCCCGGGCTTCCGCCAGGTTCTCGCCAGTGCCTGCGTGCATGAGGCCCACGGCGTCAACGGCCCGTGTGGTGTGCCACAACCCCCCGAACCCGTAGTCGCCAGTGTGGTTGTTGGCCATGCTCACCATGTCGAACCCCATCCAAACGAGCTCTTCCGCTATCGCAGGATCGGCCTGCATATACGTACCTCCGCTCGAGGCCGCGGGAATGACGTCCGGCTCCCAGTTGTGGAAGAGGATCTCCAGGTTCACAAATGCTGCATCGGCACTGTGGATCAGATCACGAAGAGACAGAAACTCTGGCTCATCGAACACCGACAGCTTCCGAGTGATGATGGCATCCCCCGTCAAGGCGAGAGTCATCTGCCCGGCTGCGTCCCGGTGCGTATGGGCCACCTGAGCCGGAAGGGGGCCGGTGCCGGCCAGGAAGAAGATCAGAACCGAACCCAGAGCCCGGATCCAGCGTCGCTCAGCGCACATCAGACACCTCCCTGGAAGGAAAAGCCGATTCTTGGAACGGAAGGTAGCCGGGGCCGGCGCTCCCGGAGTGCCCTACTCCGACATTCGCTCATTCGGCCCCGGAGAAATCCCTCTACTCAATCTAGAAAGTAAGGAGCTTCGTCGCCTTGATGGCGACGTGGCGCTCCAGAAGCTCTTGTGTGTCGCCGTTCCGCCGCTCTGAATAGACCAGGAAAACGTCGCTCAGCGGGGAGTGAATGAAGTTGTATCTCAGATTAAGGACTCGATCTTCCGATGCCGTGTTGTACTGGAAGAAGGCGCTGAGGAAGGAACGGGTTGAGCCGGCCAGGTCCACCCGGGCTCCCAGAACATCCGCCGTGAAAGAGTTTTCAGGAAGATCGATATGGTTTCTCTCAACGGCTAGATCCAGTGCGAAGTGCTGATTGGGTTTCCAGATTCCGGACAGCGTTACCGAGCGACGGTCCCCGTGGTAGAAACCTCCTCCTGAAATCTGCACCTCACCCGACAACGCCCTCGATGCGTCGGACTGGTACCCCAACGAAGCTTCCCTGAAGGTGTAATGCCCGATGGGGACATCTCCCTGATCGGCGACCTGGAACACCTCGTCGATGACCTCCAACCGATCGGAAGCCGTCATGGTGAGCACACCCCCGTCTTTGAACGACACTCCCAAGCCTGCCGTTCCCGTCCGGGTCTCCAATGACGAATCCAGATTCGTAACGTAGTCCAACTCCACATAGGGGTTGATCTCGTTGATTCCAGGAATGGCCGGCCGAGGGTGAGCGCCGACCGTCCCGTAGCTGTGACGGACACCCCGTCTGGCCACGAAGCCCATCCCGGGATCGAAGCCCTCACCGATCTCCCGGTAGAGGGCGGACACATCCCACAGCCGGTCCCGGTAGGCCGCCGAGATTCTACCGGCTTTGTTGTCCCCCTCCCGGTCCGGGTAGTCCGATGCCGCCAGGTAGGAGTGAACGATCAACTTGTCCTGAAGCCGAAGGTTCGCATCCACTCCGAAGCTTCGATTGTAGGCGTCGGCCCCTTTGCCCAGCGGGTCTCTGCTCGCAATCAGACCACCAACCTGGAGGACATCTCCGAAGGTTCTCCGGAGTCGTGCCACGGAGAAGTTTTCAGCCGGGAGCGATGAGACCGATTCCGTCTGCATGTGGAGGAGCCCGACATCGAAGGAGCCCACCCTGCCCGTCAACCGTCCGCCCCCGACGATGGGAACAGGCCTACCGTTGGTCAGCCCTATCCTTCGGGAGTGGAACAGCGTGAAGTCCCGAGGCGAGGCGCCGAGCCGGTAGTTCCTCTCCGAGAAGTCGCCAAAGGCGAAGATGCCTGCGTTTTCGATGAAGAAATCCCGCTTCTCGGGAAAAAAGAGGGAGAACCGGGTCAGGTTCACCCTCTCCTGATCCACCTCGACCTGGGAAAAATCGGTTCGGTAGGTAAGGTCCAACGTGAGCCGGGAGGTCACGCCGTACTTCAGGTCCACCCCTCCGTCGAAACCCGAAGTCGCGCCGCTCGCCTCGGTCAGGGAACCGTCAGCGTTGTCGGCCAACACAAAGGGTTTTGCCGTGAGATTTCGAGGACGCGGTAGCCCCGAAAGGCCGGTCAGCGTTCCGGCCTCCGCCATGGTGTGAACCCTGGACCGCCGGTCCAGGGGAGCCCAATAGGCGTCTTCGTTTCGCCGGCGGATTCGGCGGAGGAAGTTGATACCCCAATCCTGCTCCTGCTGGTCGGGATTGTAGCGAAGTGTGGTGAAGGGGATGACCAACTCCACTGTCCAACCGCGACCATGGATGGTCGTCTCCACCTCGATGACCCCCTCCCATGCCAGGTTGTGGGACCTGGAGTTGTCGAAGGTCTGGCCGTCCTTTACGGCTCCCCTTGGGTTGATGAGGAACATGAAGCAGTTCCTCCGGTCCAGGTAGGTATCCAGGGTGACCGCGAAGACGTCGTCATGGTGGGTCTCGAAATCCTGCTCCAGATACCGGGCCATGATGTCGTCCGGATTGGAGTCGAGGAGAAGGGCCCCCACATAGAGGTTCCTGTCGTCATAGAGAATCTTGACCAGGGTCTTCTCCGATGCGGCGTATCCGACATCGGGCATGGCCTGAATGAACCCGGTGGCCGGAGTGGCCCCTTCCCACGCAGTTTCATCGAGGACCCCATCCACGACGACCGGCGAGGAGATCCTCGTGGCCATGGCCGTTGGTCGGGGAGCCTTTTCCGGATCGATGGGATCGGAGCCGAGGAAGCTGCTTGGCCCACCGCCGACGACCTGACCGCTGACCTCGTCTGAACCGGAAAGACCTGCGAGAGCGAAAAGGAGTACGGTGAGAGCCGCATTCCAGAATTGGGTGGAAGGACGGCCCCTGGGCGTTCGCCCCCTCGCGCCGAGCCATCGCAGATCAGATTCGTTCACGTCTCCACAACTCCCTTTCCGCCCTCCGCCCCAATGCCGCTCCGGGAGCTCTCTCCCGAGGCGGGCATACCGGTTGTCCTCCGGGTCGACGCCAGAGCATCGTCGAACTGGCGACGATAGAGTCGATGATAGACTTCACTTCGATGGAGAAGATCGGAATGGATGCCCCGGTCCACGATGAAACCACCATCGAGGACCAGAATCTCGTCGGCCCGAATCACCGTTGAGAGGCGGTGGGCGATGACCAGGGTAGTCCGACCAGCCATCAGATGATCCAAGGCATCCTGAACCAGAGCTTCGCTCTCGGCATCCAGGCTCGAGGATGCCTCGTCCAGGATCAACACGGCGGGCATTCTGAGGATCACCCGTGCGATGGCGATACGCTGCCTCTGGCCGGCACTGAGGGTCACACCCCTTTCCCCGACCGTCTGCTCGTATCCGCCCGGGAAGGCCGAGATGAACTCGTGGGCATGGGCCAGGCGAGCCGCTTCCTTGATCTCCGACTCCGAGGCCGAGCCCCTGCCGTAGGCCAGGTTCTCCATCACCGTGCCCGCGAAGAGCATGGGCTCCTGGGGCACGATGCCGATCTGGCTCCGAAGCTCCTGGATGCCCAGGCTCCTGACGTCGATCCCGTCCAGGGCGACCTCCCCACCTTCGACGTCGTAGAATCTCGGGATCAGCGCCGCCATGGTACTCTTCCCCGCACCTGAGCTCCCCACCAGGGCCACCCTCTGCCCCTCACGGATCTCCAGGTCGATTTTATCCAGGACGAGGGGAAGATCGGGCGCGTAGCGGAACGAAACCGACCGATAGGCGACCTCGCCCCGGACGGGCCTGGGCAGAATCGCCGGCGCCTCCGGCACTTTGAGATCGGACGGCCGACGGATGAAGTCGAAGATCCTCTCGGCCGCCCCGGCCGCCTCCTGGAGATTCCCATAGAAGCCGGCCAACGACATGATGGCGCCTGCAATGGTGACCGCATAGAGGAGAAAGGCCACCAGGTCCCCGGCGGTGAGGGCTCCCTCCAGGACCCTGTGCCCGCCCTCCCAGAGGACCAGCACGATGGCCCCAAAGGCCGAGAAGGTGATGGCCCCCGTAAGGCCTGCTCGAACCACCGCCCTCCGAAGTCCCTCGTCACGAACGGCGTCCACCGCTCCCCGAAACCGTTCCTCTTCCCATCCTTCTCGCGTGAATGCCTGGACCGTTTGAATCTGGGTGAAGACCTGCTCGGCCCTGGACACAGCCTCCGCCAATCGATCCTGGATTCGGGTGCTGAGGCGTTTGACGCGCCTTCCCAGAAGCCAACCCACCAGGGCCGTGGGGGGAATCGCCAGAAGCGTGGCAGCCGTGAGATAGGGGTCGGTGACGGTTACCAGCACCAGCGCACCGACCAGAAACACACCCTGGCGTATGAGTTCGGGTATGCCGAACCGGAGGACGCCCTGGATCAAGCCGGTGTCGGAAGAGATCCGCGAGGTCAATTCCCCGACCCGCCGGGTGTCGAAGAATCCCGGTGGTTGGTAAACCAGCGACTTGAAAAGATCCTGACGGAGCACGGCCACCACCCGCTCCGACGTGGAGGCAGTCAGATAGGACTGGAAGAAGTTGATGACGGCCTGGAGCGCGAAAAGTCCGAGGAGGCCGAGAGCGATGAGATTGACCTGCCTGAACCCCTCCCCGGAAACATCCTGAAAGGCCGAGTCCAGAAGCGCTCTCACCACCAGCGGGAAGGCGAGGCCGATTCCGGTGGCCATGAGAAGCAAGACTCCTGCCGTCAGGAGGGCGCCCTTGTGGGGATTCAGTCTGGGCAGGAGGAGCCGAAGAAAGCCCCAGGTCTGCTTCGGAGTGTAGCGTCCCGTTGACATGGCAGAGCAAGTTATCAGGAGAACGGGATCCATTCCACGCCGAGGAGGGAATGGAGCCCGGCATGGACGCCGTCGGCAGTTTTCTGCCTCCGTCCTGCAATCCTTGAACGTCGCCGGCCTCATGGGCCGGCCGGGTTTCGGTTCTTCAAGAACGAGAAGGCCCTCCACTCACGGAGGGCCATGGTCGGGGCCGCGGCCGCTTGGGGACTACGGAGTCAGTCGGCGGTGTCAGTCGGCCAAGGGGACCCTGATCTCCACCTCCCCACCTCCGCTTCCCCCGTTCCGGACGAAGATTTCTCCCCCCTGCCCGTTCACCGCCCGGCGCGCGTGGGGAAGGCCCAGGCCGAGGTTGCCTTCCGCCGTGCTGTAGAACGGGTCCATCGCCCTCATCAAAGCTTCGACCGAAAACCCCGGACCCTGATCCTTGATCAGCACTCGCGCAGTCTTTCCTTCGGTTCCCAGAATCAACTCCACCGGATGCCCTTCCCCAAACTCTGCCGCGTTGTGCAGAATGAGAAAGATGGAGTCCTTGATGGGCTCAGGCTCCACCTGGATACGGATGACCTCAGGGGGAGACTGAACCTTCACCAGGACCGACGACTGGGTGGCGAACTCACGGGTGACCGCCTGGACCAGATCGGCCAGGGCGATGGTCTCGGGATCCTTGGGCAGAGGAGGATCCTCCAGGAAGAACTCCAGATCCTCTACCGCGCCGAGGGCTTCGTCGGCGCCATCGCGCAAGTCCTCCGTCCCACCATCCAAACCCTCCAGAAGGGGAGCTTCGACGCGATGCCTCAGGAACTGGGCGATCCTGCCCAGCGCGCGCCTTGTCTCATCTCCCTGGTGGGGGTCCACTCGCGTCCATTCCTCGGAGAGCACGGTCCGTAAGGCTTTGATCTCCTGGATTTCTCCCGGATCGGTACGCTCCGGGTGCGGGAGATTGCCGGCTTTGAGCCCTCGGAGAAGAGACTCCAGCTGCCGTCGGGGGCCCTCGGCTCCCCTTTTTGCTCCCACGAACCAGGCCACGAACGCACCCAGGATGAGTCCGAGGCCAAAAAAGAAGGCTGCGTCCATCATCGCTTTCTTCGGGTTCAGGTCTCGTGAAGGCGCCACCCATTCTTCTCGAAAAGGCGGCGCAAGCCGTCCGGCTGAGGATCTTGGCCATCCTCGTCTCGCCGGGCAATAGGTAGGGAAGGGTGTTGTCGGCACCCTTTTGAGGATACCGTGGTAGACGGTTGGGCGGGAACCGGCAATCCTCCGCCGGGTTTTCTTGAGGAAAAGGACGGAATGATGGCCACCGAATTCGACCTGCAGAACCTTCTTGCTGCGAGCGGCGACCGGGAGAACCCTGGCCCGACGGAGATGGCCGAGCTCATGAGCTCGATCCGCACCATCGCCGTGGTCGGGGTATCGAGGAACCCCGAGAAACCCGCCCGGCGCGTTCCCGCCTATCTTGCCGCCAAGGGATACGAGATCGTCCCTGTGAACCCCTTCGTCGAAGAGATCTTCGGAAAAAGGGCATTCGATTCCCTGGACGAGGTCACGGATCCCGTGGACATGGTTCTGGTCTTCCGGCCGTCGGCCGAGGCAGCGGTATTGGCGGGGGAGGCAATGGAACGGTCAGAGCGACCGGCCATCTGGTTACAGCAGGGCATCTGGGCGGAGGACGTGGCCGTTCGGGCCCGGAAGCTCGGAATCACCTTCGTGCAGGATCTTTGCGCCTACGAGGTCCACAAAGCGTTGGCCTCGGAATAGGGATCGTGATCGGCCCCCGGGAAAGGCGCTCCTGACAAGCTTCTGTGAAACTCCGAGACGATCAGTCCATCCCGGAGAGAGCTTCCGTCACACGGTCCGCGTGCCCCTTCGGCCTCACCTTTCGCCAGGCCTCCTTGACGATCCCTTCCTCATCGATCAGGAAGGTGCTTCTCTCGATCCCCCAGTACTTCTTCCCGTACATGGACTTTTCTTTCCAGACCCCGTAGGCATCGGCCACCTCATGCTCCTCGTCGGAGAGGAGGCGGAAGTTGAGGCCGTGCTTGTCTCGGAATTTCTCGTGGCTCGAGATGGGGTCGGGCGAGATCCCCAGGATCACGGCTCCCTTTTCCGCGATGGCTGGCTGGTGATCCCTGAGATCACATGCCTGCGTGGTGCATCCGGACGTGAGGTCCTTCGGGTAGAAATAGAGAACCACCTTCCGGCCCCTCAGGTCACGGAGCGAAACCTGTGAACCGTCGTCTGCCGGCAGCGTGAAGTCCGGCGCGGCAGCACCTTCCGTTACCATCGATTCCTCCAAGACAATGGGGAGCGACTCCTCCCTTGTTCGCGGGGCACTCAGTGCCTTAGTCCAGACCGGAGACTACCCACCGACAGAGGTCATGTTTCCGAGCCTGGCAAGAAACGTGTTCGACCGGGACGGACCGTCCCAGGCAGGACCGTAGGATGGAGCTCGAAAGGCCGGTGATGAGGGCGCATGCCGCCCCGCCGGGATCCAACTCGAGCAGGAAGTGCCCTCGGGCCTCCAGAGAGAACGGGCCGTGGGCGAAACCTCCTATTGGTCTCCCGAAGAGGGCCTTGATCCGTTTGCGTGTCAGGGTCCTCGCTCGCGAGAACTTGGCCTTCTCCGGAAGGAGTCGCCTGAGGCCTCCCGGGCGTCTGAGATCCTCCGCCAGAAGCTCACCTGCCTGGAGGAACGCCTCCTCAGCGTCGGGGCGACGGAGAACCAGTTGGAAGAGATCGAGGGCTTGCTGGTCGGTGATCCGCTCTCTCCGCCGAACCTGCTCCCGGAAGAGGCGAATCTGCTGCTCCACCACATCGCTCAGGCCCAGCCGTCGCGGCATGGTCTGAGCAGGGTCTTCCGCGGCCAGAACCTCCGTCGGCAGATCCAGCGCCCGGATCACCTCCAGGATCGACAGTCCTACGAGGGCTGCGACTCGTCCTTTTCCGCTAGTCTGGGTCACAGAGGCTTCGCGGTCTCGGGTTATGAACCGTTCAATCTCACATCCGCCGGGAGCTCATGGTGCCCCAGGTTCGTGAGGGAACTGGTAATCTCGGAATTCTCCTCGGCAAGGGCAACGCACGGTCGAACAATCGATCAAACCGTACCGAAATGACAGTGACGCCCCCTCGCACAGGCCCGATCTTTGTAATACGGATGGGAGAGTCGGTTCTCCTACTCCGTCCCTGATCGGTGGGGAGCGGTTCGACGATTGCTCGGTGGCCCTGGGGGGGGCTGGTTCATGCCCCGAGTTCGTCGGCCCTCCCCCCTTTCGTTTCGGCTCTCTCCACAACACCCTCTCCCCACTACAATCTTCTTTCGAAAAACACCCCCTTGCGCTCCATCGAAGCTGATATATTTTAAATTCAAAGTTCTTAACCCTTGAAAAAGGGTTGGATGAAAATTTGGCCACTGGCTTTCCCGAACCCTGAAGGAATTCGACATGTCCGTCAACGTAGCGATGGAGCAGGAACAGCTCAGGGATCTCAGGCCCCTTACGGAGCTGACCGACGAAGAACTCGTCACGGCCCACCTGGATGGCCGCCGCGGCGCCTTTCAACACCTTTTCGGCCGGTATCGGGATCGCCTCGTGCATTTCATCATCCGCAAGACAGGCGACGCCGATCGGGCCCAGGATCTGGTCCAGGAGGCTTTCATCAGAGTCACGCGTCACCTCCACAGGTTCGACACGACCAAGAAGTTCTCCACCTGGGTCTACACCATCGCCAGCAACCTCTCCAAGAACGAGCTGCGGAACCGGTCTCGCAGCCCCCTGGTGCTTTTCCAGAAGTTGGAGAACTCATGGGACAGCGACCACCGGCCCCTTCAGTTCGAGGATTCGAGGATGCGTCCGGACGATCTGTACCGGAAACGATACCTCCGCCGCATCGTTGAAGAGACCGTGGAGGAGCTTCCCGAGCACCATCGTCTCGTGTTCAGGCTTCGGGAGCTCGAGGGCAAGAGCTACGAGGAGATCGCCGAGATCACAGGCGTAAATCTCGGCACGGTGAAGAGCCGGCTACACCGGGCTCGGAATTCATTCGCCCAACGAATCGAGCCTCTACTCAACTAGGAGCCCGCCCGACCTGAGGGCGGGATCGGAAGTCCGAACCCATCATGGGTTCGGGCTTCTTTCTTTTCCACGGCGGACGGACCCTCCCGATCGGAGCCCGAAGCAAAGGACAGGCCCCGGCGTTCGCTTCTTTGTGTCGCCGACAAGCCATGCTAATTTGAGGGATCCCTGGCCGATCAGGGATGCCGATTCGACGACCTCCATCCAAAGCTGCGCGACCCATGTTCGAGAACCTTCGGAATGCCTTCCGT
>Ga0180435_10003907_pt1 | contig 14828 bp, 10 predicted proteins | sample SS_ome_3_FD_132467 | JGI IMG/M metagenome (GOLD analysis project Ga0180435, IMG submission 132467) | Hypersaline lake sediment archaeal communities from the Salton Sea, California, USA - SS_3_S_1 metaG | ecosystem: Environmental > Aquatic > Non-marine Saline and Alkaline > Hypersaline >... | reverse complement strand
CGTCGGCGAGGAGCTCGTCGAGCGGCTTCATGGCCGACTCGTAGCTTTGTGTGCCCGAGTACGGCGGATCGAGGTAGCAGATGTCGCCCTGGACGGCTGCGAGGAACTCGAACACATCGCCCCGGCGGGCTTCGTTCTGCTGGCCGTTGCTGAATATTCCGGCGTTGATCCTTGGTAGCAGGCGCTCGGCTAGGCGTAGCGGATGTCGCGGCAGGCCGCGGCTGACAAGGTCGCGCACGTAGTTGGGGTTCATCGTCTCCCACTCGCCCGCTGCAGCCTGCTTGATGATCGTCTTGGCGCCGAAGTTGCCCATCGGGCGCAACTTCAACGCATGATGAACTACCAGTAGAGCACCAAGCCAACGAGAGTACCCAGCGCAATCGAGACTATTACGCAGAACGTTGTCCAAATAGGCTCCGTGCTGATTCGGGAATACATCAGGGACCAGATTTGCTTGTGCATAGCCAACCTCCGTATTGGGCTGAGAAAGGCGGACCAGGTCCGCGTGAGTGAGCTTCGTAGAGTCGTTTTCGATCAGGGCCTTGCCGACGATGTAGCTGCGCTCGGCGACGTCGTTGCAAACAACACGGTAGCCGCGGGCCTTGGCATACAGGGACACCGAGCCACCGCCGAGGAAGGCGTCGACGAACACAGGGGCGTCAGCAGGTCCGGGAAGGTCCTTGAAGATCTGGCCGAGGAGGCGCCGTTTGCCACCGAAGTAGGCTGGAAGGGCTTTGAAGATACGCATCACGCCTTCTTCCCGGTGCGCACAGCGCGGCCATACGAGATTAGCTCTCGCGACTCGACGGGTTAAAAAGACGTGTTATAATGGGGATACCGTAAAGGCTAGCGAACAAGACCATGGTAGCCGTACAGTACCAGTCACGTCAACAATTAATTAATACAAACATGGAGCAGTGTATGTCACAGGATACGGCAAAACACCTTGATGACGAGAAACATACACAGCTTACCCAAATACTCAACTACCACAACCAGGACAGTCCTGAAATCATCAGCAAAGTTTCAGAGCAAATAAAGAGTTTGTCGTCATCCTACTGTGTTGTTTACACAATGATGTCCAGCGCCACCACATTGTCCCTATCAAAACACAAACGCCGGTTGGGACGTCTCCACAAACACGCATCAAAGATTAAATCGGAGTTCACCTCAATGGACAGTAATGAACTTCAGCTTTTCGCATACCAAGCTCACAAATTTATTCAACCTGAACCACTCAGCGGTATTGATGGCCTAAATGCATGTGCATCCTGGATGAACTGGCTAGCAGATGCGACCCACACAATCAGCGAAATCATGGGAAAACCATCACCCGGGCAACCACTTAGGAAAAACCAATTGTATACGGTGCGTTATTTAGTTGTTCGTGATCTAGCAAGAGTGTACGAGGACATCCTGGGAGAACCACCAGCAAGCAATCCAGCCTCCCTTTTCCACGAGCTCGTGATACTAACGCTAGAAATCGTGACGGGTATCTTGTACCAAGACCTCGGCCATCTCGTGCGCGACGCCCTCGCTGGCAAAGAAATCCCCGACTGCAAATACGGCTAACCCGCTGTCGCACAACGCACGGCACCAATCACTCGATTATCGCATAATTGAAGCCATATCGGCCCCTCCGAATTCACGGTTCACTGCTAGAGACGATCGAGGGAGGCACGTGCCAAGCCCCGATCTGGGATTCAGGCTTTCCCGAACGAGCGATGCTCCGGACGGACAACCTGAGGTAGTGAAAGTGAGTGAACCTTGGAATGGAATCCCAGCCACAGGGCTAGACCATCACAGGGCCTTCTAAAGGCATCCCGATCTGCAACGACTCGGGAGGTGGGGCCGTGAGTGATGAATTCCTAATCAAATCAGAAATCATGACGAACGAGCGGATTGTCTCGGTCTCTCTATTGGCTCGTTATCTCTATTTCGCCATGATCTTATTAGCGGATCAAGAAGGCCGTGCTCCAGCATCCTCGTTGACTTGGAAGTCACTCGCCTCCCTGTGGGGTGCCGCTGAGATCTCTGACGTAGAGATAGCTCAAGCCATCAAGGAGCTCCATCAAGCCGGATTGATCGTGCTGTACGATGACGACCGTCGTCTCTTCTTGCCAGGACGCTTCGAGCACAACCGAAATCGGAAATGGTGGAAAAGCAGCAAGCATCCGCTCCCACCACTTGAGGTACTGGCCCGCTATCCCGAATATCTCAATCGCCTCCGCTGCCTAACTACCAGAGGACATATGTATGAAACCACTGATGAGGCACGCCGCTATCCAGAACTGCGGGCCGAGGAAGGGCCAACCCAAGGAGGCAAGGGCAAAGGGGAGGAACTTGGAGGCAATAAGGAGGAGTCTACGAGGAATCAGGAGGCATCTGGCATCGGAGTAGGAGTAGGAGTTGATATAGATAATATGTCCGCTTCGCGGCCATCTCCTGCTTCTGATGGCGAGCCAGTTGAGATCCCCTACTCAGTAATCATCGCCCACCTCAACGAAAAAGCCGGCACCCGCTTCCGCGCTTCATCTAAACACACTCTCAAATACATCAGGGCTCGCTGGGGCGAAAACTACCGCCTCATAGATTTCCTTACAGTAATCGACAACATGACAACCGCCTGGATAGCCGATCCCAAAATGCGTGCATTCCTGCGCCCACAAACGCTTTTCGGCTCCAAGTTCGAAAGCTATCTCAACAGCAACCCCCAGAACCACAACCCAATTGATTCTGCCTATCAGCCCTTCAAGGAGGATGAGCGTGACTACGAAAAGCGGTAACCAGGGCCCAACTCATGACACGGAAGTCCAGGTGCTAGGTGCCCTGCTGGCCGACACCAGCGCCATCTACGAAATCATGGTTGGTCTCGCCGCAGCCGACTTCCTTGATCCGTCGCATGCCAAGATCTACGCGGCCATGCTGCGCCTAGCTGAAAAAAACAAGCCAACCACAGTCACGACCGTAGCCAATGCCCTGGGCCATCACCTCGACAGCGTAGGCGGCACCGACTACCTGCACATGCTCTGGTGCTATTCTGCTACTGCACTCCACCTCACTGACCATGCAGCGCTGATTCGCGGGCAACGGAAACGGCGCGACTTGGTCCGGATCTGTAAGGAGGGTATTCGTGTCGCTGGTAACGACTCCAATGAGTTGCCAGAAACAATCGATGGTCTCGTCGAGCAGCTGCTATCCATCTCTCATGACCCCACGACCGGACAGATGGTCGACTTGCGTGATGAGCTCGGGCCTGCATTTAAGGCCGCCGAGCAAGCCTCGCGTGGAAATACGGAAGCCTCCGGGTTGAGTACTGGCTTTGTCAGCCTTGATGCAATCATCGGTGGGTTGAAGTCCGGCAATATTGTCCTGCTGGCAGCGCGTCCCTCAATGGGCAAATCTGCAATGGCGATGAACATCGCTGCATCTGTGGTTGGCAGCACGGAAAAGACCGTCCTCATATTCAACCTTGAGATGAGTGCACGTGAATTGACCTATCGGCTAGTAGCAGCCGAGGGCGATCTCGACACACAGCGCATGATGCGCGGCAAGCTAGACGGTAACGAATGGGGTCGCTTCGGTGATGCTTGCAATGCCATCGAGCCGCTTGCCGACCGTCTTCGCGTTCTCGATCAATGCTATCTAACTCCGGCCATCATGCGGGCTCACATGCGACGGGAGATGCGCAGGGCGGATATTGGTCTTGTAGTTGTCGACTACCTGCAGCTGATGGCCTCGGGGCGGCGGCGGGAAAACCAGAATGTCGAGATCGCCGCTATAAGCCGGGGCCTGAAGATCCTCTCTCGTGATTTCAATGTGCCCATCCTAGCTCTTAGCCAACTAAACCGCGGGATCGAGAACCGGAGCAACCCACTTCCGCGGCTCGCCGATCTGCGGGACTCGGGGTCCCTTGAGCAAGACGCGGACTGCGTGATCTTCATCCACCGAGACGAGAACAGCGCTAATGCCAAGATCATCGTTGCCAAGCAGCGCAACGGCCCCAAGGGAACGATCGAACTGCACTGGGATGCTAAGTCGATCAAGTTCCGTGACGTTCAGGAGGCCGTCCATGCCTGAGCAACAGACAAGCAGCACTACACAGAGTTTCATCGTGTCTAACGTTCAACTCCGTTTTGTAGAAAACGGCAGAGATGGGCTTCTCGCCTGGGCCAGCTGTGTGATAAACAACGCGGTTTTCCTGAACAATGTCGCCGTGCGTGAGAGCATATGCGGTGGAATCCGCCTGACCTATCCGGCCAAAGCCTCTCAAGGACAACGACGGTATTACTACTTCAATCCGATCAGTCGTGAAGCCGCTGCTGTGATTGAACAAGCTATCCAAGAACAGATCCGCCGACTGTTGCCCCAGGCGAGCACTGTAAATAAGAGGGGCTGGGCTCGATGAGACACACGACTGCAGCCCGACGCGATAGTTCGGTTGACGAGATCGCCGACATCCTCGCCGAGGCATATCTCCATTTGCGGGCGTCAACACGCTCAGGTGGCAAGGACTGTGACAATACGGATAGCACTACCAAGGATCCCCTCCTCAAAGCACTTGATAACTCCTGCGGCCGAAGGGATGAATCGAAACGCGAGAACTACCCCAACTAGTTGCACCGAAAAAGGATCGAATGACTGCGGAAGGATTGAGCAGGTAGAGCAGCGATGAGCAAGGTCGCCTTCTACACCCGGATCAGCCTCGACGAGGAGAAACAGAAATTCTCGCTCGCGGCGCAGAAGGATCGCCTTGAGGCGTTCTGTACGAGTCAGTACGGCTCCGACTGGCAGCTCTACACCGCCTACCGGGACACAGATAGCGGCACTCCCCTCAATCGCCCGACGTCCAGCAGATGCTCCTTGACGCTCAGGCTGGAGCCTTCGACACGCTCCTCGTGTTCAAGGTCGACCGCCTCTCCCGCCGAGTCCGTGAACTCGCCTGGGTCGTTGACGAGCTGACCAAGCACGGCATCGCTCTGCGTAGCATCACCGAACCGTTTGATACTTCGAATCCCGCCGGGAAGATGATGCTCCAGATGCTTGGAGTGTTCGCCGAATTCGAACACTCGACGATCATCCAGAGGACCAAGGCCGGGATGCAGAAGAAGGCCGAGACGGGAAGCTGGCCCGGGGGCCCGGTCCCCCTCGGCTACAGCTACGACAAGGAGGACGGCCTTCAAGTGAACGAGGCCGAGGCCGTGATCATTCGCAAGATCTTTGATCTCTACACCCAGGACAAGGAAGGCTCCAGCGCGATCTGCGCTCGTCTACACGAGGCTGGTTACCGAAAACGGAGCGGCAAGAAGCTGGACCGGAAGGCTGTGCTCCACATTCTCAAGAATCCGTTCTACATAGGAAAGTTCAGGTGGGAGCAGCAGGTCTACGATGGGGAGCACGATCCCATCGTCTCGCTCGAGACCTTCACGAAAGCCAACGAGATCCTCCAGAAGCGTGTCGCCGAATCGCCCGGCACCAGGCTCCACAACCAGGACGAACATATCCTTAGCGGCATCATTCGATGCTCTCGGTGCAATTCGGCAATGGTCGGGGTGAGTTGCCGGAAGAAGGGCACCAAGATCCTGTACTACGCCTGCCGCAAGCGCCTGGACACGAAAGACTGCGATCAGGGATACGTCCGGGCCGACTGGTTGGAGGCCAAGATCCTCGACGAGGTACAAGCCATATTTCGCAATGAGGCACTCCTCGCCGATATCTGGCTCAAGGCCAAGGAGAAGCTGAGCGAGCAAAACCCGGACATCGAAGCTGAACTCCAGCACCTTGAAACTAGCCAGCGGACCGTCCAGGCCAAACTCGACCGATACTTCGCCGCCTTCGAGACGGGCGCCATGGAGCCTTCCGTGTGTAGCGAACGTGTCCAGGACCTTCGGGCTCAGTTGGAGCAGCTGGAGGGACAGCAGGGGGCCCTGAAGGGACGACGAGAGGCCCTCGACATTCCCGCGATCAAGCAGGACTTCATCGACCAGATCCTGACCAACCTCCAGGGCGTCGTCGAGGCCGTACCTGGAGCACAAAAAAAGCACCTTCTCCACATGCTCGTGAAGAAGGTGCTCATTCGGGACAGGCGATCGGCGGAGATCTGGTACCGGCTTCCGCAGGAGTCTCCGGTTCGCATACTGTCCGATTTGGTACCCCGTACGGGACTCGAACCCGTGTTACCGGCGTGAGAGGCCAGCGTCCTAGGCCACTAGACGAACGGGGCATCTATGCCATTCAGTATGCAGCTTGATGGCTGCATACGCAATGTCCGATGGTTGCCCGGGGAGGATTTGAACCCCCATCGACTGATCCAGAGTCAGCTGTCCTACCATTGAACGACCGGGCAATCGGCTCAGGAATATAGATCAGGGCCCTGGAAAATGCAAGGAATCAGGGCCCGGTTTCGGCCCCGTCCGGGACCTCCGGGAGGTGGCCCAGGAGGTGGGCGTGGAGGGCCTCCGGGGACTGCAGATCGGCCCGTACGGTGCCGTAGGCGGCGGGCAGGAGGATGAAGGGGTAGGTCTGGGGGCCGCCGAGGCCGCCGTGGCTGCCGACCTGCTCCTCGAAGACCACCACCCGCTGGCGATCGCGCAGGGCCCCGTTGACGATCAGGTCGCCGGACATGTCGCCGTCGACCAGGCGGGCCAGTTCCCGCGACCACAGCTCCGTGTCCCAGTAAGGCGTCAGGGGGTCCGTGTCGCCGCGCAGCTCGCCCGTGGCCAGGTTGCGGACGCCGTCCCCGCCGATCATCAGGGGCGAGCCGTCCGGATCGCGCGCCAGGACGAAGCCGATGCCCGGGTGGCTGGCCAGTCCCTCCACCAGGCCCGGATAGAGCGAGCGCACCTCCTCCAGGTGCAGGGGACGCGGCGAGCCCTTGCGGTAGATGTGCGCCAGACCGCCCGACACGCAGACGATCAGGGAGGTCTCGGCATCGGCGTCGGGGGGCGGCGCGGCCTCTTGCCGCCGGCGCATCCTCTCGAGGGTCCGCTGGCCGCGGGCCTTGAGCCAGGTGTGTTGTTCCAGTTCGCTCAGGCGCATCTCCTCGAGAAGACCGCCCACGTAGGCCGCTTCGGGTTCGACGGGCGGACTGACCGCGATCACGCGCCCGGCCAGCTCCCGCACCAGGTCGTCCAGGCGCTTGCCGTAGAGGCGGCTGAAGGGCACGCTCTCGCTCTGGCCGTGGTCCGAGAGCAGGACCAGGTCGTAGGCCGTCGGGGCGTTGCGCATGATCTGGCGTCGCAGGCGCTGCAGCTTGCGGTCGAAGGCGGTCAGGGTGGAGCGGGCCTCCCCCGCGTCGGGTCCGGCGTGATGGGCCACCTCGTCGTAGCCCACGAAGTTCGAGTAGATGACGGGCACGCCGCGGGCCACGTCCTGCTCCAGCCAGTAGAAGCCCGTCTCGCGCAGAAAGGCGTTCCCGACCGCCCGCATGGCCGCCATGCGCAGGTTGCGCCCGATGAGGCGCTTGCGCCGGTTGAAGCGCGAGGCCACGTGCCAGAACAGGGCGGTCCCGAAATCCCAGAGGGTGGCCATCACGGCGGTGGTGTAGGCGTAGGGGTTGAGCCAGAAGAGGGAGAAGTCGGCCCTCTCGCCGGGCTGCTTGTGCTCGCCGCCCTCGCGCACCGCCGACAGGGTCATCAGCCGCTTGGCGGCCCCGCCCCCGAACATGCTGTTGATGCACGAGCCCCCGGCCAGCAGCGCCGTGGCACCGGCGGCCACGGCGGCCTCGGCGTCGCGCAGGTCGGCCGGGCTGCTGGCCACCATCACCCGGTCGCGGGCGCGGTCGTACCAGCGGTAGCCGGGCACGCCCGAGCGGGTGCCGTAGAAGAGCCCCCCCTGCACGGCCGGCGTGTTGGACGGCAGACCCGACTGCCAGCGGTAGAGCCGGTGCGAGCCCAGCCCGAGCAGCGCCGAGACCGCCGGCATGCGTCCGCGACGCACCGCGCGCATGAGGCTGCGCCACGACAGGCCGTCGATCTGCAGGATCAGCAGTCCCCGGCTCTGTCCGGGACGCGCACGCGGTCCGTAGCGCAGGCCGACCCGCCGCAGCAGGGTCTGGAACAGCGGATAGACCTCGTCGATGCCCAGCCAGGACGTGAGACTGGTGTTGACCACCGTGATCAGGGCCACGCCCAGGAAGGCGTGCCACGGCCCGTCGATGTGGAAGGCCGGCTCCAGCCAGGCCATCAGGTAGAGCAGCCCGGCGTTGATGAAGAGCGTGGGCAGGCCCTGGGTCCAGGCGTTCAGGGGCAGGACGGCCAGCACCAGCAGCGGCCGCACCGTCAGCATGAGCAGGGCGAAGTAGATGGGCAGCAGCAGCGGCGCCCGCCACCAGTGGGGCAGGGCCGTGTCGAACCAGATGCCCGGCAGGATCAGCGTGACCAGCGCCAGCGATCCGGCGTTGACGACCCACACGAGCAGGTAGCGGATTATGATGCGCAGGTACAGGGCGCGGCTCCCGGGATCGGAACACATTCGTTTCGCCGACTTGGATCACGATAAGACGAATCCGGCGATCCGGCTGATCGTCCCGGTGGGTATACTAGCATCAATGACGAGACATCGACACAAGCAGGAGGAGCCTGTCAGTTCGTCAAGACCGCCTCGTCGCTGAGGATCCGTCCGTCGAGCATTTCTATGGTCCGCCGGGCGTAGCTCGCATAGTCCGGGGAATGGGTCACCATCACGATGGTGGTCCCCTCGTCGTTGAGCTCAGCGAGGGTCCGCATGACCTCGCCGCCGTGTGTGGAATCGAGGTTGCCCGTCGGCTCGTCCGCCAGGACGAGCGCCGGCTGGGTCACGACGGCCCGCGCGACGGCTGCGCGCTGTTGCTGGCCACCGGAGAGCTGCTGGGGGAAGTGGTTCCCCCGCGCAGCGAGGTCGAAGCGGTCGAGGACCTCTGCGACGCGCTGTCGGCGGATCTCCCGGGGAACCTCCTGGTACAGCATGGGCAGTTCGACGTTCTCGCGGATCGTCAGCTCGTCGATGAGGTTGAAGCTCTGGAACACGAAGCCGATGCTGTCCTTGCGGATGGCCGACCGCCTCCGTTCGGCGCAGCGCGAGACGTCCTCGCCCATCAGCACGTAGCGGCCGCTGTCGGGCTGATCCAGCAGGCCGAGGATATTCAGCAGGGTCGACTTCCCGCAGCCGGACGGTCCTATGATCGAGACGAACTCGCCGTCCTCGACTTCGAAGGCCACGTCGCCGAGGGCCGTGGTCTCCACCTCATCGGTCCTGTACGTCTTGACGAGATCCGAGATCCTGATCATGACTTTCTCTCCTTGCCGATTCGATCCGATCATCGCAGATCCAGTTCCTCCGCTCCGCCATAGCTCGCGTAAGAGGAGGTGATCACCCGCTCGCCGGGGTCGAGACCGGCGAGCACTTCATAGTGGGCAGCGTTCCGACGTCCGAGCTGCACGGAACGCTTCCTGGCCGCCTGGCCGGACGCGTCGACGACGTAGACCCAGCGGCCGCCCGTCTCCTGGAAAAAGCCGCCGGTCTCCAGGAGGACGGCGTCGGTCGCCTCGCCGAGCGAGAGATCGACATGCAGGGTCTGCCCGCGGCGCAGACCCGCCGGCTCGACGCCGACGAAGACCAGATCCACCTGGAACCGCCCGTCGCGGATCTCGGGAAAGACCTTGTCGACGCGGACCTCGAAGGTGTCGTCGGAAACCGTGCCGCCGCCCGCCAGGTCCCGTGCGATCCGACCGACATAGTGCTCGTCGATGCGGGTCCGGGCCTTGAAGCCGTCCAGGATGTCGATCTGCCCCAGTCGCTGCCCTCGGGATTTCAACTCGCCGACCTGGGCCGTCAGGGATGTGAGGTGGCCGGTCACCGGCGCCTTGACGACAAGATTCTCCAGGTTGCGTCTGACGACCTCGAGATTGGCCTCCATCTGCCTCAGCGAGCTCTCGAGCTGGTCGATCTGAACCTGCTGGAAGAGCGAGTCCTGCCGCTGCGCCTCGCCGGTCAGCGCCAGCCTCTGCTCCAGATAGTCCAGAGCCTCCCGAGCCTCGATGAGTTCGTCCCGGGCGAGCAGTCCCTCGCGCGAGAGCTCGATGTTGTGCTCGACGAGACGGCGTTGCCGCGAGATCTCGTGTCCGAGCTCGAGACGTTCGCGGCGGATCTCCAGACCGTTGCGGGCCATGCTGAGCCGCGTCGTGCGCAGGTCGTTGCTGCGTTCGGCAATCTCCGCCTCGCGCTGCATCACGTCCATCAGGAGATCCGTGTTGGCGAGACGCAGGATCGGATCCCCGGCGATCACGAACTGGCCGGCCTCCACGTGGATGGAATCGACGAGCCCGCCTTCGGCCACGTCCAGGTAGTGGGTCCTGACGGGCACGACGGTCGCCGAAACCGGTATGAAATCCCGGAACGCCCCCTGCCGGACCGTCGACATCGTCAGCCGCTCCGTCCGCACCGCCAGGCTCGAGCGCCCGAGGCCGTCGAGCAGCAGGACAGCGAACGCGGCGGCCAGCGCGCACGCCGCCGCCAGGAACCACCCCCGGCGCCTGAGCCAGCGGCGTCTCGCCAGGGGCCGGTCCATGCCGGTACGCGCCTCTGCATACGGGGTCGTCATCACTCGTACCTCAGAGCGTCAGCCGGATTCCTGAGCGCAGCCCGGCATGACTGGTAGCTCACCGTCAGCAACGCGATCACGAGCGCCAGCGCCCCGGCGAGCAGGAACACCACGGGGCTCAGATCGGCGTGGTAGGCGAAGCCCGACAGCCAGCGCCGGGCCGCGTACCAGGCGACCGGCCAGGCGATCAGGTTGGCCAGGAGCACCCACCTGCTGAAGTCCCGGGACAGCAGCAGCACGATGCCCGCCACCGAGGCACCGAGGATCTTCCTCACGGCGATCTCCTTGGTGCGCCGCTCGGCCGTGTAGGCCGCGAGGCCGTAGAGACCGAGGCAGGCCACGAAGATGGCCAGCGAGGTGCCGTAATCGACGATCGCGCGGATGCGCTCCTCCGGCGCGTACTGGTCGTCGAGCATCTCGTCCAGGAAACGGCTCTCCAGCCGGTAGCCGGGCTCGTAGTCGCGGATGGTCCTCTCGATCAACGACATCGCCGTGGGGATCGCCTCGCCGGTCAGGCCGATGCAGACGGTATCGATGCCCCAGCCGGGAAAGATCGCCAGCGGCATGATCTCGTCGCGAAGCGTCTGGACGTGGAAATCCTTCACCACGCCGATCACGCGCCCGGTCGAATCCCAGATCGAGACCCGCTTGCCCAGTGGGGAGTCCAGGCCCATCCGGCGGACGGCGGTCTCGTTCAGGACCACGCCGTCGCTCAGGTCGCCGGGATGGTCCGCGGAGAAGAAACGACCGGCGGCCATCTCGAGGCCGAAGACGCGCTCGAAGGACGGATCGCAGCCCATGACTCCGAAGCCCGCGATGTAGTCTCCGGCCGTCTTGCCCTCCCAGCCGACATCCTCGCCGCTGGCCGTGGATTCGCGACGGACCGGCGGCGCGTTGACCCGCGTCACGCCCACGATGGTGGGATCGGCCTCCAGTCGGTCCCGGAAGGACTCGAACTGGTTCGAGACGGGGCCCGAGAGCGGGAAGACCATCACGTTCTCCAGCTCGATGCCCAGGTCCTTGCCGCGGATGTAGTCGAGCTGCCGATGGATGACCAGTGATCCGATGATCAGGAATATGGAGATGGCGAACTGGCTCACCACCAGAATGCGCCGGAACCAGGACTTGCCGCCGGACGAGAGCGGCACGCCCCGGAGGACGCCGACCGGCGGATGCGACGACAGCCGGAAGGCCGGATAGGAACCGGACGCCAGACCGGCCGCCAGGGCGACCGCCGTGAACGCGAGGATCGATCCCGCGTCGACCGGAACGGCCAGATCCTTGAGGGCCAGACGGTTGAAATGAGGCAGCAGCAGCTGCACGAGCCCCACGGCCAGGCCCGCGGCGAGCAGCGCCAGCAGGACGGCCTCGCTCAGGAACTGCCGGACGAGCTGTCCGCGTCCCGCGCCGAGGACCTTGCGGACGCCGACCTCGACGGCCCGTCCCGAGGACCGGGCCGTCGACAGGTTCATGTAGTTGAAGCAGCCGATCAGCAGGACCAGCAGAGCGATGGTCGAGAAGACGTAGACGTAGGTGATCATGCCGCCGCCGGCGACGTCGTGCAGCCGCTCCTTGAGCAGGGGATGCATCCTGACCGCGACGGACGTGTCCGAGAAGTGGGGCTGCAGGACACCGGCGATCTTCTCGGAGACCGCGTGGGCGTCGGCATCCGGCCGCAGCCGGATGTACGTGAGATAGTTGCCGACCTTCCAGTCCTCGAGATCCCTGCCCCACAGGGGTTTGTGGACCCCGAAGTCAATCATCGCGTCGAAGGGTCTCAAGGTCGTGTTGCCCGTCGGCATCTCTATGATCCCGGTCACCTTGGCGTCGTACCAGTCCATGATCCGGACGGTCTGCCCGATGGGATCCTCGTCGCCGAAGTACTTGCGGGCCGTCTCCCCGGTCAGGACGATGTTCGGCAGATCCGCCAGGGCCGTCTCCCGGTCTCCGAGCAGGAAGCGCACCGAAAACATGTCGAAGAACGCGGGGTCGGCCAAGGCGACGAGTTCGTTGAAGCACTGGTCGTCGCGCGTCACCGACCAGTTGTAGTTCATGAAGCGGACGGCATCGACGATCTCGGGATAATCGGCCGCCAGGGCGGGCCCCAGGGCCGCCGGGTTGACCGAGGAGAAGCGACGGCCGTCCGAAGAATCGAACTGCCTGTAGAGACGGTGGATCTCCCGGGCGTGAGGATAGCCCCGATCGTAGCCCAGCTCGTTGCGCACCCAGAGCATGATCAGGACGCAACAGGCCAGACCGATGGCCAGACCTCCGACGTTGATGGCCGAGAACACCTTGTGACGCTTCATGTTGCGCATGGCTACGGTCAGGGTGTTTCCGAGCATCACCGTATTCCAGTAGACGAGATTTCCGATCGCTCCGGGCACGGCGGCGGCGACCTGCGACCAGTAGAAACAACGCGCGCGGGTCGGGCCGTCATGCGCCGCGTGGGTGCGGTAGCGCTCCTCCAGATCGCCGAGGGCGCCCTCGGCGGTGCGGCGGTCCATCAGACGCGACAGGATCATCGTCGCCAGGGCGGGCGGTCCACCGTGTTCACGCTCGTTCATGGGGTATCGAACTCCAGGACAGGGATGTCGGACCAGATCCGGGCGTTGATGCGACGGACCTGCTGCAGGGCCCGCCGGCCGTGGGGCGTGAGGTGGTAGTAGGTCTTGCTGCGGCCGCCGCGCTCCGGCGTCGGCTCGCCGCGGGTCGTCTTCAGCAACCGTTTGCGATGCAGGCGCGACAGGGGGCCGTAGATCGCTCCCGGCTGCCAGGTCTCGCCGGTGGCCCGGGCCACCTCTTCGCAGATGCTGATGCCGTAGGCCTCATCCTGGAGCCGCCATACGGCCAGCAGGATGATCTCCTCGATTCGCGATAGCAGCTTCATCGATCCTCCCGGGTTCGGTCATACGCGAATTACTCTACGTTTCTTTAGTAAATTGGTTTCAAGGACGGATTGATCCCCGGGGACGGGCGTTCCGATCCATGTCGTGACGAGATATCGCAGCGGGATGGGTCGTTCTGGCCGACGAGGAATGGCCGGACGTGAAGCGCGTGTCAGTCGGCGACCAGATCCGCAAGACGCGTCTGCTCTGCCGCCGATATGCCGACAACGTCGCCGGGAAACACGTAGATCTAGGAGTCCTCGTAAACCTCGGGACCATAGTAATCGAGGAGCCGGTCGCCGTGTCGATACGAGGAGAAGATGAAACGTCGGCCGGGAACGAGATCGGATGTGCTGGCCCGGAAGGAATCCAGGCCGTCGTAGGTCACGCAACCCTCGACATGGAATGATCTGACCGTCCCGGTGGACAGCCGAGGATTCGCATGAAGATACGGATCAGGCGCCCGCCACGCGCCGCAACCGCGCCACGACCCGCGGCGCCCCGATCAGCCACATGACCTCGAAGATCCCCGCACTGCGCGTCTGGCCCGTGAGGGCCACGCGGCAGGGATGGATCAGGTCGCCCGCCTCCAGGGACGAGGCCTCGGCCGTGGCGCGGACCACGCGTTCGAAGTCGTCCTGGGAGGCCGGCCCGTCAGACGGCAGGTCCGTCTCGCAGGCGTCGGCCAGGCGGTTCAGACGGTCGCGGGCCGCGTCGCTGTGGAGGTGCTGGGCGACCGCCTCGGGGTCGGTGTCGTAATCCTCGGCGAAGAAGAAGCCGATCTGCTCGGGCACGCGCAGCAGGTTGCTGAAGCGACCGCCGAGGGTCTTCAGGACCAGCTTCAGGTAGCCCTTCGTGTCCCGCGCGGGGGCGCGCCAGTCCGGATCGAGGGACCAGCCCCGCTCCTCGAGCATGGGCAGGGTCAGGGCGAGGCGCTGCTTGGGGTCGAGGCGCTTCAGGTGCTGGGCGTTGATGTGGTTGAGCTTGTCGTAGTCGAAACCCGCCGGCGCGCTGTTGACCTTCTTCAGGCTGAACTTCTTGATCAGTTCGGTGCGGGCGAAGACCTCGTCGCCCGACCCGCCCGGCGACCAGCCGAGCAGGGCCAGATAGTTGATCATGGCGTCGGGCAGGATGCCCAGACCGGCGAACTCCTCGACGCTGGTGGCGCCGTGGCGCTTGCTCAGGCGCTTGCGGTCGGCGCCGAGGATCATGGGCATGTGGCCGAACTTGGGCACGTCCCAGCCCAGGGCCCGGTAGGCCAGGATCTGGAAGGGCGTGTTGCTCACGTGGTCGTCGCCGCGCAGGCAGTGCGACACGCCCATCAGGTGGTCGTCCACCACCACGGCGAAGTTGTAGGTGGG
>Ga0180435_10003906_pt1 | contig 14829 bp, 14 predicted proteins | sample SS_ome_3_FD_132467 | JGI IMG/M metagenome (GOLD analysis project Ga0180435, IMG submission 132467) | Hypersaline lake sediment archaeal communities from the Salton Sea, California, USA - SS_3_S_1 metaG | ecosystem: Environmental > Aquatic > Non-marine Saline and Alkaline > Hypersaline >... | reverse complement strand
GCATCGGCATCCGCGCTTTCATCGGGTCCGGCAACGAGGCCATGCTGACCATAGAGGACTATTTGGAAGCCTTCGGTGTCGATGCGAAAACCCGCACGGTGATGATGTATGTGGAAAGCTCCAAGAACGGCCCCCGGTTTATCGATGCCGCACGGCGGGTCAGTCGCACCAAACCCATCGTATTGCTCAAGGGCGGGCGTACCGCTGCCGGCAATCGCGCGGCGGCCAGCCATACCGGGGCGCTGGCTTCGGATGAGCGCATATTTGCCGCCGCCTGCCACCAGGCCGGCATCGTGCAGGTGGACTATTCCATGGATATGCTCGATTTGGCGGCCGCCTTTTCCGCGCTACCCCTGCCCCGGGGCAAACGGGTGGCCATCATGACCCTGGGCGGTGGCTGGGGAGTGGTGGCGGCGGATCTCTGCGCCCAAAACGGACTATCCCTGCCGGAGTTGACGCCCGATCTTTACGCAAAGCTCGACCGTATTCTGCCGCCCTATTGGAGCCGCAGTAATCCCGTGGATATCGTGGGAGAGCAGGACTGGTCCATACCCATGGCCATCACCGAAGCCCTGCTGGCATGGGAGGGGTGTGATGCAGTTCTCAACCTGGGCATCGTAGGCCGTAAGGTGTTCGGACGGCGGCTCATCCAGGCGGCGGCCACTTTCGATCCTCAGTTGCCCCCGGACCAGGCCCGCAAACTTGTGGATCTGGTAAGTGGCCAGGAAGAGCGATTTGTCACCCACCTGGTTGCATTGATGGAACGCTACCGGAAACCGATCTACGGCGTTACCCTGCTGGCCGAAGGACAGGATCAGACCGTCTTTCGCATTCCGGACCAGGCCTATGCCGCCATTTTTTATCCCACACCGGAACGGGCGGTAAAGGCCATAGCCAAGATGCATGAATACTCCCGGTTCAGGCAACAAAACGAAGCATCCTATTGAACTGGTATTAGGTATCGGAGTGTATTTATGCAAACCACTATATACCCAGGATATAGTTGTCAGCCACTTTATTCCATGCTATATGTTGGGTCAGCATCATATTGCATGATTCTATTTCATATAGGCAAAGTATATTTTGCTAAATCATCGCATCCCTCCAAAACGGTGCCAGCTTCCCCCGCCCCGCACGGGCGAGCCCCGACTGGCCGTTAACCCTCCGGGCAGTCATTCTGGGTCGAGAAATTACCGGTATTGTCCAGCGCTATTTAATCCGTTCCCCAAGGAGAGCCGTTCATGCCCCCGCTGACCAACAAAATTTTCATCCTTGACACCAATGTCATCCTCCACGACAGCTCCTGTATCCATCAATTCAATGAACACGATATCGTAATCCCCATCACCGTCCTGGAAGAGTTGGACCAGTTTAAAAAAGGCAAAGCCATTTTAAACGTCAATGCCCGTGATTTTGTGCGCACACTGGACGATATCGCCGGAGACAAGCTATTCAACGGCGGCATTGTCATGGGAGCGGGCCGCGGCAAGATATCCGTCGCCCTGGAAAAAGAGTTCCATGAAAAACTGCGCACCAATTTTCCGGCGGATAAGCCGGACCACCGGATCCTCAACTGCGCCTTCCAATTGGCCCAGGAGCGCGGTATGGAGCGGGTATTTTTGGTCACCAAGGATGTCAACCTGCGCATGAAAGCCAAATCCATCGGACTGGCGGCCCAGGATTACACTTCGGATCATGTAAAAAATATCCAGACCCTGTACAAGGGTAGCAGCATCCATGAAAATGTATCGAGCGTCGTCATCGACGATCTGCACCGTTCCCCCTACGAAGTGCCCCGTTATAACTGCCCGCTGACCCCGGATACCCGGGCCAATGAATACCTGATTCTGCGCAACGGCAGCAAATCCGCCCTGGCCCGGCTGGCCCAGGACGAGGCCACCGTGGAAAAAGTTGAAAACACGACCTGTTACGGCATTCGACCCCGCAATGCGGAACAGGTTTTTGCCGTCAATGCCCTTCTAAACCGGGATATCCCCCTGGTGACCATCACCGGCAAGGCAGGCACCGGCAAAACCCTGCTGGCCCTGGCCGCCGGCCTGGAGAGCAAGCGTTTCTATCGCCAGATTTACATCGCCCGCCCCAGCGTGCCCCTGAGCAACAAGGACAGCGGTTACCTGCCGGGTGACATTCAATCCAAACTCGATCCCTATATGCAGCCGCTTTATGATAACCTGGCGGTTATCCAGAACCAGTTTTCCCCGGAGAACCCGCGCAGCCAGGGAATTGGCGAGATGCTGGAACACGGCAAAATCGTCATCACGCCCCTCTCCTATATCCGTGGCCGCAACATCGTTAAAGTCTTCTTCATCGTGGATGAAGCCCAAAACCTGACACCCCACGAAGTGAAAACCATTATTACCCGGGCCGGGGAAAAAACCAAAATCATCTTCACCGGAGATATATTCCAGATCGACCACCCTTACCTCGACACCCACTCCAACGGATTGAGCTATCTCATCGAGAAGATGCAGGGACAACGGCTCTACGCCCATATCAACCTGGAGAAAGGTGAACGTTCCGACCTTTCTGAATTGGCCATCCGACTGCTTTAGCCGGCAGGCAAGGCAAATTCGGTGGTCAATTGTGATTGGTCATTTATGATTGATGGATGCCAGAAACCTTCATTCAAAAATCACAAATCATCCATGTCCCTCCGCTGTCTCCATCTCCACCAGGGTTTCCCGGGCCGCACTCCGCACTGCGGCCCCATAGGCCCCCCCGGCAACGGAATCGAGAAAATCCGTGACGCGCCGGCTGCCGGTGAGCCCTAGGATCTGGAGCACATCGCCCTGGACGGTTTCCGCCAACCCGTCAAATTGCCTGCACAGGGGCTCCACCACCCGCGCCGCCATGGCCCGGTTTGCAGCGCAAATATATTCAAAGGCCACCATCGCGCCCAGACGCGTGGACCAGCGGGAACTGACCAGCAGTTCCAGGTAGGCCGGAAATATCTTCCCTTGTCCCAGCATGAGATCGGCCAAGGCGGATGCCCGGCCGTTGGTGAGGTAATCCTCCAGGGCCTCGGCACCCAGGCGGGAAGGATCGCGGTTGGCCATCACATCCACAAGTTCGGTCTCGGCCGGCATGGTGCTCCAGCGAAAATCCTCATCCAGAATAAGGGTTGGTACGGATCTGATTTGACGGGCTGCGGACAGATCGTCAAAAAGTATACTGTCTGCAATGGTCAGTTGCGCCATCGCCACCCCCCGGACCCAGCGCGCCATGCGCGCCGCCACCTGGGGACAGAAAGGGCACCCGGGCGCGATATAGAGTTCAAAATGGGCAGGCAGGCTTAATTCTTCCGCGGCCGGCGGCGCCCCGCCGCCGGCCGGCTCCGCCAGCGATTCCAGAAAAGGAGTAAGTTCGCTATCCAGGGGAACCGCGCGGTACCTTACGCCCGCACCCACATCCATAAAGGGAAGTGTTGTGTCCCCAGGTTCGTCCCTGACGACCCGCACCCCTGGCGCCAGGCGCTGCAGTTCACTCAAAAACTCTTCCAGCACCTGGCTGCGCGGATCCGATGTCGCAAACAACTTGACCGTCGGTAATCCACTGACTTGTCCCGCCCATTGACGAATGATCTGCTCGTTTTGTGAGTCCATCCAACCTCCCCGATAATTATGGCCATTTGGCAAATTCAAGTTTACATATTATATTACCCTGTAAAGAAAAACCGCTTTTTATCCGGGCTGTGAATTTATTTTCAAACGAACTCTAGGCGTGGATGCACTCATCCGATTTAGGGAATCCCTTGCTAAGTATGGTTCATTCAGGTATCCCCATGAAGGAACAGTGAATGCGATGATTCAATCCTATCAATTCGGGCAGATGAAAATTAGCGGCAAGGTCTACCGCCAGGACCTGAAAATAATCCAGGGAGGGGTCATCGCCAAGTGGTGGCGAAGACGCGGCCATAACCTGGAGAAAGAAGATATGGCCGATATTATCGCGGCCGCCCCTCAGATCGTAATAGTTGGAACCGGCGCCTATCAGGGGTTGCGGGTCAGCCAAAAACTGGTAGAAGACCTGGCTGTTCGCGGGATCCGATTCATCATCAAGCCCACAGCCGAGGCGGTTACCGAATTTAACCGGCAGAATGCCCGGACATCCAACCTCGCCGGGGCCTTTCATCTAACCTGCTGAAAATAGGGGACCCATGGAAGAAAAGAACTTACTGCGCGACCTCAATCCCAGCGATATCCTGACCCAGGTGCACCGCTTTAACCTTATCCGCGACGCACGCCTGGTATATATAGACGTCCACGAAACCCTGGCAGGCAAGCTGGCAGCCCGGTTCGTAGCCGTACCCAACCTGGTCAATATAGTGGCCCGCCAGGAATTCCAGGGTGTGGGTGACTCTGTCCGGGAAGCCCTTGAAAACTGCCTGAAGAAAATAAAGGACAAAGCCGTGGAAGACCTCTTCCCCCGCCACGAGCAACCAGTAGAAAGTGTGATCCCGCAATAGACAGCACTGTTGCGGCCCAATGCTTGGCGGCTGAGAGGAAACACCTCTTCGGTCTGGCGAAAAGCTAACTACAAGGATACCCGTCTGTTTTCCATCTCAATCCTTAAAACACTCAATGCCGTTAATTTTAAGTTTGACTTTTTTGCCCTCGAATTATACCTGTTATGTAACTAAAAACGGCTTGGGAAGCGTTTAAAAAAACATCTACCTAATCCCTTGCTCTTTAGTTTGAAACATGTTACGGGTACAAAAAATAGTATAGGTAGAAATAAAAAATTATGCGAGTGCTCTTTTGGTATTGCGATCATTTTACTTGGCAACCGGTGTTGAAAACCCTGCCCGATGCTCCGCCTGCGGAATCCGGTAAATACGACCAGGCCGTTGTGGCCTTTGTCCATATCGAACCCCATGACATCGAACCGGATAGTACGGCAGAGACAAAGCTAGTGAAGAATGCCAAATGGCTGGCGCGAAAATGGAAAGTACGTCTTATAATTTTACACTCGTTTTCACATTTGGGAGAAACCAAAGCCGCCCCGGAGGAGGCACTCAGCCTGCTGGGACGCGCCCGTGTCCGGATAGCTGCCGCCGAGTACCAATGCCGGCAGACACCTTACGGCTATTTTAACGATATCAGCATCAGCGCGCCGGGCCACCCCCTCGCGCGGGTTTATAAAGAGTTTTAAACTCTCGGGTTGAAAATCGGGTTGAAAATCGGGTTGAAAATTAAATTTTATTAACTGAGCCTTAACCACCCTTAAAGGAAGGAGATTGGAATGGCAGAAATGGAACAAGTTTTTAAAGCGATGTCAGAAGGCCTCAAATCCCTCTCACAGGCAATTTCCGGAATAGCCGAGAAAGTAGATCAATTGGCCAGCCAGCAAAAAGAAGAACCGGCACCCAAACCTAAGGCCGCCAAACCGGCAGCGAAAAAGAAAGCAAAAGCTAAGGCTCCGGCCAAGAAGAAAGCCAAAGCCCCCGCCAAGAAGAAAGCCAAGGCTCCCGCTAAGAGAAAGGCGAAAGCCCCGGCTAAAAAAGCCGCTCCCAAGAAAAAGGCGACTGCTAAAACCACCCGGGCGCCCCGCAAAAAGACCGCCGCCAAGAAGAAGACCGCACTGGAACAGCTAAATGCCCTGATCGCCAAATACCCCGACGGTGTTGACACAGCCGAACTCAAGAAAAAAACCAAATTCAACGACAAGAAAATCCACAACATCGTCTACAAACTCAAGAAGCAAAAACGCATCAAATCCCTGCGCAAGGGCATTTACGTCAGCACTTAAAGCTTACGGGGTTCACCCCGCAATATTACAGTATGTATGGGCGCTGAAAGCCCGTCCCGGTGTGCTTTTTGACCGCGGTGTGAAGTTATTTTTTCGCGAGCCCTTAGAGCAGAAGATTACCGTCCCCCCTCCGCCGGCGCTGTGCTTGACACACACTTGAGACAGAAGGCTATAATTATTCCATAATTCCAAGGTCTTATGACTGGATCTCCGCCTGCGCGGGAATGACGTATAGGCAAAACGAGCCGTCATTCCCGCACAGGTATCCGCAGTTTACTACCCCGGACTGCCTTCCCATCCCCAACACGAAATTGACCCGCGCCAAATGCACAAGTTCGACGGCATGCTGACCTGTAAATTCCGGGGAGGATCTGTGAGTTCTGATTGCGGCTACCCTTCAGCAGGGTAGCTGATCTCCTTTAGCAACGCCAAAATCTGCTCCCGGGTAGCGGGCGCTGCCCACACCACCTCGACAGACTTGGCGGCAACATCGCCTACCACCCGGGTAACCCCCGCCAATTCACCAAGTTCACTCTCAATGGCATGGGTACAGTGTCCACAGGATATATTGGGGATAGAGAAAGTTGTCTGGTTCATGGGTCACCTCCCGAATCGGCAAATGATACCCTCAATAAAACCAGTAGGCCCCATTGGCTGCCAGGGTATCATTTAGCAAATTTTAAAGATTCCACAGATAGATAGCAGTGGTTGCAAGAGAACATAATTAGACACCGGCTCATTACCCCATATATGTGAGCACGCCCAACCCAATCGTCAAGAGATGGTCCTATTTTGGCCGCTCCCTGATTCTGATAGCATAAGGATCAATGTGCTATCCTCCTGTATTCCCATGCAGCCATGCGCTCCATTCATGCGGAGCCTGCCCCGGTATACAGAAGTGCTGCGGATGGTTTTTTAAGGCGGGTTTGAAACCCGCCCCTACAATATCCAAATGTCTGCCCGAAAAGTAGGCTATTCACACTCTACTCCGCGGGCGGCGCTGCTTTCCGGGCACTATTGCGCTCTTGATACCAGGCCTCCAGCTCCGTGATCCGCTGGTTCAGTTGATAGCGCCCCCCGGCGTACACGCCATAATCTCCGCCGCCGGCCATGGCCGAGGCAAACCGAATGGTATTGCCGTAAAAGAGCCAGGTATCCATCCACTTCTTTTCGATGATTTCATCCATGGGATTATCGGGCCGGGCCAGCCCCGCTTCCCAGATCGCCTCCATGATCCCGGTGGACGCGCGCACAAAGTGGTTGGTTTCGGCAATGGCATTGTCCAGACGCTGAAAGTGCCCCCCCACCCAGGCCCTGCCGTGGCAACTGAGGCAAACGGCCTGCATGGTGGCTGTGCGCCGGGCCATCTCTTCCTCGTCAATGAGATACGCGGTGGCGAAATTGCCTTTGAAATCGGTGGGGGCAGAGATGCCGACGGTATTGCGGATGACTGTTGTATCGGGACTTTTTGGTTGGGGATGGGCGTAAATCAAACCAAACAGGCGCCAGGGCAGACGATCGGTCATCTGGTGGCTGCGCCCGACAAGCTCGTTGCCGTCCCCATCGGCCAGCATACTGATGTGACAGGTGGCACAGGTGGGGGCCGTAAAATCCCGGCCCACGGTCCAGGGTACCGCGTTAAAATCGAAATGCCGGGACATGCTGGAATATATATTGCCGTGCTTGCTCGCGGAGTACACCTTATAGGCGGGAACATCGGGGCCCACATGGCACTGCTTGCAGGTATGGGGTTTGCGGGCCATCTCCAGGGCGAATCCATGGCGGGTATGGCAGGCGGTGCAGGAACCCCGGGAGCCGTCCGGGTTCATCCGCCCCACCCCCTGGTTGGGCCAGCCGGACAGCCGGGGGAATTCCATCTCGCCCAGATCTGTATCGCGGAGTTCCGTGCCCACAATATCGATCTTGGTTCCATGACAGGCATAGCAGGTTTCAGCCCGGGTAAGATCATTGGCCGGGGCATACGCCATTTTACCGTGGGCGAAATCAGGCCGGTCGATGATGCTCTTTTCCTGGACCTGGTACAGGGGGTTGTTTTTAAGGTTGTCATAGGCCCGGGCCATGAGGTTTTGATCGTATTGCCCGGCTTCCACCGGATGGCACGTAGCGCAATCCCCGGGACTGACCACCAGGTGGACCTCATACCCGTTATGCTCAAAGGTATCGCCATGGGCATCCGCACGCGCCGTATGGCACTCGGCGCACCCCACGGCAACATCGGCCAGCTCCGCAGGCACCTGATCGACAGAAATCCGCCGTGCGGATTCTTCGGCCTTCAAGCCCATGGCCGGTGAAATCCGCGCGTGACGGCTGCGCTGCCAATCCGCGACAATCCCGGGAGTAATGGAAACATGGCAATCCATACACTCTTGACTGGCCTCACTGAGGGGCACCTCGTCGGCCTGGGCGGCGAAAACCGGACCTAGCAAGAGTACACAAACAAAAACAGCCTGCAGCCAAGCCATCATCAACACCTCCTTGATTCTGTGAATCCAATCATTTAAATCATATTCCCCGGCAATCAAGGCAAGCCGGTACTCAACCCGCCACCCGATCGCGGTACCGGACAACCAGCTTTTTAATGGATTGGAGTCCGAATTCGCCGGGCTGCAGATGCTGCACGGGAATCCACCGGCACCCGGCAACATCGTCGCCCGGTTTAAGCGTGCTGATATCTTTAACCCGGCAAACAAACGCCAGGTCCAGGGTCCGGTACTCTATCCCCCCATAGGGATACCGGTTGGGCAGGGAACAGAAAAAATCAGCCCGGGTGACCTCCAGGCTCAGTTCTTCATAGATCTCCCGCTGCAGCGCTTCCCGGGCTGTTTCCCCGGGATCGACAAAGCCGCCGGGAAGATCCAGGGTACCGGCCGCCGGATCATATCTGCGGCGGGTGACCAGCAATCCGTCGTCGTGGATAATCAGGGCCGCCACTGCTGCCGCCACATTGAAAAAGAGACTGAAATCACAACGCGGGCATTGCACCATCTTTGGGCCGGGCCGGTCCAGTCCGGCGGCACCGCAGCGCGGGCAGAACTGAAACGGTGATGCATATGGCGCGTCATCCAGGCGCAAAGTCAAGGCCCCGGACCAGCTACTCTACATTGCGGGCTTCTTCATGCAGTTCCACGGGCACCTTGTTCATGGGACAGTCCACGAAAAGGCAGCGACTGCATTCGGTGCGCAGGTGGGTACTGACAAAGACCGCTACAGACAAGATGTAGATCAGCAGCAATGAGGGGATTCCAAGCAGCCAGAAAATGGGCAGGCCCAGGATCAGAAAGGCCGCCAGGCCCACCAGAATTTTTTCCCTGGTACCCAGGGGGCCTTCGCGATCCGGAAACAGTTTGGGTGTTTTCCAGAAAAAGAGGCAGCTGAAGGCGGATTGTTCTCGGATGTAATGGGGGCAATGGGTGCAGAAAAAGCGCAGGATCAATCCCACCCCGATGACCACCAGCATCAAGTAGAGAATCAGCCCGCCCGTGGACTGCTGCCCGATTCCGATCATGGCCGTAACCAAAGGCAGGGCCAGCATCAGGTTCCAGTAGAGCCTGTCCTTTACGGTATATTCGCGTTTCAGCCGACAATCATTGGATTCAAGGGACATATCTCCTCCTTTAATATGCGCTGCCGAATGGGTTGCCAACCCCCTATTTTCTACCCTGATTGGTTATTTTTGGCAACCGTCAATGCAACCACCGGACCGATAGCCCGCAAGCTTGCACCACATGTGTCTTTTGCGGCCAACTTTTTCCATCTGGCGAGGAAAATATTTGGGGGACATTAATAACACCTAATAGCAAAATACCATTTACACCTAGGGTCTCATCGTTTATATATCACAATCCTAAACAAACAAGCTATCAAAGGAAACAGGAATCATGGCATTGCGTTTATCTCGTGAAGCTACTAAAATTGTATGTATCACTATAATCACCACCGGCTGCAGCCAAATCGCCCCCCACGCGGGGTATCCACGAGGACAATCTGAATGTCTATTACTCAAGCCACAACCCGGCAGTGAAAAATAACTTCCGGCGATCCATACCAACACAAGGATTAGAAAATTGAAAACCATCCCCGCTCCTGCCCGCCTGTTTATCATCCTGTGCATACTCTGGGGTTGCGCATCGTCCCCGCAGTCGCTGACAACCCGGAATATTCCGGATAGCCAGCCCGTAACCCAATCTGCGGATGTTGCCTATACCAATTATTGGACCGCCATTCGTCATTTAGCCCTTGAACGGGCATACCTGGGCTGGCCCGAAAAGGACCATCAACAATTTACCAGGGCAGTGGAACTGCAAATACAGGACGAGACAACAGCCGCTGAAAACATCTTTAAAGAGCTTGCCCTTACGGCAAAGGATCAAGCGGTCCGCCACCACGCCTTAAGAATAATAACCGATATTTATTGGTCTAGAGGGGATTGGCAGGCCATTCTCGATCTATCCCTGGATTCCGGAAACAAATTCCGTAAAATTGCCGATGCTTTCAATACGATGCCTAGCGTAGAATATCATTTCGGCAATTATCCGGGATACCTGAAAATTGCCCGTTGGAACCGGGCATGCGATTGCGGCACACCCCATGTAAAAATTGCAATCAATGGCCGTCAAGCTTGCCTTATGATTGACACCGGGGCATCGGTTAGTATGATTTCCGCCAGCGTGGCGGAACGGTGCGGCATCCAGCCCATCAGTCATCATTTTTTTAGAAATGCGGGCGCCACCGGAAAGGCCTTTCGCTTCCGCCTGGCTGTGGCGGATAAGATTATTATGAGCGGGCTCACGATCAATAACAAACCGCTGTTCATTGTCACCGATGAGGACATGGCAAGAAAAAAATGGGGCCGCACCCGGAGCAGGCTACAGGGTGTGATTGGTTGGGATATCCTGCAGAAAATGAAAATCACGGTTTATGGAAAAGAAGGTTTGATTAGAATCCAAAAAGCTGAAAAAGAAGTATCCACATCCACCCTGCAACCCTTTTTTTGGCTGAAGAAGCCCGTTGTCAAGCTGCGTAGCGATAACGGCCGGCCCCTCTATTTCATGTTTGACAGCGGGGCGTCCAAAACCTGGCTGTTCCCCCCCATCCTGCACAAACTGGGCATCCAGGATTACCGCAGGCAAAAGGAGCACATCTGGTCCTTCGGGGGCAGGAAACGGGTTAAAGCCCAACTCCTGCCGGAAATGACACTGTGGCTCGGGGATCAGCGCCTTGAATTCAAAAACATCAACACCATTCCCCTTTTGTCGGGGTTCGTCCGGCTGGATGGTGTGTTGGGCGCGGATCTATTGCACAAAGGCGAAACAACTATCGACCCACACAACGGGGTGTTCGAGCACATACCCGCCCCCAAAGAGGAAACAGCGGCCCTCTAGGAGTCAGGCCATCGACCACAGATACCTGCGAACACTTAACTCACAGTTATTTGCATCTTGTTTCGGACCCGAAACTAAATGAAAGGAAAACCAGCCATGAAGTTACATTTTCACAGTACAGCAACCGCAATCATGTTATTGATTTTGATCCTCGCGGGTTGCAGCCAGATCAAACCGCCTGTCCGGGGAGTTTACGAAGACAATTTGAACGTCTATTACTCAAGCCACAATCCGGCAGTGAAAATAACTTTTGCCGATCATTTCCTCTATGAACGCGAAATAAACAGTAACCATATCTATACCGGACCGGACAACAGTTATATTGCTGTTTATTATCACAGCAACCCCCATCGCTATGCCGATTATGTCGACTACTATTATCCCGTTGATCGGGTCCTATATGAAAATATTGCCAATAATGGCGGCATGCCTGATGAATTCGGCAAAACCAAGATAAGCGGCCGACAGATTTATTATTGTTACAGCATCGACCCGGACACAGACCGTTTTGAGCTTCGAAAGAACATGGTCATCCTGTCCCAGGACCATGACTGGCTTATCATTGTTTTTGCCCAACGCCATTCCTATAACAATTTCAGAGACGATTACCATTCCGCAAAAGACTATTTTACCGAAAACCCTGGCATACTAACCGCCTTCGACGATTCCGTTGACAGTGCCATTGTTAAAATTGAAAAATATATCCCGTAAATGTCATATAAAACGAAAATCATCCCCACCCGGGAAAATGAAACAGCGGCTTTATAAAATCATGCAATCCGCCACCAGCTCCCACAGATATTTTACCTCCAGGTCTTCCATGTCGTAAGGGGACTTCAGATTGTTGATCTGTCCGTGGCAACTGTGGCAGGGCATGACCACCATGTCGGCCCCGGTGGCGCGAATCTGGGCCATCTTCCGGCGGCCGTAATAGATGCGTTCCTCATTGTAGCCGTTGACCAGGGCACCCCCCCCGCCCCCGCAACAGAATTGGTTGACGGTGGCCGGGTAGAGGTCCTCCCAGTTGGCAACGCATTGGCTGAGAATCCAGCGCGGCTCTTTAAAAAAGCCGTGGCCGAAACGCTTCTCCGCGCGCCGGCCGTAATTACAGGGATCATGGTAGGTCACCTTCTGCGTAAAGCGCCGGGTGTCCAGTTTGATGCGACCGGTTTTGATATATTCAATCAGCAGGTCGAACACGGTGACGAAGTTGTATTGGGCCAATGCCTCGGGGAAATGCTTTTGCAACCCGGACCGGGTTGCCAGGTAGGCGTGCCCTCATTCAGGCCAGAGCAGGGTGTCGATGTTGAGCCGCTCCATATTCTCGATGATACGGCCGGCCATAATTTTCATGGCTTCATCATCACCGGTGAAATAGCCCCAGCTGGTGCCCTCCCAGTTATCGGTGGCAATGGTCCAATCCTCACCGGCCGCATGGAAGATCTTCCACCAATGCTTGAGATCATCGGTATGGGTGTTGGCCAGCTTGTTGTGCACTGTGGTCAATACCCGGGCACCCGGTTTGTCCAGGAAAATTTTAAAATCCTCGTAACCCTCTTCTTCGGCCAGTTCCTCGGCCACATCCTCCATGGTCCAGACGAAGTCGTCCTTGGGCATCCGCAAGTTGTTGCCCACTTCTAAAGCAGCCGTCAAACCCTGCTGCAGGATACCGGGTACTTCATCCCGGGCACGCAGCCCGCGGATGCGCCGCATGGCGTCGGCAATATCGATGCCGCTGGGACAAAGGGTCTCACATTTGCCGCACATGGTGCAGATCCACGGCCAGCGGGACTCTACCAGGGGCGTCTCCATACCCAAGGCCAGCAGGCGCACCACTTTCCGCGGATCGAAACCATCCACCCCGGAGACAGGGCAGGTGCTGGCGCACATGCCGCAGGTAAGACAGGTCTGGTGGGCATAGGGCCATTCCCGGAAGCGTTGCTGGTCCTTGGGGGATAGAGCTTGGCTGGATTGGGCTGATATGGACATGGGACACCTTGTATTGATAATTGTCAGTGAAAAATGGATCGCTTGTTTAGGCGCGGTGATTTAGCGAGTATCTACATACCTCAATGATCCACCACCATATTGCCTAAATCTCATCTCCGGAATCCAGCTCGGCAACAAACCGGTTGACCCACTGGGCGCACTCGGCCCCCATATTGGCCGCCAGGGTATGCACGGCCAGGCGCTGGGGCGCAACGCCCAGTTCCGCCAGAACCGTTTTCAGTTGATCCACCCGCTGGCGGGCCAGGCAGTTGCCTTGCTCTGAATGGCAATTGCCCTCATGGCAGGTGAGCACCATGACTCCCCGGGCACCCTGGTTAAAAGCGGCCCAGATATGCTCCCGGGACAAGGCACCGGCACAGGGTACGCTGACCAGTTTCACTGCCGCCGGCAGGGGCCGGCCCAGGCAGCGGGCCAGTTCGGCAGCCGGTTGAGCCGACCGGCTGCACCCGAAAACAAACACCTGCGGGGCAGCTGGGTCCTCACCGGCAGCGGTCGCTAGGCTTTGCGCCATATCCCCGGCTTTCAGGCCTGCCAGGGTGATGGCGCCCCGGGGACATTCCGCAGCGCAAATGCCGCATTGCCGGCACTGGCCCTCGGCCACAAACACCCGTTGGTTATCACCCAGGTTAATGGCCTGGTAGGGGCACAGGCGGTAACAGGTCAGGCAGCGCACACACCGCCCCTGGACGATTTCGGCCAGCCCCAGATGGGGGTGGGCCGGCTCAAGGCCATCCGCCGCTGCCGCGATATGTCCGTCGGCAACCTGGGCGGCAGGGGACATCACGCCCCGGGAAGGGCCGGCCACCCGCACGTCCCGCCGGTTGGTAGCGCTGGGCAGGCGGTGGACATTCCCGCCCTGGAGGAAACCGTCGGAATCGCGCTCCAGTTGAAGGATCTCCGCCAGGTCGGTCAGGTAATCGTCCGGACAGATTTCTTCATCTGCGACAACTCCCCGGGCTTCTATGCGGTATATATCCCCGGTAACCTCATCAGGCAGGCTTACCTGCAAAGTGCCGGCATGCCCTGCCGCCAGGACCGGTTTTTCACCGGTGAGCCTGGCGATCACAACCCCCGCCTGCCGGGCCGCATGGACCAGGCGTTCCACACCGGTGCCGGCAACCTTGAGATTGCCGGTGATGACATAGGCCTGGATCCCATGATCCTGCTGAAGGGTAAGGGCTGTGGCGAGAACACGGCGGGTGATGGCCGGATGGCTCTCATGGTGCCCGCCGTTGAGCAGGACCACGCTATCGCCGTTGTTCCAGGGCAGTCCCTCCAGGCCTTGCTTCTCCAATGTTTCCACTACCGCGGACAGCGCCAGCACACCCTTGCCGGGTGCCAGGCCGTACACGTCAAAAAGAGGCACCGCCGGACACTCTTCGGCAATGATGATCTCCGCCGCCTGCTTGATGAGTCCCCCGCCATCCCGGGAAAATTCCAGGATTAGCGGCCCGTCGGCAGCGCTCCGCCGACAGGAGGTCAGCTGCACCTGCTCCAGCCACTCCACCTCCCCGGTGTAGCTCTCCGCATCAGGTGGGATGAAATTGAGCGCCTCTTCCCGGGTTGCCAGGATCACCCGGGCGCCCCGGTCCAGTAATTCAGTAAGTGCGGCTTGGGCGCAGGGGCCGTTGCCGAGAATGAGTGTGGG
>Ga0180435_10003905_pt1 | contig 14831 bp, 9 predicted proteins | sample SS_ome_3_FD_132467 | JGI IMG/M metagenome (GOLD analysis project Ga0180435, IMG submission 132467) | Hypersaline lake sediment archaeal communities from the Salton Sea, California, USA - SS_3_S_1 metaG | ecosystem: Environmental > Aquatic > Non-marine Saline and Alkaline > Hypersaline > Sediment... | reverse complement strand
GCCTGCTCGCCCGCAACCCGCTACCCGGCGTGGAACTGGCCCGCGAGGTGACGGCCCTGGTTGAGGCCGCCGGCAAGGAGGCGGCGATTCGGCGGCCACGGCTGCGGGTCGTGCTGGAGTTTGCGATCGAGTTTTACCGGGCGGCCCTCAGGCACGCCGCCGGGGCATCGCTGCCGGCCGACGCGACGCTTGCCCGCGAGGTCGCGGTCTGGACGGCCAATTGCCGCCACGACCCCGCCGAAGATGCCACGACCGCGATCGGCCACACCCTCGACACGATGCAGTCGATCGACCGCAACCTGCACCTGGGCATGCTCATCGACGCCTGGACCGCCCTCCTCGAGGAGCCCCGACTCGCCGCGGCGAGGGGCTGAGCCGCGGCGGCGCCGCCGTGCCCAAGGCCATGTGCTCGCCTCAGACCTCCCAGCCCTTGCGATACTCGCGGCGAAGGAGAGCGGTGGCATCATCGCGGCTCGTCTCGAGAGCCTCGGCGTGGAAGTCGAAATCACCCCCGACGCGGTAGGCGATGTTGGCCAACAGCACGCTTTCGGCCATCGGCCCGGAATAGTCGAAGTTGCAGCTGGCCGGCTCTCCGCCGCGGCAGGCGGCAAGCCACTCGTTGTGGAAGCCGGGCGAGGGCGGAAGGATCGGTTCGGGCCCCTGATAGCCCTCGAACTTCTCCTCGGGCAGCAGCTTCCATTTGCCGAAGCCGCAGGCGAGCGTGCCCTCGCTGCCGATGAAGAGCGTGTTGAAGGCCTTGTCGGTGGCCTTCCATTCTTCGCGGATCTCGGGGGTACCCTGCGACCAGTGAAGAGCCACCGGCGGCAGCGAACCGCGGGCCGGAAAGTCGAGCCTGGTCGTCATCGCCTTGGGCGTGCGGGCCGGGTCGGGCTCGGGTCCGCTGCCGGAAACCCGCAACGGACAGGCCAGGTCGAGGGCCCAGAAGGGGATGTCGAGGATGTGGCAGCCCCAGTTGCCGCTCTCACCGGTGCCGAATTCCCACCAGAACCGCCAGTCGTACGGTGCGAAGCCGTCGGTGTAAGGACGCTCGGCGTTGGGGCCGAGCCAGAGATCCCAGTCGAGGCCAGCCGGCACAGGCTTCGGCTCGCCTGGCGATTTGGGCATGCCGCGGCCGCTGGCGATCCAGGAATGCACCTCACGAACCTCGCCGAGCAGACCGCTTTTCACGATCGCCACCGCCTCCCGCAGACCCGTGTTGGCATGCCGCTGGGCTCCGAGCTGGGTGGCGAGCTTCTTCTCGCGGGCGGCCACCGTCAGTCGACGAACCTCCTCCACCTCGTGGGCAAGCGGCTTCTCGAGGTAGACATGCTTGCCCCGCTGAATCGCCCACCAGGCAGGATGGAAGTGGGTGTGGTCAGGGGTGCTGATCACGACCGCGTCAATTTCCTTCTCGCAGGCATCGAACATCCGGCGGAAGTCCGTGAATCGTTTCGCCGAGGCATGCTTCTCGAAGGCCTTGCCGGCCCGTCGCTCGTCGACGTCGCAGAGGGCCACGATGTTTTCCCGGGAGACACCGCCGAGATTCCTCGCCCCCTGCCCGCCGATGCCGATCACCGCAATCGAGAGCTTCTCGCCGGGCCCCTCGGATCGCTCGGCGGCAAAGCCGTGGCCCGCAAAATAGCCGACACCCGCCGCCGCAGCGGCACCCCGGGCAAAAGAACGTCGCGAGATGCGATTGATGGTCGTCATGATGGGTGTCTCCAAAAGAATCCCGGGGGGAAAGAACCGCAGGCACGCGCGGCAGGAGCGGTTTCCCTTCGCCGTGCGTCGCCGTGTAAGGTACTCACTGGAAGTCAGCGGGGAAACAAAAACCCGCTGACCGGCCCGATGAGCCTCCGTGATCCACGCTACTCGAGCCCAGAGCCGATTGTCACGTGCACGCCCGTCACTTGCCCGCCCGTCTCCCACGCCGCCGGCTGCTCACCTCGCTCGGGTCTGTACCGCTCGCCGCGGGGCTCGTCGCGGCCGCCGGGCAAGAGAGCCGAGCCGAGCCCAGGGCCCAGAAAACACCCACGCCGGCCCGCAGGATCGGCGTTTCCACTTACTCCTACTGGCACTTCAGGACAGCGATCGTGCCGGTTGAGCAGTGCATCGACACCGCCGCCGAAACCGGATTTGACGGTGTCGAGATCCTCGAGGTGCAGCTCGGTGACGACAGGAGCAACCGCCGGGTTCAGCAGATCAAGCGGCAGGCATTCCGGCAGGGGCTCACCCTCTGCGGCCTCTCGACCCACCAGGGGTTTCTCTCGCCCGACCGCGATGACCGCCGACAGAACATCGACAAGACCTGCCGCTCGATCGAACTGGCCGCGGAACTCGGCATCCCGACGATGCGGGTCAACACCGGCCGCTGGGGCACCTCCAAGTCGTTTGACGAACTGATGGCCAACAAGGGCATCGAGCCCCGGCTGCCGGGCCACACCGACGACGAGGCCTTCGGCTGGGTGGAAGAGGCCTTCGAGGCCTGCCTGCCCACCGCCGAACGGCACGGTGTGGTGCTCGGCCTGGAAAACCACTGGGGACTCGGCCGAACCGCCGAGGGCGTGCTGCGGATCGTGGAAGCGATCGACTCACCCTGGCTGGCGGTCACCCTCGACACGGGAAACTTTTTGGAACGCCGCGAGGAGCAGCTTGAGAAACTCGCCCCCCACGCGGTGCTCGTGCAGGCCAAGACCTACACCGGCGGCGGTGAGTGGTACACCCTCGAGATCGACTACGACCGGATCGCCGACTTGCTCGCCCGCCATCGCTACCGCGGCTGGATATCACTGGAGTTTGAGGGCCGAGCCGACCCGGCCGTCGCGGTGCCAGAAAGCCTCGCCATGCTGCGGCGCGCCTTCGCCAAGGCTGGCTGAGCGAGTGAGATCATCCCAGCATGAGCCGTCCACCAGGTCCCGTTGCCATTTCCCGGTGGCTCGCCGGTGAGGTCGGGTCGCTTCGCTTTGGTGAACCGGTTGCCTGCGTCTACAACCCGCTCGTCCATGCCCGCGGGCCCCATGAGGCCTACCTGCGAGCCCATGCGAAGCAGGACATCGAGGTGTTGCTCCTGGGCATGAATCCGGGTCCCTTCGGGATGGTGCAGACAGGCGTGCCCTTCGGCGAGGTGGCCCTTGTACGAGACTTTCTGGGCATCGAAGGGAGGGTCAGACAGCCGGCGGTGGTGCATCCCGCGCGGCCGGTCCTCGGCTTTGCCTGCAACCGCAGCGAGGTCAGCGGCCGGCGGCTGTGGGGCTGGGCGAAGGATCGCTTCGGTTCGGCGGAGAGGTTTTTTGCTCGCTTTTTCGTGGCCAACTATTGCCCGCTCGCCTTCCTGGAAGCCACCGGACGCAACCGCACGCCCGACAAGCTTCCGGCGACCGAGCGGCAGCCGCTGTTCGACCGATGCGACGAGGCGTTGCGACGGCTGGTGGCCTGGTCTCGCCCTCAGCGGGTGATCGGAGTAGGCGGGTTTGCCGCCGAACGTGCCGCCGTGGCCCTTGGCGGTGCGGGGCCGCCGGTGGGCACGATTCTCCATCCGAGTCCTGCGAGCCCCGCGGCCAACCGCGGCTGGGCCGAGCAGGCCGAGCGACAGCTCGCCGCCGAAGGCATCCGGCTCCCGTCCTCATAGCGGCGCGGCCCCAGTAGGCCGGTGCGGCCCGCACCGGCGTAGGCCGGTTGCGCCGCAACCGGCACGGCCGGCAGGAAGCCGGCCGTGTGTTAAGCCGCCGGGCCTGGACGGCCCGCTCGGCGCGACAGACCAGCGCCGCAACCGGCCCAGCCGGCAGGAAGCCGGCTGCTCCATAAGCCGCCGGGCCAGGACGGCCCGCTCGGCGCGACAGACAAGCTCGGGGGGAGCCCGAGCCGTCTCGCCGGACGTTCGCCTCGGCCGTCCGGGCCTCGGCTCACTCGAGCTTTCTCGCTCTCGGGCCTCCGGGCCCTCCGCTCGCCAGCCACGCCGGCTCGAGCGGCATGGGCTCCCCCCTCGCCGAACCCCAGTACGTCAGTGCGACCCCAGTACGCCGCTGCGACCGAGTAGGCCGGTGCGGCCCGCACCGGCGTAGGCCGGTTGCGCTGCAACCGGCCCAGCCGGCAGGAAGCCGGCTGCTCCACAAGCCGCCGGGCCAGGATGGCCCGCTCGGCGCGACAGACCAGCGCTGCAACCGGCCCAGTCGGCAGGAAGCCGGCTGCTCCATAAGCCGCCGGGCCCGGATGGCCCGCTCGGCGCGAAAAACCAGCCCGGCCCGCTCGGCGCGACAGACCACTCCCGCAATATAGTGTCCATCGCGGCAATACCTTCGCTGCCGTCGCACCGAAACTATTGCAGCGATCCGCGAACGGGAGGCCTTCTCGACATGCACAGCTTCATCGATCGACGGCGTTGGCGGCTGCCGGGCGTGGTGGCCCGGGTGGTGTTCACCCTGGGGCTCACGGCGGCCATGCCCTCAACCACGCTCGCCGCAGCCGGCTATGTGATCGTGGCCTCCGAGGCGACACGAGGCGACGAAGACTGGGGACGGGTCATCGACGCGCTCCAGGAGAAACACGCACGGCTCGGCGTGGTCGTACTGACCCACCGTGGCGATCCGGCGGAGGTGACCGGCGACCTGCGAGAGATCATGCCGCGTTTCACCTGCTTCGTGACGACCCCGGCGGAAACGACGCGGCAGGCGGTGGCCGGGATTCACCAGCTCACCCGCGATCTCGATGACGATCCCTACACCGACACCCTGTGGGGCATCCTCACCGGCTTTGATGCCGCCGGGGCGTTGGCCATCGCCTCGCATGCCGAGCCGCTCGAGGTCCGCCGCGTGACCTCGGGAACCGAGATCGCGATGGACCGCGTGGTCGAGGGAGCCTGGTTCGACGAACTGCGGGCGGGCCACATGGTTCGCAAGGCCGCCGGCGGGGAGCCGCAGGAGAACCGCTGTGAACCCGATACCACCGCCAGGATCGCAGGCCGGCTCGCAACGGGTCAGACCGAACTGTTCATCACCTCCGGGCACGCCACCGAGCGGGACTGGCAGATCGGCTACGGCTATCGCAACGGCCAATTTCGCTCCCAGGGAGGCAAGCTCTTCGGGGTCGATACCAACGGTCGGCGTTTCCCGATCCGCTCCGACAACCCCAAGGCCTGGCTGCCGGTGGGCAACTGCCTCGCCGGCCATATCGACGGGCCCGACGCCCTGGCATTGGCCTTGATGCATGCCGCAGGCGTCCACCAGATGATCGGCTACACCGTGCCGACCTGGTACGGCTACGCCGGCTGGGGCGTACTCGACTACTTCCTCGAACAGCCCGGCCGCTACACGCTCACCGAGGCATTCCATGCCAACGGCCACGCCCTGATCCATCGCCTTGCCCAGCTCGAGGCGGCCGGCCAAGGGGCCCCCGCCCGGGATCTCCGCGGGCTGCGATTCGATCGCGACGTGGTCGCCTTCTACGGCGACCCGGCCTGGGAGGTGCGGATGGCCGACGGCCCGCAGAACTTCCGCCAGACACTCACCGAAAACGACGGCTGCTTCACGCTCCTGGTGGAGCCGCTTGCCGGTGACGACTCCTTCAAGCCGGTGAGTACCAACGGTTCCCAGCGGGGTGGACGGCCGATCGTGGCCTTCCTGCCACGGCGGGTCGGGACGACGGAACTGATCGAGGGAGCCGATCTGGGGGCCGTCGTGACCGATCGCTTCGTGCTCCTGCCGCGGCCGGACAAGGCCCGCAGCCTGCGGGTGGTCTTCCGCCCGCGGCCCTGATCGCGATCGCGACACGGCTCGGCAATCGGCAGAGTTTGCCCCGTTTGCCAAAGCCGGGCGGATCGTCCCGGTCGCCATAGCCCGGCGTTCCGGTGAGTGAAACCGTGCGGGCGACAGCCACCGCTATCGATTCTCCCGCTCTTGCCTGTCGATCCACCTGCACGGGTTTTTTCGGGGTTCGTGATTCCACGACGGGCATAGGCTGCGATGGCGGACGCGCGTGCAATCGGAATCGTGGCGGCTTCGCTGGTGGCCGGCACGATCGTGGCGGTGGGAGTGGTGAACTCCCCGACCAACGACAAGCCGCGAGGGCCCTCTGTCGGGCTCGCGGAGCCGACCGCCGAGCCGGTGGGCGTGCAGGTGACCGACATCGCCGTTCAACTCGACAAGGTCGGTCGAGAGCCGGCGGTCTCCGATCAGACTGCCCCGACGAAGGCCGCTGAGCCCGACGACGAGCCCACGGCTGCACCTCCGCCGATTCGACTGGCCGCCAGACTCGGGGAGGCCCCTGAATCTCGGGGGCCGACGCCGCTGCCGACACCGGCTGCCCAGTCCAGTCCCCCGCTCATCGCCCCACCGGCCGCCCTCGAGGCCGCCGCCGGCCGGCCGGCGAGCCCTCCGCCGGTGACACCCCGGCAGCCGCTCGGGCCCGCCCCGCTACCTGCCCCCCCCACGCCGCGGATGCTCGAACCGGTCGGTGACCTCGACGCGATCAACTGGTCGGAAGCCCCGCCGGTTGAGCCACCCTCTGCCCCGCGGATCGCCATCCGGCCCGATTTCGAGACTCAGCCCCGCCGCGGCCGCCTGATCGAGCGGCTCCGAAACGGCGAACGACTGATCAATCGCGACCGCGAAGACAAGGAAGGTGATTCGCTCGTCGACGCGGCGCGGCAGGCAGCCGACGGCGGCCGCTGGCCGGCACCCGAAAGCCTCCTGGTGCAACTCGATGCTCTCACCGACGGCGCTGCCGCGGAGTGGGCGACGGCAACCCTCGCCGATCTTGCCGCGGTGCTCGACACGACCGGACCATGGGATCCGGCAGCCGGCGGCCGCGTGGGCCAGCTGGCCAAGCGGATCCCGCAGGGCATGGGGCTCGCCGACACTTCGCCTGACGCCGCCTTCGCCTCGCAGACCCGTCGGGCGGCTTTGGCGGCGGCCCGGCGGGTGGCCGTCTGGCGGGCCGCGGTGGCGTTGTCTGCCGATCAGGATGCGGCCGACCCGACCGCCGGTCCACTGCAAGGCGACACGATGCGACTGCTTGCGACACTCGAGCAGTTTGAGTCGGACCCCTCGGCAGTGACCGCCGGCGAGGTGGCGATCCCGCTGGCGTCACTGCAGACGCTCGGCCACCCGGCAATGCCGACACTCATCAAGGCGGTGCAGGACCACTACCTCGCGCCCAATGTGCGGATCGCCGTGTCGCGGTCGCTCGCCGAGCGGCTGATGCCCGAGGAAACGGTGGAGCGGGGGCCGCTGGTCGAGACGATCCTCGGCCGGCCGGTTCGTGGATCTCGGACGGTGCGGCGGACGACGTCGGTGGTGTTCCAGCCCGACCCGCGAGCCGTCAACATCGCGATCGAGGTCGAGGGGGATGTCTTCTCCCGCACCGTCACCGACGCCGGGCCGGTCTCGCTCCGCGGACAGTCGCACAGCGCCTTCGTGGTCCGCAAGCCCGTAACACTCACCGCGTCGGGGCTGGCGGTCGGCCCGGCCACCGCGGTCGCCTCCAACCGCTCCCGCGTCAACAGCATGCAGACGAGCTTCGACGGGGTGCCGGTGATGGGCTCGCTGGTCCGCTCGATCGCCCGCAATCAGCATGAGGACTTGCTGCCCGAGGCCAACCGCGAAGCGGTGCAGAAGGTGATGACCCAAGCACGGCGGCAGACCGACGCGGAGAGCGATCGGAAGTTGGCCGACCTCGAACGACGCATTTACGAGCAGGTGTGGCTGCCGCTGGAGCGGCTGGGCCTCGACCCGCAGGCGGTGGCGATGCACACCACCGAGGAGATGGCGACGATCCGGCTGCGACTGGCGGGAACCGGCCAGCTCGCCGGCCACACTCCCAGGCCACGGGTGCCCGCCGAGGCGATGCTCAGCGTGGAACTCCACGAGTCGTCGGTCAACAACGCCATCGATCGCCTGGAAATCGCCGGCCAGCGTTTCACCCTCGAGGAACTTTTCTCTCATGTCGCCGAACGTCTCGGCAGGGAACCGAGGATTCCCGAGGATCTTCCCGAAGGCGTGGCGGTGACCTTCGAACGGCACGATCCGGTGCGGGTGGAATGTCGCGACGGGCTGATCCATGTGGCGGTGCGGGTCGACCAGATCGAGAGCGGCCGCCGCGACTGGTATGACGTGGTCGCCAGGGTCGCCTACCGACCGGTCACCACCGACAACCAGATCATGCTCGAGCGGGAGGGCGTGGTTCGAATCGGAGGGGAAGGCCATCGCGGCCGCTTCGAGATCGCCCTGCGGACGATCTTCGGCAAGATCTTTCCCAAGGAGCGGCCAATCCCGCTGGTGCCCGAGCGGATCACCACGCACCCCAGGCTGGCCGATCTCCGCGGGGTGCAGGCGGTCGCCACCGACGGCTGGCTGGCGTTGGCCCTCGGCGAGCCGCGTCAGCCGGCGTCCACGGTGCGGCTGCCCGACAGCGCCGCACGCCGCGAGTGATTCCCGGGTGACGGGCGGCTAGCTCGCCAGCGGTGCGGTCATCGCCGCGGGCACCACCCAGCGGTCGTAGTCGTCGGCCGAGACCAGCCCGGAGGCCACCGCCGCCTCTTTGAGGGTGGTCCCTTCGGCATGGGCCTTCTTGGCGATGATGGCCGCGTTTTCATAGCCGATATGGGGATTGAGCGCGGTGACGAGCATCAGCGAGTCACGCAGGTTGCGTTCGATCCGCTCCGGGTTGGGGGCGATCCCGACACCGCAGTGCAGCCGGAAGGAGTCGCAGCCGTCGGCGAGGAGTTCGGCGCTCTCGAGCACGTTGTGCACCATCACAGGCTTGTAGACGTTGAGCTGGAAGTTGCCCTGACTGCCCGCGAAGGCCACGGCCGCGTCGTTGCCGAAGACCTCGGCACAGACCATTGTGATCGCCTCGCACTGCGTCGGATTGACTTTCCCGGGCATGATCGAACTGCCAGGCTCGTTGGCGGGGATCGTGATCTCGCCGATCCCGCAGCGGGGCCCGCTGGCCAGCCACCGCACGTCGTTGGCGATCTTGAGTAGGGCCCCGGCGAGATTTCTCAGGGCACCACTGGCATCGACGAGGGCATCGTGGGCCGAGAGGGCCGCGAACTTGTTGGCGGCCGAAACGAACGGCTGGCCGGTCTCACGAGCGATCACCGCAGCGGCCCGCTCACCGAACTCGGGATGGGCATTCAGCCCCGTGCCGACCGCCGTGCCACCGATGGCGAGCTTGTGGAGGCCCGGCAGCGACTGTTCGACCATGACGATCCGTTCGTCAAGCTGGGCTCGCCAGCCGGAAATCTCCTGGCCGAGGGTGATCGGCGTGGCATCCTGCAGGTGGGTGCGGCCGATCTTGACCACCTCGGCATATTTCGCCTCGAGTTCCGCAAAAAGGTCGCGAAGGGCCCTCACCGCCGGCAGCAGGCGGTCGTGAATCACCTCCACCGCCGCAATGTGCATCGCAGTAGGAAAGGTGTCGTTGGAGGACTGGCCGCGGTTCACGTCGTCGTTGGGATGGATCGGCTGCTTGGAGCCGATCACTCCGCCTGCGATCTCGATCGCACGGTTGGAGATCACCTCGTTGGCGTTCATGTTTGACTGCGTGCCGCTGCCGGTCTGGAAGACGACCAGCGGGAAATGGCCGTCGAGCGTGCCGGCGATCACCTCGTCGGCCGCCTGCACGATCAGCTTCACCTTCTCCTCGGGGAGTTGGCCGAGCTGGCCGTTGGCGATTGCCGCGGCCTTCTTGAGAATCCCGAGACTGCGAATGACCGGCCGGCCCCAGCGGTAGCGATCGACTCCGATGCGAAAGTTTTCCCGCGACCGTTCGGTCTGGGCTCCCCAGTAACGGTCGGCCGGCACCAGAATCTCGCCCATGCTGTCGGTTTCTTTGCGGGAAGACTCGGCTGGCGTGGGCGGCGCGGCTGGCATCGGCGGGGCTCCGTGAGGGGGCGGGAATCCGAAAATCGTTCGACGGGGGGTGCGGTGCGGAGTGTACCATTCGGGGCCGAGTAGGCCGGTGCGGCCACGTAGGCCGGTGCGGCCCGCACCGGCAACACAGCCGGTTGCAGCGCAACCGGCCTACGGCAACACAGCCGGTTGCAGCGCAACCGGCCTACGGCAGCACAGCCGGTTGCGGGCACGTAGGCCGGTGCGGCCCGCACCGGCAACACAGCCGGTTGCAGCGCAACCGGCCTACGGCGGCACAGCCGGTTGCGGGCACGTAGGCCGGTGCGGCCCGCACCGGCAGCACAGCCGGTTGCGGCGCAACCGGCCTACGGCGCAACCGGCCTACGGCACCGCCGGACAGTCAGATGGCCGCGGCAGCGGTCTCGCCGGTGCGGATTCGCACCACCTCGGCAAGGTTGGTCACGAAGATCTTGCCGTCGCCGACCTGGCCGGTGCGGGCGGTGTTCATGATCTTGCCGATCACGCCCTGGGCCTCCTCGTCGCTGACAACGACCTCCACCTTCACCTTCGGCAGAAAATCGACCGAATACTCGGCCCCACGGTAGGTCTCGGTGTGGCCCTTCTGCCGACCAAAACCACGCACCTCGGTGACCGTCATCCCCTTGATTCCTTGGGCATTCAACGCGTCCTTCACCTCTTCGAGCTTGAAGTGCCTGATGATTGCTTCGATCTTTTTCATCGCATCTCTCCTTTGCTGAACTGGTCTTCTCGGTTTCATTCCACGCGTCCGCCGGTCGAAAGAGGTGCAAGCGGCATGCCAAATTTGCCGCGGCAACGCAAAAGCCCTCTCGAAGACGCCCGGAACCGGGAAAACCACAGACGTCACGCGGCCACCACCCCCGACCACAGACAGCCGCAAGCTGCGGGGCTGTCACACCGGCGAGGCGCAAGCCCGCTGCGAAAGGCGATGAAACGGCCGTTTTGCTCCGAACTCCGGGCGTGTCACACGGGCGTAGCGCATTCGCGCCGGTGTCGCGCGGGCGGCTCGGCCCGGCAGCTGCCATCCGCTAACTGCGAAAACTCGCCGCATCGATCTCATGGCCCTTGAGAAGCCGGTAGAGCGTGCCGCGCGGCAGGCGGGCCTCGCGAGCAGCGGCGGTCACGTCGCCGGTGTGGCGGGTGAGCAGATCAGTCAGGTACTGCCGCTCGAAGCGTGCGGTATGGGCCTGCCGCTGAGCGAAGAATCCGACCTCCCCGTCCCCGGCTGCCGCACCACCGTTGCGACCGGCCGAGGCGACCAGGTCATCAGGCAGGTCATCGAGCCCGACCATCTTCGACCGGCTCATCGCCACCGCCCGGCGGATGACGTTGCTCAGTTCCCGCACGTTGCCAGGCCAGGCATAGCTTCGAAGCACGCCGTAGGCATCCGGTGAGATGCCGCCGATGCTCCGCCCCATCTCCTTCCCGGCTCGGTTGGCAAACGCCTCCGCGAGCAGGCCGATGTCGTCGCCCCGTTCCCGCAGGGGCGGCATGTCGATCCGCACCACATTGACCCGGTAGTAAAGGTCGCGACGGAAACCGCCCTCGGCGACCATCCGGTCGATGTCGCGAGAGGTGGCCGCCACCACGCGGACATCGACGGCCGTCTCCTGGCGGGCCCCCACGCGGCGGACCCGCCGCTCCTGGAGCACGCGGAGCAGCTTTGCCTGAAGGGCCAGTGGGAGTTCGCCGATCTCGTCGAGAAAGAGCGTGCCGCCGTCGGCCACCTCCACCAGCCCGATCCGCCGGGCATCGGCGCCGGTGAAGGCCCCGCGTTCGTGGCCGAAGAGTTCGCTCTCCAGCAGAGCGTCGGGAATCGCACCGCAGTCGACCGGCACGAACGGCCGCTGTGCACGCCGGCTGCGGTGGTGCACCGCACGGGCCACGAGTTCCTTGCCGGTGCCGGTCTCGCCGGTGACCAAGACATCGACGTTGCTCGTGGCGATGCGATCGATCACCGAGTAGACCGCCCGCATCGGCGGACTCTCGCCGAGAAAGTTTTCGAAGGAGTACGGCCGTTCCACCGCCCGGCGAAGCACCTCTTCCGCCGCCACCCGTCGCGAGATCGCCAAGAGCCTCACCAGCGAGTCCTCGAGATCCTCCTCGATCCGGGCGATATCGAGGTAGTCGCCGGCACCCGCCTGCAGGCATGCCCGGGCCCGTTCAACCGAAGGCTGGGGGTCGACTACGACCATCGGCAGCTGGGGATCGGCCCGCTTCAACGCGGCATGCAGCACGTCGGCGGTGGGCGCGGCTCGCGCGGTCACGATCCCGAGGTCCCAGGAGTCGCGGGCGATGCTGGCGACCGCTCCTTCGAGCGAGCGTTCCACGCGCAGTTCGAGCGGCTGCAGCCTCGCCACCAGGCGGGCATAGGGCAGCCCGGGAGCGCCGGAGGCATCGACAACAAGGATGCGAGGCTGCCGCATCGATTCGCGGATTCAGAGGGTCGGGGAAACCGAAGCGGATCGCGCAAGCCGCCTCTCCCTGCGCCGCGGGATGCAGTATGCAACAGCCGCCGGGGCGGAACAACCGACGGTGGTTTTCGGCCGCCGTCGCTCTGCTACATTCAACCAGAACGAACCACCGCACCGTGAGACTCCCGCATGGCGATCGACCCCTACGCCTCCTGTCCCGGCGGCACCGGCAAGAAAATCAAGTTCTGCTGCCCGCAATTGGTGGGCGACCTGGAGCAGCTTGACCGGCTGATCGAGGGCGACCAGATTTCAGCGGCCCTCGAGATGGCGAAGCGGCTCGATACAGCCAACCCAGGCCGGGCCTGTCTGCTGGCAACCAAGACGAAACTGGAACTGGCCGCCCAGCGATTCGACGATGCAGCCGCCACCAACCGGGCCTTCGTGCAAGCCTGCCCGGACAACCCGCTGGCCGTCGCCCAGCAGTCGGTCTGCGATGCCTTGCTCGGGCAGATGCAGGAGGCTGCCGCCGCCTTTGACCGGGCCCGGGCGATGCTACCTGCCGGCCAGGAGGTGCCCGTGGAGGTCGTGCGGGTGGCCACGACACTGATCCAGGCGGCCGCCCAGGGCGGCCAGGTGGGCCTCGCCCAGGGCCTGCTCGACTGGATGCGCGAGAAAAGCCTCGGCTCGGACGAGGACCGTCGGCTGCTTGCAGCGGTGATCGGAAGCTCCGGCGTGCCTCCGGCTTTGCGGGCCCGCATGCCGCTGCAGACGACGCCAGCCGACTCGCCCTGGAGGTTCGAGTTTCAGTCAGCACTCGACGACGCGAAGGCCTGGCGGCTGGCCAAGGCCCTGACAGGATTTCGCAGCCTCAAGGGAGTGGCTGCGGGCAGCCGGGAGTTGTTTACCGATATCGCGCTGGTGTGTGAAATGCTCGCCCTGCCGTTTGAAGCGGCCGAGGCCTGGCTGGTGGTTGCTCGCTGCGAGGGTCTCTCGCACGACGAGGCGGTGGAGGCGACCGGACGTGCGGTCGCCCTGGAGCAGCAGGCCGATCCCGACCGCTCGCCGACGGTCAGCTTCACCCGCATGGCCGGCGAGATTCCCGCCGGTGAGGGGGGGCCGGCCGACCTCGACCTCCTCGAAGATCGCCTCCGTCATGACGGCCGCTTCGAGCCGGCCGCCTTCAACCGCTCCGACTGGGTCTCCCGCAATGCGGCGCCGCCCCGGTCGGTCTGGCGGGTCTACGAGGGCCCGGCCGACGCCCAGCGGCCGGCCCGCCTGCTGGGCTCGCTGCTGATTTTCGGCAAGCAGACCGACCGCGAGCCGGAGGGATTGCTCCAAGGATTCAGCCCCGACCTCGCCGAGGCCAGGCCGATTGTGGAGGCTCTCCTGGGCGGTCCGCTTGCACCGCTGGAGACCCCTCCCGGCGTGCCCACGCTCACGCCCACCGCCTGGCTGCTCTCGGCCCAGTTTCGCCCGCCCCGGCCCGCCGCCGACGAACGCTCCAAGCCCGACACCGCCGAACTGTTTGACCAGGCCGTCGCCGCCCAGGACGAAGCCCTCTGGAGCCGTTTCGCCGCCACCTGGCCCGACACCGCGATTCCAGAACTGCTTGGGAAATCACCTCGGCAGGCGGTGGCCGATCGCGACCTGCGGCGTCGCGTCGAGGCGATCATCACCGAACAGGAGGCGACCGCACGGCAGCCCGACGCCACCGCCGGGTGGGCGGCCCTCCGCGACACGCTGGGCATCCCGCAGCCGGGATCGGTGGAGTCGGCCCGTCCGGTCGAGGAATTGCCGCCGATGCGGTGGCACAGGGTGCTGCTGGACAACGTCGACAACGAGCAGCTGCGGCTGCTGTTTCTGACGTCGCTGCATACCGGGTTTGATCTTGCCGCCGCGAGGGCGGCCGAAAGACTCGTGGCCCTCAGCGACGATCCGCAGACCGGCGAAGGCATCCAGCCGCAGGACCGCTGGGACGCCCTGGGCCTGCTCGAGAGCCGGGCGGCCACGACCGGCGAGAAGCTCGAGATTCTCGCCACCATGCGGAAGCTCGCCACGGGCCTCGGCATGGGCGAGGGCATGCTCGACGTGGCGGAGCTGCGAATCAGGCTGCAGCGGGGCGAACAGACGGAGTTTCTGCGGCTCCTCGAGCGGCTCCGGGGTGAGGCCCAACGCGACCCGCGTGTGCTCGAAGCCCTGGCCGAGGTGCTCGCCGAGGCCGGCATCGACCTGTCGTCGCTCGCGGCCCGTCCCGCGGCCGCGGAAGCTCCCGCGGAGCCGCAGGCGGGGAAGCTCTGGACGCCCGGAGGATCGTCACCGACGGATGAGGGCGGCGAGAAGAAAGTGCTCTGGACGCCAGGATCCTGAAGCCCGCAGGCCCGATGCCCCCTCCCAGCCACACCGATCAATCGCTTCCCCCGACTGCGGAGATCGTCGAGGTCTTTGAGCCGGCAATGCGGCGGGCTTTGGAACTGGCCCGTCGCGGCGAGGGTCGCGTGGAGCCCAACCCGATGGTCGGGGCGGTGGTGGT
>Ga0180435_10003904_pt1 | contig 14833 bp, 12 predicted proteins | sample SS_ome_3_FD_132467 | JGI IMG/M metagenome (GOLD analysis project Ga0180435, IMG submission 132467) | Hypersaline lake sediment archaeal communities from the Salton Sea, California, USA - SS_3_S_1 metaG | ecosystem: Environmental > Aquatic > Non-marine Saline and Alkaline > Hypersaline >... | reverse complement strand
CTCGGCGTGAGAAATACCGTCTCAAGTGAACTTTCGAGATGCCTGTTCATACTGGCCAGCTGCATCTCGTATTCGAAATCAGAGACCGCACGCAGTCCACGAAGGATAACCTTGGCATTCCGGGCGCGGGCGAAATCGACTAATAACTCCGAAAACCCACAGACTTCAACATTTTCGAAGCGCGATAATACCTGCTCTGCCATCGCGACGCGCTGAGATAAATCAAATAATGGCGTTTTCCCCGGATTTGAGGCGATCGCCACGATGACCCGCTCGAAAAGACCGGAGGCACGCTCGACCAGGTCAGAGTGCCCGTTGGTGATGGGATCAAAAGTACCCGGATAAACTGCCACTACACCCATGTTTAGACCTGCCTGTTATCATCTACCTGTTTTAAAATGCCTGCTGTCACCGACTTGTGTAATAAGCCTGCTGTAATAAGCCTGTTGTAATAATACTGGTTGTATTCTGAGCTTCGACCAGGCGTCATGCTGGTGAACGCCCCGGATTAACGACCTCGATTAATGACCATGGTTAACGATATATAATTTATACGCCACCTGTCCGGCGACTTTCTGTCTTACACAGTCCCAGTTCGGCGGCAGCTCGACGGCTTCATCGGTAGCATGTTCTACGTAGATTATGGCATCTTCAGCCAAACATCCACTGCTATCTAACAGTGAACAGCTCTGCGAGAGTAAATTCTTATGGAAAGGCGGGTCGAGAAAAACCAGATCAAAGCTGGCTTTATCTAACCTGGCCTGGTCAAAACCTGTGCGCTCAGCATGTGTCGGTTTCAACTTTATATCCGTAGCTGATGCCCGAGAAATCGACTGCAAAAACTTGATCGCATCCTCATGGTAAAGCCTTGCACGATCCGCCGCACCGATCCCCCCCCCTTGCTTTAACATATCAAGGTTTCGTTTCAGGCTTTCCCAGCTTTGGCGATTGCTTTCGATAAAAACGACATCGGCTGCACCCCGCGATAGCGCTTCGAATCCCAGCACCCCTGAACCGGCGAAACAGTCCAGGCAATGACTGCCGGGTATATAGGGATTCAACCAGTTAAATACCGTTTCACGGATACGGTCTGTCGTCGGGCGCAGCCCTTCAGCATCGTCGAAGCTTATTATGCGTCCGCGCCAGTCTCCCGCGATGATTCGGCATCGGCCTGGTTTAGATTGGCCAGACCCTGATCTGCCTCGCCTGGATTTCTTCTGTAGTGGCACAAGCGTTTCCGGGTGAGCAGTCTTTATCTGATATGAATTAAGACTGTTTACCGACGACGACTGTCACCATCTTGTCGGGATGGATGCGACGTTTTAATGCCTCGTTTATGCTGTCGACATCCACTGCCTTGATATTATCGATAAAGTGGTCGAGATAATCGATGGAGAGTTCATAGAAACCGATCATCGCGAGGTAGCCGAGCAATTTACTATTACTGTCGATCTTTAATGGGAAGCTGCCGGTGATATTACTTATACTCTCAGCCAGCTCATCTTTCTCAGGTCCTTCTGCAACGTACTTCCTCAATTCCTGATCCAGCAGTTCCAGTGCCTGCCCGGTCTGCTCTGTCTTGGTCTGCATCCCCATGGCAAACAAACCTGTCTCGCGCAGCGGAACGAAATAACTGTACACGCTGTATGCCAGACCATTGTCTTCCCGGATCACTTCGACAAGGCGCGAGGCAAAACCGCTGCCACCGAACGGGTGGTTCGCGACATACAGGGTGAAATAATCATCATCACCTCGCTTTATACCTGACTGACCGACGAAGATATGGGTCTGAGTCGAAGGGTAGTCGATGACGATCTTCTCTGCTTTCTGCAGCGGTTTCACTTCCGGTAGTGCCACGGCTTTCTCACCGGCGGGTAGACCTGAGAGGATCGCTTTGACAATCTCTTCTGCCTGCCAGCGCTCGACATTCCCGACGATGGCAACCGTCGCATTCCTGGCCACATAGTACTGTTTATAGAATCCACGCACCGCTTCCAGGGTCATGTTTTCAAGACTCTCTTCAGTGCCGTCAGATGGAAAGGCATAAGGATGATCACCGAATACCGCTTTATTGAAGGCTTCACCTGCCAGCGCTGACGGTGACTGCTGTCGTGCCTTTACGGCCACCTTCATACGGTTCAACTCACGTTTATAAGCATCTTCCGGAAAGTCCGGCTGAGTCAGCATCTCGGCCAGCGTCCTGATCGCAGGATCGAGATAACGTGTCTCCGTCAGGCTACGCACCCCGACGATCGCCATGTCTTTCGATGCATCATAGCTCACCTGTGCGCCGACAGATTCAAATGCTTCAGCAACCTGCTGAGATGATTTACCCGCGGCACCTTCGGCCAACAGCCCGTTGGTCAGCAAGGCGAGACCGCTGAGGCCGTCATCGCGGGCAGAGCCGGCATCGAATACGATCTTCACATCGAGCATAGGTATCTCTGTCGCCGGTACGAACAGCACCTTCGCACCGTTTTCTGTTTGCCATGTCTGTATCTTCGGTGTGGCCGCCACACTAAAACTGATACAGACGAGGATGACGAGACCAGCCAGCCTCGATAGGTAACTCATATCACTCATGATTAATAACTCTTCACTGAAATTCTGTCTATTGGATCAATGCACATGACTGACAGCAGCGGGGGGCTGCTGTTTTTCTAAACCAGTATCCGAACCATTTTCGATCGGCAGCGGGTCGAGCACCGCCACGGTCAGTCGTTCATCGGTAAGATACTTGTTCGCCACCTGCTGTACCTGCTCAGCAGTGACCGCAAGGATCTTGTCGACATACTCATCCTTTATCTGCCAGGGCAGTCCGATGGTATCCAGCATGCCGATCTCCATCGCCTGGTAGAAAGTCGAGTCCTGTTTATAGACCTGTGCAGCAACCACCTGTGCTTTTACGCGGTCGAGCTCCTCATCATCAGGCACTGTCGTTTTGATGGTATTGATCTCATCACGCAGTGCAAACTCCAGCACTTCGATAGCGACATCATCATTCGGTATCGCCGATAATATAAATAGAGTGTCATGCCTTGCAGACATGCCATAGCTTGCACCTGCACTGCTGGCGATCTCCTGACCTCGTACCAGGTTCCTGCTCAGGCGTGCACTGTCACCCCCATCGAGCACGCCCGCCAGAACCTCGAGTGCATACAACTCCCACTCATCATCGCTGCCGACAGCGTCTGGTGTAAGCACTGGTGCTTTATATCCCATAACCAGGTAAGGGATCTTTGCCGGCACCTCTACGCTGAGGCGCTGGGTGCCATACTGTTTAGCCTCGCGGCGTGGTTTCAGCTGCGGAATGTCTGAAGTGGGCAACTGACCGAAATACTGTTTCGCCAGGCGGAAGACATCATTCGCCTTCACATCACCTGCAACCACCAGCGTCGCGTTGTTCGGTGCATACCATTTTTCATACCACTCTCGGGCATCTTCTACGGTCATCGAATCCAGATCCTCCATCCAGCCGACGATAGGACGGCGATAAGGACTGTTGGTGTATGCCACCGCATTAAATCGTTCATAGGTCAGCGCTGTCGGTTTATCTTCGGTACGCAGACGACGCTCCTCCTTGACCACTTCAATCTCTTTGGCGAACTCTTTTTCATCGAAGACCAGGTTACGCATGCGGTCAGCCTCGAGCTCGAGCACGAGTTCCAGCCTGTCAGCGGCTATCTTCTGGAAATAGGCGGTGAAGTCCTGCCCGGTAAAAGCATTTTCCTCGCCGCCGTTGGCAGCAACGATCTCGGAGAACTCGCCAGCATGGTGTTTTTCTGTCCCTTTGAACATCATGTGCTCCAGCACATGTGAGATACCGGTGATACCATCATGTTCGTAACTGGCACCGACCCGGTACCAGACCTGCGATACCACCACCGGTGCCCGATGATTTTCTACCACGATCACCTTCATGCCGTTGGATAACTGGAATGTCTGTGTACTGACCTCATTCGACTCGGCACCCTGTTCAGTCCCCTGTCCACCCCCCTGATTACCCGCCTGATCAGCAAGCTCTCCAGCGATCTGCTCGTCACTGCTGAATAATACCCAGCCCAGAACAAGTGTTGCTGCGATCAGCAAAGCAACTATCGATTTGGTTTTCATTCAACTTCTCTCTTTATCTATGTCGCAGATAACATCCACGAATGAACAATATTTTTTATATCTACAATATTTGTATCTACACATGGCAGAAAGTGATGATAGGATACCTCATTTATTTTCATTGCACGAATCACCCTTATTCACTGACCAATTTCACTTACCGACCATCATGTTTGGCCTATTTAAACGCAAACAAAAAGACGCTGCCGAAGCATCGAAACCTGATGCTGACCTTCAACAGACACCTTCACCGGATCAACAGGAAGACATGCCTGCCGACCTGGGTGAATCACTGGAGAAGACCAAGCGCACCTTCTCCGATGGCATGGCCGATTTCCTGCTCGGCAAGAAGAGCATCGACAGCGAGCTCCTCGACGAACTTGAGACACGCCTGTTAAGTGCTGACGTCGGTATGGATGCCACAACGACCATCATCGACGAACTTCAGGCCGGTATCTCACGCAAAGCCATCAATGATGAAGCTTCACTTCATCTCAAGCTGGCCGAAGTGATGAAGTCCATCTTAAAGCCCTGTGAGCAGCCACTAACCACCGATTCGGCGAAGCCGTTTGTCATCCTCGTGGTCGGCATCAACGGTGCTGGCAAAACCACCAGCATCGGCAAACTCGCCCACCATTTCAAGCAGCAGGGCAAATCGGTCATGCTTGCTGCCGGCGACACCTTCCGTGCCGCGGCTGTCGAACAGCTGCAGACCTGGGGTGAACGCAATGATGTGCCTGTTATCACACAGGGCACCGGTGCTGACCCTGCATCCGTTATCTTTGACGCAGTACAGTCAGCAAGTTCAAAAAATATCGATATCGTCATCGCCGATACCGCTGGTCGACTGCATACCCAGGACAACCTGATGGATGAACTGGCAAAAATCAAGCGCGTGCTGGGCAAGATAGACAGCACGGCACCGCACGAAACACTGATCGTGATGGATGCCAGCTTTGGACAGAATGCGCTGCACCAGGTACAGCAGTTCAACGATAGCATCGGCCTCACCGGTATGGCGGTCACCAAGCTTGATGGCACAGCTAAAGGTGGCATACTATTTTCTATCGCCAACACGCTGAACCTGCCGGTACGGTTCATCGGTGTCGGTGAAACCATCAACGACCTGAGACCCTTTGATGCCAGTGAATTTGTAGACGCACTGCTCGAATGATGTTCGAGTAACACAAGCCCGACTTGATCTACCTGCCATGATCAACTTGTCATGACCCACTTGCCATAATCGATTACCAATGATTCACTTTGACAACATCAGCAAACGTTACCCCGGCGGTCACGAGGCACTGAGCCAGGTCAACCTGCGACTTGAGAAAGGCCAGATGGCATTCCTCACCGGGCACTCGGGGGCTGGCAAGAGCACCCTGCTCAAGCTGATCGCGATGATAGAGCGCCCCACCCGCGGGCAGATATTCCTCGATGGCGTCAACCTGAACAATATCGCCAACCGCAAGATTCCCTATATCCGGCGTAATATCGGCATCATCTTCCAGAATCACCACCTGCTCTATGACCGCCCCGTGTTCGATAACGTGGCCATGCCACTCATCATCCAGGGATACCGGCGTCAAGAGATTCACAAACGCGTACGTGCCGCGCTCAACCAGGTCGGTCTGCTGAGCAAGGAGAAAGCTGACCCGATCACCTTATCAGGGGGTGAGCAACAACGCGTCGGCATCGCCCGTGCCATCGTACACAAACCCCTGTTACTGCTCGCCGACGAACCGACAGGCAACCTCGACCCGGACCTGTCCGCCGAGATCATGCAGCTGTTCGCCCGCTTCAACCAGGTTGGCACCACCGTATTGATCGCCAGTCATGATCTCGACCTCATCAGGCAGATGGGCTCACCGATGATCAGCCTGGAAGCCGGTCGAATCATACACAACGGACTGCCGTTCTCTGCGGCACCGAGCTATGCAGCGACCAGGGCTGCACCCAGGGCAGCTCGCTGAAACCATGCGGAGAAGGTGATTCAGCATGCGTAACAGCCCACACAGGAAGAGCCGGATAAGCGCCTATTTCAGCAACCACATGCGGATTGCTCTGGCCAGCCTCGGACGCCTCTATGCGCAGCCAGTCTCTACCATGATGACGGCCGCCGTCATCGCCATAGCGCTCGCTCTGCCGGTCGGTCTGTATATCGCGCTGGATAATGTGGCACGCATCAGCAGTGGCTGGGACGGCTCGACACAGATATCGCTGTTCCTGCAGACCGAAGTCTCCGAGAGCGAAGCCAGGAAACTGCAACAGCGTCTCGAAAAACACAAGCACATCAAGAAGATCGAACTCATCAACAAGGAAAAAGGGCTGCAGCAGTTCAAGGAGATATCCGGATTTGGCGATGCACTGAAATATCTCGACAAGAACCCGTTGCCTGTCGTCCTCGTCGTCCATCCTGAACACATCGCCAATCAGCCGGACAATACCTCGAGGCTGGTGAAAGAACTCGGCAAGCACCCGAAAGTTGAACTTGCACAGTTAGATGTGCAGTGGGTGAAACGTCTATACACCTTCCTCGAGATAGCCAATCGCAGCATCTGGGTCGTCAGTTCAATGCTAGCCATCGCGGTGCTATTAATCGTCGGCAACACCATACGGCTGGACATCCAGAACCGCCGCGAAGAGATCGAAGTTTCCAAACTCATCGGCGCCTCAGATGCGTTCATCCGCCGCCCCTTCCTCTATACTGGCCTGTGGTACGGTGTCATCGGCGGCCTGCTTGCCTGGATCATCACATTGTTATCGCTGTTGCTGATGGAGGCACCGATCCACAAACTGGCGCTGCTGTATCATAGTGATTTCCGCCTCAGCGGCCTCGGTATCGCCAATACGCTGCTGCTGATCATCATAAGTTGCACTCTGGGCCTTATCGGCTCATGGATTGCAGTCAGTCGCCACCTGAAAGACATAGAACCCTCTTAATTCTTTTATATTCAACCAGTTACATAAAAGAAGCCATTAAATACCACGGTTTGCAAATGGTTAAAAACCGCCCAACTTTTAGCTAAATTGCTGGAATTTGTCTGAACTTTTCTTATAATTAGCACTCTTATTCCTCGAGTGCTAAAATTTAATGATGAGAGAAGAAACGATGACTACAGCTTTAATTCCTGCAATCCAGAACACACCGATCAGTTCAGGTAATCTGGATGCCTACATTCGACAGATTCACAGCATCCCTGTTCTGACTGCCGAAGAGGAACACGAGCTTGCTCTGCGCCTCGAACATCAGAACGACCTGGCTGCAGCGCAGAAACTGATTATGTCCAACCTGCGATTCGTGGTGAAGATCGCACGTGGATACACAGGCTATGGCCTGCCTCTGAGCGACCTGATACAGGAAGGTAACATCGGCCTGATGAAAGCGGTAAAGCGTTTTTCTGCAAGCCACGAAGTACGCCTGATCTCTTACGCCGTTCACTGGATCAAATCAGAGATCCACGAGTTTGTTTTACGCAACTGGCGTATCGTGAAGATCGCAACCACGAAACCACAGCGCAAACTGTTCTTTAAACTGCGCAGCTCGAAAAATAGACTGGGCTGGTTTACACAGGATGAGGTCAACGATGTTGCTGAAACACTCGGCGTAAAACCCGAGACCGTACTCGAGATGGAATCTCGCCTCAGCGGCAGCGATGTCACTTTCGATGCACCGGTTAACGATAACGATGACGATAACCACTACTCACCGTCTGCTTACCTGTCTGATGAAAGGGCTGACCCTGCCCGTCAGCTGGAACACGACGACACACAGTCTCAAAAACTGAGCCTGATGGTAGACTCGCTGAAGACACTCGATGAGCGTAGTCAGGATATCATTCAGCGTCGCTGGTTAACGGAAGAGAAAACCACCCTGCACGAGCTGGCTGACGAGTACCAGGTATCTGCTGAACGTATCCGCCAGATCGAGAAGAATGCACTCAACAAGATGCGCGTTGCATTCGAAGCCTGATCTTAAGTTCAGATATCAAGCTTATCGAAAAACAAAAAAGACACGGTTCACACCGTGTCTTTTTTTGCTCCCAAAATACTCCCTGGTGAACAGTCTGCATGGTTAATCATGGCATCAGCATAGACTAATAATTCAACAGGCTAACGATTCAGGTAGCGGTTCAGATCGAATATACCTGATGCCACCGGTTGATCCCTGCGGTAGTAGTCATTGAACCAGTCGGCATGTTTCCAGAAATCCTCATGGGTGCGGCGGATGCCGAAGCGCATCACGAACTGTTCATACTCCTGCCTGTCACTGATAGCGTTATACTGTTCGACAAACTCCTCGATCTCGTCCAGTTCGACCACATAGAAGAAGCTCGGGTAGGATCCTTCGAGCCAGGGCAACACGGTCTGGGTATCAAATTCGAAATCGCGGGATAGCCCGGCCTGTTCCGTCTGCAACATACTGCTGACTGATTTGTATGCCTTGTTCGAGATCATGCTGTATGCCCTGTCATTTTTCTCATCCCCGCCCATCAGCACACGGACAAAAACAAGGTCAGGCAGAAACTGAACGAAGCGTCCATCCATCTTCGCTGCTTCCCTCATCGCACGATCAGCACGCAGAATTTTTTCATCCGTCGGTTTGACGCAGTCCTGATCCGCACAGCGATTGATGTAATCTCCATCACCGGCCAGCTTGCCAAGATAGTTTTCGATCGCACGGTACAACTCACGCTGTGGATCATCTGTGTTATAGCCGTTCACTAACTCCTTGTTGATCCAGTGCACATCACCCTGATCATTCTTGTTCGTAGCGCGGATTCCCTGATACCACTCTTCGATCAGCTGATGACGCGCCTCCACCGGCAGGAAGACGAGGAAAAAGTTTTCTCCTTCCGTCCGTAGCAGATCCATATAGAGGCGGGTATTCAACTGATGACCCACGTTACCGTAGACGTCATATCCCGCCACCAGCAGATAGTGGATACGCTCCAGTACAGAGTAATCGAGCACCCAGGCAGTCTCGGGGTAATCACCCAGCATGCCATAATTGACGGAAGCACTGTCGAAGTGCCTGAAGATGGTCAGCGCCGCATTTTTGTTGGTATGGCCATCGCCATCCCACAGGTATGGCATCGCATCAGGCAGTGACACTGTTTCGAAGTTCTCCGCTTGTTTATCACGTTGACGGACATAGTTCTGGAACAGTCCTTTGTAATGCAGGTTGACGCTCAACAGGTTGAAGGTATCTTCCAGCTCGGAGGGTGAAGCCAGGTTATCGGCATTTTCCTTCAGAAATTCATCATCGGTAGAAGCGGTCGGCGCATCCGGATCGAAGAAAAATACCCAGAACTGATCCTCGATCACATTGAGCGCGATCTGGCCCCGGCATACCGGCCCTTTGATGAAGCCCTCGATGAAGAACCTGGCATCATCGAGCAGAAACTTGTAACGAGATTTAACCGGTATCTGGGCAAATGCCTTGATCGGGTTCGAGGCCACCTCTGGCGCATAGGAAGGCAACCGGGTAACTGCATAATCGATATCGTAAAACAGTGACTGCAGGCGCTGCATACGTTTGTCCGACAGTTCATAAACCGTATGCTGCTTGGCTACGATGCTCTCCTGGCGTCGCAGGAGACGGTAATAGAACTTGCTATCGACCATGCCATAGGGACGACGGCTGGCAATGACTTTTACAGGCTCGCCAGGAGGCGTGGTCGAACGGATTAGGCGGTAAAATTCACGCTCACCGGTATTTTCAAAGTGCAGGCTTGCCTGGAACAGGTGCTCGTAGAGGTAGCGCGATACCAGTTGCGCCTTCAGCGAATCACGATTCAGGAACGCTTCCCACTTATCGATCTGAGGCTGCGCCATATCTGATGGCTCAGCTTCTGCTTCAACGGGCGCCCCTTGCGCAATCCAGTGCACCAGGATCTTGTATTCTTCACGCGACAGGTTTGGCATGGCAAACGGCATGCCGCCCTCAGGGTGCTGTTTTGCGTAGTCATCGAACTCATCGATCGTCGGACAGCTCTGCTTACGGTTCAGAGCAAGATCGAAGTTATCACTCAGCATGCCGGTACGTGCCTGCGGGTGCAGCTGCTTCAGACGCAGCATCCGGTACATAACCGAATTTTCCAGGTTTCTCGCCGGGCTGTTTATCTCATCATCACCACGTTCATAAAGCACGGGATCAAAATCCTTGTCTCGCCACTCAGCAGTCGTCACCGCATCGATGAACAGGCGGCTAGGATCGGCTGGCTTGATGCGTGCACCATCATAGACGATCTCTTTACTGGCGCCGCGATGGATACCCGCAGCCGATGAAAGCTTTAACTGACAAGGCGCATCGTAACAGGCATGGCAACTGACACAGCGTTTCTCGAGGACCGGAAGCACCTCTTCATTAAATGACATGGTCTGCTTCGGCAGATCGTACAGCAGGTCATATTCGATAATCGCCTGACCCTCGGTGATCGACCGCTCGGAAGTGCCACAGGCCGTCAGTAAGACGACCAGTGAAAACAGCAAGAAAAACCTCTTGATAATGCTAAGCAATGTCACATACTCACATAAGTCATAAAAAACAAAACGACCCGCCTGGCTGGTCGTCGATATTCAATCAGATGTCGAGCCCGATTACAAAGAGCTGACCCTATAACCTGCTCTCGGACACTACGCCGGCCGGTTTTCATCGGCTTGCTCTCATAGACCTGGCTCTCATTGGCCAGTTCTCAGGCGCAGCTTCCTTTACTGAAATTCGACTATACGTGTATTTTCGCCAACAGACTGGCTCTCCGGTTTCCAGGCGTGGCCGTAGATAACTTCATAGCTTGCTGGCAAAACTCCCTCTTCTCTGAAGCGCTCATAACTCTCACGCACTTTGCGTAGCGTCTCCTTACCTGTCAGCCCCCTCGGGGCCCGACTCATACCAGCTGCTGGCTCCGTTTCCACGGCACTGGAAGTCACATTCGCCCCGATGGCCTTCAGATCACGCATCACTTCATCGACCGTCTCATAGGTCACCGTTAATACTTCTGCTTCCATCACAGGCTCGGCATAACCATCATGCAGAAGGGCATCACCGATGTCATGCATATCGATGAACTGGTTTACGTGATTGGCTGCATCCACACTTGACCAGCTCTGCCGCAATTCCTTTAATGTATCCGTCCCGAAGGTAGTGAAGACGAACAGGCCGCCCGGTTTGAGCACACGCTTTGCTTCCAGCAGTGCTGCATTGAGGTCGTTACACCACTGCATACTCAGACTGGAGAAAACCAGGTCAAAACTTTCATCGGCAAATGGCAGCTGCTGGATGTCCGCACACACAAGATGCGGAGAACGAAACAAACCGCCATGACGACTGGTCTGCTGCAACATATTCTCTGACAGGTCGAGCGCGACCAGCTGTGCTTTCCTGTAGCGTTGAAACAATGCCGGCACTGCCTGCCCGGTGCCGGCACCGGCATCGAGTATCATCTGCGGCTGCAGCTTAACGATATCCAGCTTTTCCAGCAGACGGTTGCACACCTCGTTCTGCAGAACGGCAAACTGTTCGTATGATTCGGCCGCTCTATCAAAAGCACGCCTTACGCGAGACTGATCGAATAGCTGTGCCTGGGGCAGCAGGTTTGCAGATTGCTGCTTTGCTGGTCGATGCTTTCCAGGAGGTTGCTTACCAGCTTGTCGTTGTACGGGCTGTTGACTCATGTTCTTTCAAGGGCACCGCGATGGATGCACACAGGTTTCTTCTATTCGGTTTTTATCTATTTAGTAGGGAATTATGCTCATTCTCGCAGATTTTGGGCGATCGAAAGCAACTGTTGCAAAAAGTCTTCTCTATGCGAAATAAAGGGCGCATGGCTGGCATCGCTGTTCAGCACCACACCAGTCTGGCCGAAATCCTCGCTGAGAACCGGCGCCAGCGCGGCGGGAACAAGCCCATCCTTTTCACCGAGCAACCAGTGGATCGGTCTGTCGATAACCGCCAGCGCCGGCCTGAGATCTGTTTTTAATAATATCTCCAGACCAGAGATCAGGGCTTTCTTCGATGCCTGACCTCTCGATTCGATACTCTTCTGTAACTGTCTTACCACGGCCATCGCATCCGGCAGACCTTTCACCTGTAGCGCCAGGAAACGCCGGATGGTCTTTTCCTGGTCTTTCGCCAGGTTGCTGGCAAACGTATCGAACACTTCCGCATCGACAGCGCAGTCCCAGCCCGGCTGACTGACGAAACAGGGATTGGTCGAAATCAGCATGGCTGCAGCCACCCGTTGAGGGTACAACTCGGCCAGACGCAATACGGCGAGACCGCCTAATGACCACCCCACCCAGATGGCCGGGAGATGAACCAGCGGCATCAGTGCCTGTACATAGTCATCAAGCGTCTCTGCCCCGACATCCGCCATGGTGCCATGGCCGGGAAGATCGACGACGATCACATTGATCCAGTCTGGCAGCTGTTCGATACAGTCATCCCATACCGCACTGTTCATCGCCCAACCGTGGACGAACACACAGGTCACCTGCTGACTCATCTTTTTCTACACATCATTAATTGATCTCGAAACGACTCAATGCGACTTAAACCTAAATACCACATCTTACCAACTGCAGATGTTTACCACTATGACTACCACCATAAAACATCAGCCTGGCTCGAGATGATAGCCTGCGGCAGTGAATGAAGAAGCAATATTCGACCGTCTGGGGTAAGCTACCGTATTTACTACACAGCATGCATCATGCATGAAGCTATAAGCCCAATGGACCCGATAATTTATACCATCATCTTCTCAGTCTTCGCTTATCTACTCGGATCTATCTCGAGCGCAATCATCACCTGTAAACTGATGGGGCTGCAGGATCCGAGAACAACTGGCTCGCGCAATCCTGGCGCAACCAATGTATTGCGCCTGGGCGGTAAAAAGGCCGCTATCATCACACTGTTCGGTGACATGCTGAAAGGCCTGGTTCCCGTACTAATCGCTGCACAGTATGGCGTCGACAACCTGACCCTGGCACTGGTCGGTTTCCTTGCTTTCCTCGGACACATCTTTCCTCTGTATTACGGCTTTAAAGGTGGCAAGGGTGTAGCGACCTATTTCGGCGTGATACTCGGCATCAACTGGCAGGTCGGTATGATCGCCCTGCTCATCTGGCTGATCGTCGCTTTGCTGTTGAAGATCTCGTCACTTTCCGCAATGGTATCCATGTTCCTGACACCGTTCGTGCTGTGGAATTTCACGCACTCCATCGAACTGACTACCGCTGTTATCGTGATGAGCATGATCGCCTTCTGGCGACATACCTCGAACATTCTTGCGCTGGTCTCAGGCAAAGAAGAAAAAATCAAATCTAAAAACTAGCTATCACCAAAGAGCTTCGTCGTGGCATGTTCAGTGATTCCAAACAAGGCTATCCAGTCACCTCGATAGTATTAAGTTCCTGCATCGACCAGCGAGCCCTGGCATCGATTTCCAGCGGCTGAGTCTCACCCGCCAGCAGGCGTATACAACCAGCCTGTGCGATCATGGCGCCGTTATCGGTACAGAATTCGATCCGCGGATAATAGAGCCTGCCGCCGAGCTGCTGCATCATCTCATCGAGCGCACCGCGCAAACGCCGGTTGGCACCGACACCGCCCGCGATGACCAGCGAGTCGCAATCAACCTGCTCGAGCGCCCGGCGGCATTTGATCTTCAGTGTGTCGACGACTGCCTCTTCGAAGGCGAGACAGATATCGGCCTTCGTCTGCTGATCGATGACACCGTCTTCGGCAACCGAATGCATGGTATTGAGAGCAAATGTCTTCAGGCCGCTGAAACTGAAATCGAGCCCTGGGCGATCGACCATCGGACGAGGGAATTTGTACTCTCCCTGTCGGCCTTCTTCTGCCAGTGCAGCCAGTGCCGGCCCTCCCGGATAACCGAGGCCAAGCAACTTGGCCGTCTTATCGAATGCTTCACCGGCGGCATCATCGAGACTCTGGCCTAGCAACTCATACTGACCGATGCCTTTCACGTTCGCCAGCAGCGTATGCCCCCCGGAAACCAGCAGCGCCACGAACGGGAACTGCGGCGACTCCTGTTCCAGCATCGGCGCAAGCAGATGGCCTTCCATATGGTGCACTTCGACCGCCGGCACACCCAGCGCCCAGGCCAGCGATCGGCCAACCGAAGCGCCGGACATCAGCGCACCGATGAGACCGGGACCCGCGGTATAAGCGATACCGTCGATAGCCGATTTATCGATCGACGCCTGCTGCAGGCACTGCTCCAGCAGCGGCACCAGGTAGCGGATATGGTCACGCGAAGCCAGCTCAGGCACCACACCGCCGTACTCAGCATGGATTTCCACCTGGCTGTGCAGGGTATGCGCCAACAGGCCGTTGTCACTGTCGAAAACAGCGATCCCAGTCTCATCACAAGAGCTTTCAATGCCTAAAACAATCATTATCCGCCTAATTACCTAGCATTCTGCCGATTTTTTACATTACGGCTTTTGGTTTTATAAAAAAAATGAGATATAATACTTCGTTCACCGCATTCAATGCGGGTTTTTTATGTATTAATTTTTATTAATACTAATTTTGACTAATTTAGTCCTGCACCCAGATGGGTCTGGACCTTGTAAAGAGAGCACTATGCCAGCAATACGAGTTAAAGAAAACGAGCCATTTGATGTGGCATTGCGTCGTTTCAAACGTTCATGTGAAAAAGCCGGTGTTTTAACCGAGATTCGCAAACGT
>Ga0180435_10003902_pt1 | contig 14837 bp, 11 predicted proteins | sample SS_ome_3_FD_132467 | JGI IMG/M metagenome (GOLD analysis project Ga0180435, IMG submission 132467) | Hypersaline lake sediment archaeal communities from the Salton Sea, California, USA - SS_3_S_1 metaG | ecosystem: Environmental > Aquatic > Non-marine Saline and Alkaline > Hypersaline >... | reverse complement strand
GAGCGATTGCAGAGCAAGCACCCGTCTACTGCGGCAAACCACGTGCAACGGGCCAAAGCCTTGGAGAATCGCGTTGAGTCAGTCTACCGGGAAGCATTAGCTGATCTTTTCCGCGGTCCGAAGACCATGAAGGATGTAATGAAAATTCTTAAAGTGCGGGAGATCTACCGCCATTTGAGCAATGCTGCGGATATGGAAGACCAGGCTGCAAATGTGATCGCCGATATTATCATGAAGTTGACCTGAGGAAGGGTTAGAGATGACAACGCTTTATATATTGATCGCGTTGGCGCTGGTTTTTGCCTTTCTAAACGGGGTGCATGACGCCAGCAATGTGGTTTCCACCCTGATCTCATCGCGTTCCATGTCGCCAACCAAGGCGCTGATCATGACGGCACTGGCTGAATTTGCCGGTCCCTTTCTGTTTGGTGTGGCCGTTGCCAAGACGATTGGTAAAGGGCTGGTCGCTGAAGAAGCAATGACCTTGTCGGTTATTGTTGCTGCTTTGTCAGGTGCGATTTTGTGGAACATCATTACCTGGGTATTCGGCATCCCTTCCAGTTCTTCCCATGCATTGGTTGGGGGCATCCTTGGGGCCGTAATTATGGAGGGAGGTATTGGACATGTGATTTTTAACGGTATGGCGTTGGTACTGATTTCCCTATTTGCTTCTCCAATCATTGGTATGTTGGTGGGATTTGTTTTCACAAGGCTGGTTTATTTCCTGGCACGCCGGGCAAGCTTGCGCATTAATTGGTTCTTCAAGAATGGTCAGATATTGACTGGATTGGGATTGGCCTTGAGCCAGGGCACAAACGATGCCCAAAAGGCAATGGGTATTATTACCATGGGGTTGGTCGCGGCAGACATTCTCCCTTCGTTTGAGGTGCCGCTGTGGGTAGTGTTCCTAAGTGCAGGTGCACTGGCTACTGGTACGGCTACTGGTGGTTGGGGAATGATCCATACTTTAGGCGGCAAATTTTACAAGATACGCCCGGTGAACGGGTTTTCTGCCCAGGCCGGGGCGGCGTCGGTTTTGCTGACGGCGGCATTGCTTGGCGGTCCGGTAAGTTCCACCCAGGTGGTCAGTTCGACAATTGCAGGTGTTGGGGCGGCGGAGCGGATGAGCAAGGTGCGCTGGGGGGTGCTGGGCAATATCATCCGGGCCTGGCTGCTCACTATTCCGGCTGCAGGGGCGATGGCTGCGCTGGTTTACTGGTTTACAGACCTTATTTTTTGATTTTTTCTGTGTTTGACCACTTTTGGGGGCTGTGTTATCATGCAAGCGAGAGGTAATTTGCATGACAGATGACCATATGGAAGAAAAACAAGATCTCCATCTAACTGATGAAAACCAGCCAGAAGAGGCTGAAAAATCTTCAAAACCAAAGCGCGAATGGCGGCAGATCTGGGAAAACCTGGTCCGTTTGGGGTTAGGCGAGACCTCTTTGCGTCTCGGTACGAGCCTGCTATCCATTGTGCTGGTCTTGGTGGTTGTGTGGGTGATGCGGCAGTTTTATTTGGGTGAAGAAGTGGCTCTAACGCCGCCTACACCCATGGTTGACGTTGTCCAGGCTGGCACGGAGCCAACACCTGAACCCCCACCGAGTTTGCCGGAAATCCAGATGCCTGACGGCGGTGCATACCGCGACGGTCTTGTGCGTTTGGTGACGATGAATACCATTTTGCCGACGCAGCCCCGACTGGAAATATCCCAGTATGAAGTGCAGGTCGGCGACTCGGTATTTGAGATCGCCAAGAAATTCAACCTTAACCCTGAGACGATCCTGTGGGGAAATTACTACACGCTGGCGGATGATGTACACCGCTTGCAGCCAGGCCAGACGCTGAACATCCTGCCGGTAGATGGTGTGTATTATGAATGGCATGCCGGCGATGGCCTGAACGGTGTGGCAGATTTCTACGGCGTTACGGCAGATGATATCATCGACTGGACGAGTAATGACCTGGACCGCAATACAATTGGTGATTTGAGCAACCCTAATATTGAACCCGGTACCTGGCTGGTGATTCCGGGCGGTGAGCGCGAGTTTGTCTCGTGGAGTGCGCCGCGCATTACGCGCGATGATCCTGCGGTGGCAAAGACATTTGGCCCGGGTTTCTGTGGTGAGATCATGGAAGGGCCAGTGGGCAACGGCACATTCCTGTGGCCATCGGTGGAACGCTATTTGTCTGGTTATGATTATTCACCGGAGACCAATCATTATGGCATTGATATTGCTGGTGCGATCGGTTACGCCTTGTTTGCAACGGATGCCGGTGTGGTGGTTTATGCTGGTTGGAATGACTGGGGCTACGGTAACACAGTTGTGATCGATCATGGTAATGGCTGGCAGTCGCTGTATGCGCATATGGATGCATTGAATGTGGAGTGCGGTTCCTATGTTTATCAGGGGGATGTGATCGGTGCATTGGGTACGACCGGTAATTCCAGCGGTCCGCATTTGCACTTTGAACTGCGCAGTGATGTGTACGGTAAGGTGAATCCCTGGAACTTCCTGCAATAAGCGAGGATAATTGTGACCTGTAATCAGGACTGCGGAAAAAATAGTCAGGAGTGGATGGCCGCGCTTCGCGCAAATGGATATAGATTGACAGATGCGCGCAAGGCTGTGGTTGATGTTGTGATCAACAGCCGGGAAGTGCTGCGCCCTGCTGAGGTTTTTGAGATCGCCAAGAAAAAATACCCCAAACTGGGTTTGGTGACGGTGTATCGCACGATAGAGAAACTGGAAGAACTCGGATTGATCCAGCGGGTGCACCGTGAGCAGGACTGCCAGGCTTTTGTTGCCACCCGCGCCGGGCATAATCATTTGCTGTTGTGTACCGAATGTGGCCGGTATGTGTATTTTGAGGGGGAGGATCTGGGTGACCTATTTACCAGTATTGAGAAAGATACGGGGTATGTTACCCAGGATCACTGGCTGCAGATCTTTGGCATTTGTCCTGTGTGTCAGCAGGAGATGGGGGATGATCAGTAAGGCGTTGTGGTAAGTTCTTTCAATCGAAAGACGACCAGTGTGCCAACTGGACCGGGATTGTCTTCGGTCAAATCCGTGTTACAGACAATATCATATTCGCCGGCGGCTTGCGGGGCAGTGAAAGTCAGGGTTTCTTTACTGTGTGCGGGGATAGTGAATTCTGCCAGGGTGTTTTGCCAGTCGTCTTCGTCAAAGGGCAGGGTAACGGGGCGCGCCATGAGGATCCAGTACCATTCCATATCGCTTGTATTTTCAACATGCAAGGTGATTGTGTCTCCCGCGGGGACGCGCCACAGCAGAGGAGAGAAGCTTTCTTCTTTGTAAGTGATCTCAATTTCGCTGCTTACCTTGTCATAAACATTTGGCGCGCAGCCTGCCAGCAGGCAGAAAAAAAGGATCAGACTGATGATGCGGAGAAGATTGATTTTCATCTTTATATTTTAGAACAAAAAGAGCCCACCGGCCAGCGGTGGGCTCTTGCATATTTATTTATCGTTTTTATTATTGAAATTGACTTGCGGCTGGTCCATGCTGACGACCTGCTGTTCCCAGCGGTGCCATGCACCGTGGTGTTTCTCCAGGATGACTTTGCCTTCGCCAGGAGACTCAAGTCCGGCCAGTTCCATATCGGCGTCGACCATGATGCGTACCAGGTCTTTGAAAAAGACGCGCGGTTCCCAACCGAGGACGGTGCGGGCTTTGGTGGGGTCAGAAAGAAGGTAGTCCACTTCGTTGGGGCGGAAGTAGCGCGGGTCGATCTTGACATAGTCATGCCAGTCCAGATTGACATAGCCGAAGGACTCGTCAAGGAACTCGCGCACAGAATGGGCTTCGCCGGTGCCGATGACAAGATCAAGCGGTTCATCGTGCTGGAGGAGTTTCCACATGGCGGCTACGTAATCAGGCGCATAGCCCCAGTCGCGTTTGGCATCCAGGTTCCCCAGATAAAGGTGGCGCTGGTTGCCGGCCACGATGTTTGCCAGGGCGCGGGTGATCTTGCGGGTGACGAAGGTTTCGCCGCGGCGGGGGGACTCATGGTTGAAGAGGATGCCGTTGCTGGCGAACATGTCGTAGCCTTCGCGGTACTGTCGGGTGATCCAGTAGGCATACAGCTTGGCAGCAGCGTAAGGACTCTGCGGCCGGAAGGGCGTGTCCTCGCTTTGTGGTGGAGGAGTGGAGCCGTACAGTTCACTGGAAGAGGCCTGATAGAAGCGGGTATCGGGCTTTGATTTGTGGAGGGCTTCCAGGATGCGGGTGGTGCCCAGACCAGTCACGTCGCCGGTGTATTCAGGCATGTCAAAGCTCACGCGCACATGACTTTGGGCTGCAAGATGGTAGACTTCATCCGGCTGGGTGTCGTAGACAATATCCAGCAATGAACCGGAAGCGGTCACATCACCATAATGCAGGAAAAGGCGGTCTTTTTCAGCCACTTTGTGGGGATCATGGTAAATGTGGTCAATACGGCGGGTGTTGAAGGTGCTGGCACGGCGGATCAAGCCATGAACTTCATATCCCTGCGACAGGAGCAGTTCTGCGAGATAGGAACCGTCCTGGCCGGTGATGCCGGTAATGATTGCTTTTTTCAAGGGTTTCCTCCAGATTCCTGCCGGGACAAGCATGTCTCACCAGGAAAGCAGATTTCGAATTCATTTGTGAGAAGGTAAGTATAATCATGGGGGTGCTGGATGTCAAATGAACAGCTATCAAACAGTCATTCATTAATCAAGACAAGCTTGTGATTTGAGTAGAAGGATGCGCTGATTCCGGCATTTCTATTTCTCTGGTAGAATGTGGAAATATTGAGATGTTAGTATAGGTCGAAAAGGCTCTTAAGGAGTAGTTTTGAGGTCAAAAGCTTTATTGTCGATTCTGCGTTGGGCGTCACTGGTCTTGATCTTCATCGCCCTCGCGTTCACTGGTTATCAGTTGGTGCGTTACAGCCGGCTGCGTTCTACTTTTGCGCCTGGCATGCGCATTGCTGAAGTGCCGGTGGGTGGTTTAACACAGGAAGCCGCGGCTGAGCGATTGGTCCAGGCGTATGGTGTGCCGGTAGAGATTCGATATGAAGAGGCTATTATTCAGGTCAAGCCGCAAATATTGGGCTTTGAGCTGGACCTGGAACTGATGTTGGCTGCTGCTGATTTGCAGCGCATTAACCAACCCTTCTGGAGCGCTTTCTGGGCGTATCTTTGGAATGATCTGCCGTCACCGCAGGCAGTGCCTTTGAGCGCCACTATCGCCGAGGACCGTTTGCGCTCGTATCTTACTTACGAAATTGCGCCGCGATATGACAGACCGCCATCTGAAGCGGTGCCGATCGCTGGTTCTGTTGACTTTGATGCCGGTACGCCAGGCACTTCACTGGACATTGACCGAGCAGTGGTCCTTATTGAAGAAGCGATGCGTTCGCCCAGCTCGCGCACCGTAAACTTAACGTACAATCAGGTTTCACCACAGCGCCCTTCTTTCCAGAATTTAGAGACTTTGTTGAAACAAACGATTGACTTATCCGGTTTTGATGGCCTGACGGAAATCTATCTGCTTGATCTGCAGACCGAACAGGAGATCAATTTTGCATACCAGTTTGGCACGGATGTGACACCCGGTGTGGCGTTCACAGCGGCCAGCACGATCAAGATACCGATCATGGTGTCGACTTTCAAGCGTTTTGAAGAACCTACGCCAGATTACATTTCCAATCTATTGGAATTGATGATCGAGCAGTCGGAAAATGATCCTGCAGATAGTTTGATGGAACAGGCAATGGGTGGGAACCTGGGACCGCTGGAACTGACAAGAGATTTGCAGGAATTGGGGCTTGAGAACACCTTCCTTTCGGGTTATTTCTATATTGGCGCCCCGCTGCTGGTGCGTGTATCGACCCCCGCCAATGAGCGTACGGACATTTCTACCAACCCCGATATCTACAATCAGACCACACCCGCCGAGATGGGCACCTTGATGAACGATATCTATCAATGTGCTGAAACAGGTGGTGGTACGTTTGCTGCGGTATGGCCTGGGCAGGTGACCCAAACGGAATGTCAGAAGATGATCGATTATCTGGTGTTGAATGATATTCCTATGCTGCTGCGCGCCGGTCTGCCGGAGGGGACGCGCATTGGCCACAAGCACGGCTGGATACAGGAGAGCGACGGGTTGTTGCATTCTGTAGCAGATTCTGCGATCATTTACACCCCTGGCGGGAACTACGTACTGACGATCTTTATGTATGAGTCCAGCCAGTTGATCTATGATCCTGTCAATGCTTTGGTAGCGGATATTTCACGTGCAATATATAACTATTACAATATTGGGAATTGATGAGTGAAACCAGAAAGTGAGCAGGCCGCCATTTGGCGGCCTGTTCTTAGTTCTCCATCAAGGATTGTTCCAGCCGGGGAATCAATTCATCGTCTGGAATTCTCATGGCAGTACATAGTTCTGCTTGCATGGATCGCAGTGCAGGTGCCGTTGCGTTAATTTTCGCCGCGTCATGGGCGTAGCGTTCGCAAAGCCTGTCGATGCGATTCTGCAAGGGGACGATGCGATCGCCTTCGACGATCTTGTCGCAGAAGTAGACTAGCTTCTCTTCTATAGTGTGAGGGGCGGTGAGGGGATCATTGATCGAGAAAAGCATGTGACGACGGGTAATCTCGGCCAGACGAGGGTGATGCCATTCGTCCAGCAATTTTGCACCAAATGCGCCATGATTGAGTCCGCCGGACTGTCCGCGCACGGACTTGATCTTACCCAGGTCGTGGAGCAGGCCGCCGCGGTGCGCAAGGATGGGATCAACGGCATGGCCGGCAGAACGCAGCCAAAGGGCCATCTGGTAGGCACTGGCAGCCACGGCTTGTACGTGATGGATGAGGTTGAAGCTGGCGTCTTGCTGGCGTAGCCAGAAGAGGCATTGATCCACGGTTGGGAGTCCCAGCTTTGCAAGGGCCTCAGGAAGTGATGCCATGTGATCGACCTCAGCACTATGCAAGGGATTGAGGCTGGTGCAGGGGGCGTGGAGAGGATTGAACCATACGGCTTGCCAGCCAGCGTTGTAAGATCCAAGAACGTCAATCTTGTACACATCACCGATCATGAGCAGCTCAGCAGGATCAGTACCCAGGTCAGCGGCGATGGCCCGAAAGTAGGATTTCTCGGGTTTGGCGAGGCCCATCTCGCGAGCGGTGTAGATGCGCTCGAAAAAGCCATCAATGCCCACGCGTTGGTTGGCTGCAATGATTTTCTTGGTGCCTGAGTCCTGGGCATTTGTGGCGATTACCAGACGGTATTGACCTTTCAGGCTGTCCAAGGCTTCATGTACCCCTTCAACGGCGTGCAGTTCGGGCCAGTCGACCATACTGCCGGTATAGCGCTCATCTTCGTGGATAAGAGTGTTGCCGGCATCAAATACGAGGGTGGTGATGGACGTGGACATAGTTTAGAAGGGCCCGTAACCGATGAGAACACTCAGCCACAGGAAGAGGACTGAAACGGGGATGACGATCAGCCACAGTTTGAGGGTCCATTTCATCCATTTACCGTAGCTGATGGCCGCAAGGCCAAGAGAGATGAGCAGTACGGGGTTGGTGGGGTAGGCCATGTTGGAGAAACCATCACCAAAGCAGTAGGCCAGTACTGTTACCTGACGGGTAACACCGACGAGGTCGGCCAGGGGCAGGAGGATAGGCATCATCAGTACGGCCTTGGCACCAGCCGAGCCGATGAAGAGCTCGATGAAGAGGGCCAGGACGTAGATGATCATCACGGCGAACATGGGGCTGGCTGTGGAGAGGGGCTGGGATGCGCCGTGCAGAATGGTGTCCATTACGCCGCCGGTGGTTACGATGAATTTGATGCTGCCCGCCATCATGATGAGAGGAATGCCGGGGGCGATGCCAGAAATACCTTCCAGCAGGGCCTTGCCCAGGGCTTTGCCGCGTGTGCCGGCGATAATGCCTGCACCCAGCCCGCCGAGGAAGAAGAACACGCCGACCAGGGGCAGGGCGTAGTCCGACAGGAAGGAAACAAAAGAACTGCCGATGAGAGTGAGGATGATAAGGACCACAAAGCACAGGAACCAGATCGTAGCACCGGTCAGTTTTTTATGCTTTTCCTGTAAACCGTTGAGATCAAACTGTTTGTATTTGGCGCGTTCGGCCTGATCGGTTTCGTAGGTCAGGGATTCTTCAGGATTACGGTCAATCTTTTTGGCGTAGCTGACCAGGAACCAGGCCAGGGCAGCATAGATGACCAGGAAGATGGGAATGCGAAAGGCAAAACCAGAGAAGGCGGGCAGACCGGCCAACTTCTGGGCTACGCCGATGGTGAAGGGGTTGGTGAGTGCTGCCGAGAAACCCATGTTGGTGGCAAGGATGCTCATGCCCAGGCCGACGAGGGCGTCCCAGCCGAGGTAGTAGGCAAGGGCGATCATCAAGGGGACAAGGGGGACGATCTCTTCAAAGATGCCGAAGAAGGCACCCATGAGCATAAAAAAGAAAGAGATCACCAACAGGAGAAAGTATTTCCGGTTGCCAAATTTATTCACCAGACTGGAGAGTGCGGCGTTGAGGATGCCGCTTTTTTCCAGCACGGCAAAAGATGCGCCTACCAGAAGAATGAAAACAATGATCACGATCAGGACGAGGCCGTCCGGACCGGCAAGGGCTTCAAAGGGGGCGGTGAGCCAGCGCCAGATGGGGTAGTGTGGTTTTTCAATATAGGTGAAACTTGCCGGGTCGATCACTTCCCGATCTTCGACAATTATGCGTTGATATTGACCGGCGGGGATGGTTCGCGTTAGAATGCCTGCAACAAGCATGAGTAATGTGAGGATAAGTACGGATTGGATGAATGCTTTTTTGCTGATCTGGGCGCCTGCTTTTGATTCCATGGGGTCCTCCTGAAGCGTTGTTTTGTCCAGTGTACATCATGTCGGATTGGCATGCAAACAAAATTGGGTAATTCCCTGTATGGGCGGGAAATCCGGCGAAAACTTTAAGGAGAAGAAATGCAAATTGCAGCACCTACCTGGTTGGAAATTGATCATGATGCGATTGTGCACAATACGCGTTATGTTTTGGAGATAACGAAAAAGCCTTTGATGGCTGTAGTAAAAGCCAATGCTTATGGCCATGACAGTGTGGCAGTCTCGCGCACTGTGCTCAAAGCGGGAGCAAGCCACCTGGCTGTGGCGCGTTTCAATGAAGCGTTGGAACTGCGCGATGCAGGGATCACAGCGCCGATCCTGGTACTGGGTATGGTTACGCCACAGGAGGTGGACGCTGCTCTGGGGCTGAATATTTCCCTGACCATGTTTAGCAAGGAATCTGCTGAACTATATGCTCAGCGTGCCGCCGCAGCCGGGAAGATGGTGGATGTGCATATGAAGATCGATACCGGTTTGGGAAGGATCGGGGTGTTTGCCGAAGATGCGGCAAGCCTGGGCACGTATGCGCAATCACTGGGCGGGATCAATATTGTAGGGGTGTTCACTCATTTGTCTATTGTGGAAGATGATGCACACGACCCGCTAACGGATATGCAGATGGATCGCCTGGAGACGGCTGCAGCAGGTTTAGACGCTGTGGGGATACATCCTCAATGGGTGCATTGCTCCAACTCAGCTTCTTTGATCTCGCATCCGCGGTCGCGTTACGATCTTGTGCGCGCGGGGGCGATTCTGTTGGGCATCAATCCTTTTTACTATAAAGATATCCCCACGGAACTGCGCCGCGCAATGACCTGGAAAACGAGCCTGATGTCCTGCCGGGAGATGCCGGAGGGATGGGGGATCGGCTACGTGGGGCGTTACCGCGCAAAAAAGAATGAACTGGTGGGTACGCTGGCAATGGGTTATGGTGATGGGTTTCTGCGTTTGCCAGGTAATGAAGTGCTCATCCGCGGCAAACGTGTGAAGATCATCGGGACGGAATGTCTGGATATGTGCATGGTACATCTGGATGAGCCGCTGCCGATGGGCGAAGAAGTGGTTGTGGTCGGTTGCCAGGGCGGCGAGGAGATCACTGTGGAGGACCTTGCAACCCGCTGGAATATGACATTTTCCAGTATTGCGTCCACGGTTTCGCGCCGTGTGCCGCGAATACCTGTCTAGGGTATAATGAATTGTCTCGAAACTAGAATGAGGAGGCGAAGAATGATGAAAGTAAATCCGAGAATGAGAAATTTCTCTTTGATCCTGATCGTATTGATGGTGTTCCCTTTGCTGGCAGCATGTGGACCAAAAGAGCCGGATGTGGATCCGAATTTGATCTATACCCAGGCTGCAGAAACCGTGGCGGCACAGATGGCCGAAACACTGGCAGCGCAGCCCCCGGCAACGGCAACGCCTGAGCCGACTGCCACGCAGGAAGAATTGCCCACAGCAACGGCAACGGTTGTGGTCGTTCCAACCTTTACCCCCAATGCGGGGGCGGCAACGGTGGCGGCTATTCCGACTTCGACCCAGATCGTGACTGGCGGCGGGGACAAAGCTATGTTCGCATACAGCTCTCCGGCTGATGGCGCTACCTTTTCGCCGGTTGAAGTATTTCAACTGGCTATCGGACTGCAAAATGTTGGTTCTACTACCTGGACACAGGATTACCAACTGGTATATAAGGGCGGCACACAGATTTCCGCAGACACGTCTATTTCTTTCGATCCGGCTGGTGGTGATAAAGAAACCATTCCCCCTGGAGAAAAGGCTGAATTCATAATGGTTGCGACTGCTCCAGAGATACCGGGAGATTATAAGACAACGTTCTTCTTCTATAATCCCGCTGGCGCATTCATTTATGAAGTGTATTTCGTTTACACAGTAGAATAAATTCCAACGAATTATAAAATAAAAAGTGAGAGTTTCAGTTATGACAGAACAAGAAAAAAAGACAACATGGCTTGACCGCCCGCTTGCCTCAATGCTGCCGCGCTGGAATGTGGAAACCTTGCTGGCATTATTGCTGATCGTGCTGGCTGTTGCCAGTCGTCTGTATCAACTGGATGCGCGTGTGATGAGCCATGATGAGGTCAATCATGTTGTGCCTTCCTGGGAGTTCTTCCGTGGGAATGGCTATCGCCATGATCCGGTTACTCACGGTCCCTTGCAGTTCCACATGATCGCGTTTTCCTATTTTATGTTCGGAGACAATGATTTCACCTCGCGTATTCCGGCGGCAGTGTGCAGCATTGCGGCGGTTGTGTTTGTCTTGTTTGCTTACCGGCGTTATTTGGGCCGGGCAGGGGCGCTGATCGGCGGTTTGTTAATGACCATCTCGCCTTTCATGCTTTTCTATGGCCGCTATACGCGCAATGAGGGCATTCTGGAACTGATCGCTGTTGTAACCCTGTACGCCGTACTGCGTTACCTGGATAAAGGGGATAAATTCTCTCTGTTCCTGTTAACAGCTGCAACTGCGCTGAATTTTACTTCGAAGGAAACAGCTTATATCTATACGGCACAATTACTTATCTTTGTGTTTGTGCTGCTGTTATTTGATCTGGTCAAGAGCGGTTGGACAGATTCCGCCAAACGCGACCAGTTCCTTTTCCTGATGGTGGCAGCACTCTTGTTAATGGGGCTGGCACTGGGCTTTGCAGCCTGGCATGCTTCCTTGCCCGAAGCGGCAGCCGCTGCAGATTCTTCGATGGATGCGGCAGGGACGTCCAGTTGGGCGGAGTATGTTGCCATTGCCTGTATGGTGCTGGCTGTAGCTATCGGAATTTTCTGTGTCGTGCTCACGGTGCAGGGCCTGGGCTGGGAAAAGATCCGCGAGAAACGCTCCTTTGACCTGCTGATCCTGCTGGGAACGCTGGTGCTGCCTTTACTGGCTGCTTTCCCTGTGGGGATTATCGGATGGGAACCGCTGGATTACTCCACGACTGGCATGTTGAAGACGAGCATTTTCATTGTTGTTTTCACTGCCGCATCCGTTGTGGTGGGGCTGTGGTGGCGGCCAAAGTTGTGGTTGAAAAACTTCGCCCTTTTCTACGTTATCTTTGCGGTTTTCTATACCAGCTTTTTCACCCATGGCATGGGGTTCTTCACCGGACTGGTGGGATCGCTGGGCTACTGGCTTTCGCAGCAGTCTGTGGAGCGCGGCAGCCAGCCTTTGTATTATTACGCGCTGGTGCAAATTCCGGTTTATGAATATCTGGCTGCACTCGGCACCTTGCTGGCGGTTTATTTTGGCATCCGCTTCAAACGGTTTTCTACCTTTGCCGGGGTTTCACCGGCCAGTGATGAAGCTGTAGATGGTGTGCAAGATATTGAGGAAGAAACCAAAGCATACAAGGTGCCCACCCTTTCATTGCTGGTGTACTGGTCGATCATGAGTCTGGTTGCATACAGCGTTGCCGGTGAGCGCATGCCCTGGCTGGCTGTGCATATTGCATTGCCGCTGCTGCTTGCCGCTGCCTGGGGGCTTGGCTATCTGGTGGACAGAACCCCGTGGCAAAAGATCGCCACCAAGCGCGGTTTGATCGCGTTGGGTTTGCTGCCAGTGATGTTGGTGACCTTCCTGTTCACGGTGGGTGGTTTGTTAGGCTCAAACCCGCCGTTTCAGGGTAATACACAAGCGGATCTGGAGGTCACGGCGACCTTCCTGATGTCCCTGTTTGGCTTTATCGGCAGCGGGGCAGGTATCGTTGCACTGGTTCTCCAGGAAGGTGATGCTAGTGAGATCAACCGCGTGGAAGTGGTTGGCTATGTTGTGTTGATGTTATGTCTTATTCTGGGCGCAGTGTTTGTTGACTCGGTCGCGCTGGTATTAGTCAGCCTGGCCGTGGTCGCTTCCCTGGCGCAGTTCATCTATGTGATGATCCAGACAAAGACATTTGCCATGGGCAGCAGTTTTGTGGGGCTGGTTTTCTTCCTGTTGCTGACGGGGTTGACTGTGCGCACGGCATACCGTGCTGCTTATATTAATTACGATAATGCAAAAGAGTACCTGGTCTATGCCCATGCGGCCAGCGGACCAAAAGAAGTGCTGGCGCAGGTAGAAGAAATCTCACGCCGCACGACAGGCGGTCTGGATGTGATGGTGGCTTATGATAATGATGCGTTGTACCCGTATTGGTGGTATTTCCGCAATTATCCCAACCACCTTTGGTATCAGGCCAACCCGACGCGTGATCTGCAGAACTATCCGCTGATCATCGCAGGGGAGGCCACTTATTCCAAGCTGGAACCGATCGTCAAGAATAATTATCTGGTGTTTGACTATATGCGCCTGTGGTGGCCAACCCAGGACTATTTTGATTTGAACTGGGAGCGCATCAAGGCGTTATTCACAGACCCCATGCTGCGCGAGGCGGTGTTTGATATCTGGATGGACAGGGATTACACCTTATTTGCGCAGGTAAAGGGGAAAACTGACCTGACGCTGGAAACCTGGCAGCCGAGCAGCCGCATGAAATTCTTCATTCGCAAGGACATCGCTACCCAAATATGGGATTATGGTGCTGCACCGGTGGCTGATCTGGTGCTGGAAGCGGATCCCTACGAGGAAGGCTATATCAGCACTCTGCTGCCGGATGTGACCATTGAAGATCTGGCTGACAACCCGGGCAGTGTGCGGGCGCCGCGCGGAATGGATGTTGCCGCTGATGGCTCTATCTACGTGGCCGATTCAGGCAATCACCGCATTCAGCACTTCGCACCGGATGGCACATTGCTCAATTCCTGGGGTAGTTTTGCTGACAGCATGCAGGGAGAAGCCCCGGGCGGCACGTTCAATGATCCGTGGGGTGTGGCTGTTGGACCAGATGGCGCGGTGTATGTAGCAGATACTTGGAATCACCGGATTCAGAAATTCACGGCTGATGGCGAATACATCACACAATGGGGTACATTTGGCCAGGCAGAGACGGAATTCTCCTTCTGGGGTCCGCGTGATGTGGCTGTGGACAGCGAAGGCCGTGTATTTGTGACGGATACGGGCAACAAGCGCGTGGTGGTTTTTGATGAGAACGGTAAATTCTTGTCCTCATTTGGCGGCGCAGGTTTTGAGCTGGGCTTCCTGGACGAACCTGTGGGTGTTTCCGTTGATGGTGAGGGGAAAGTATATGTTGTGGATACCTGGAACCAGCGCGTGCAGGTGTTTGCCGCTGACCCGACGATCGCGGATAGTCTGGTGTATCGTTCAATGATGGGATTTGAAGTGGTTGGCTGGTATGGTCAGTCGCTGGAGAATAAACCGTATATTGATGTAAGTCCCAATGGAGATGTGTTCGTCACTGATCCGGAATCGTACCGCGTGATCCAGTTCAACAGCGCGGGTGAATATATCCGTTCGTGGGGTACATACAGTGCCGCAACGGATGGGTTTGGTTTGCCGGCTGGTGTGGCAGTATCCAATGATGGGCGTGTTTGGGTCAGCGATGCGGCGAATAATCGCTTGCTGCGATTCACAATGCCGTGAAGCAGGGATTAGAAACGCGTCAATCGGAGAGTAGAAAATACAATTCCCGCAGCGCTACTGCCTGCGGGAGTTTGTGCTTATTTTGGGAAATTATTAGCGACGGTCGTGGTGACGATTATTGTCATCATCTTTGATGAAGATACCCAGCATGAAACTGACGATGCTGACCACCAATGCCCCAAAGAAGGCGGGCCAGAACCCGGCTACGGTGAAGCCTACACCGAAGCGAATGCCGATCTGCCCGGCCAGGTAGAAGAGCAGGGTGTTTATTAACAACCCGCCGAGTCCCAACGTGAGGATCAGGAAGGGACAGCCGACAACGTGCAGAATGGGTTTAAGGATAGCATTGACGAGACCAAAGATGAGGGCCAGCCACAGGAAAGACAGCCAGTTATTGCTCTGGGGGATAATGCCG
>Ga0180435_10003897_pt1 | contig 14844 bp, 11 predicted proteins | sample SS_ome_3_FD_132467 | JGI IMG/M metagenome (GOLD analysis project Ga0180435, IMG submission 132467) | Hypersaline lake sediment archaeal communities from the Salton Sea, California, USA - SS_3_S_1 metaG | ecosystem: Environmental > Aquatic > Non-marine Saline and Alkaline > Hypersaline >... | reverse complement strand
GCATTGCTCCGGCGCACATCTCCGTCTCAGACCCTCTGCAGCTGGAAATGACGCCGCGCCTTGACCAGGAGGTACGCGAGATCCTCCGCGACACCGAGCCGTTCACCCTCCACTACGACGCGCCGCACGCATCGATGGAGCATCCAGGCGTGGCATACCCAATCACGCCCCAAGAGCCCATTGACGACCTCAAGCAAGCGCTGCACAGAGCCGCGGCCTTCGCCGGCAAGGTCTACCGCAGGCGCGACATCCCAGCACATATGACCATCGCGGAGTTCATCTCCATTGACGACGGTTTTCGCCTGTGCGACCAGCTCCGCGAGACGGCCCCGAGTGGCTCGTTTTTGTGCGATAGGCTGGCGCTGGTCGTGCCTGACGCCGACTTCCGGTTCCATCCGCAGGTGACGTACCGGCTGGGTTCTTCCGTCAAGGGAAGCCACTAGAGCCAATTGCGTGGCTCCCAAGTCGCCAGTATACTGATGCCCACTCACCATCCTCTAACAAAGGAGCGCACCTATGGACTTCGGCAAAGCATTCACCTTCGTCTTCGACGACATCGACTGGCTCAAGAAGGTCTTCATCAACGCCCTCCTGGGACTGATCCCGGTTGTGGGGCAGCTCTACCTGATGGGCTGGGGCTTGGAGGTCGCGCGCCGTGTGGCGCTGGGAGAGCCGACGTCGCTTCCCGAGGCGGACTTCGGCACCTATCTCGGTCACGGGTGGAAGTCGCTAGTGGTCTCACTGGTCTATACGATCCCGATCTGGGTGTTGATGATCCCGGTCATCGTGGTCGGCATCATAACGGAGACCGCGGGGATGGACGGTGATATGGCGGGCGCAATCATGGGCGCGGTCGGCCTGGTCGTCGGCCTGCTGAGCATGATCTACGGCATCGCAATGGGCCTCGTGCTGCCGGCGGCGATGACGCGGGCCGTGCTGTTCGGGTCGATCGGTGACGGCCTGCAGTTCGGCGAGGTCCTGAACCTGGTCAAGTCGGCGCCCGGCGGGTACGTGCTGACGCTGGTCGGCACATTCGTGGCGGGGATGGCGGCGGGCCTGGTCGGCAGCATCGCGTGTGGCGTCGGTGTCTTCTTCACGATGGCCATCGCGCAGGCGATCACGGGCCACTTCTACGGGCAGGCGTACCGACAGGCCGCGGCGGCGATCGGTTAGGACCCGTCACCCGTCGACCCATGAGGTCTCTCAAGACCTCATGGGTCCTTAGGTGCAACCCCGAAAGGAGACCACATGGACACGACACACCCGCTGTACCGGCGCCTCCTGTGGGCGCAGATCCGCTACGCTGCGCTGATGAGCATCCTCTCGCTCGTGGCGGGCCTCTTCTACCGCGAGTTCTCACGGCCCTTCTTCAAGGGACTGACCCTGGAGGACCAGCTGCTGTACGGGCATGCGCTCGAGCTTGTCCATGGGCACACGTTCCTGCTGGGCGTGGCGATCCCGGCGACACTGGCGCTGCTGACATTCCTTGTGGTGGGACAGCTCGCCGAGAAGGATCTCGCCCGGATGCAGGTGCGGTTCAGGTGGTACACCATTTCGTCGGCTGTGGCGCTGGTGCTGATGCTCTACAAGGGAATCGGCTTCGTGGTGGGCGCTGGGCAGTCGCTCGATGTCATCGACGAGAGGCTATTCTTCGGCTCAACGATGCTGCGGGCCACGCTCTTCGCCGCGTCGCATATGACGCTGGCGTGGGCGTTCGGCGAGTACGCGTTCCGGTTCTTCCGAGCGACGAAGCAGGACCGCTAGGATCGTCCGCAGCCTCAGAGGTCCGAATCCCTGGCGCATCTCCCCTACCCCTTGTCCCTCGAGTGGGGTACAATCCTTGCATACCCCATAGCACAAGGAGATAGCGATGGCATTCACACTACAGTTGGGCGAAAAGGCTGTGAACTTCGAACTGCCGGCGACGGACGGCAAGACCTACAAGCTGGCGGACTTCGACGACGCGGAGACGCTGGTGGTCTTCTTCACCTGCAATCACTGCCCGTTTGTGATCGGCTCAAACGATGTGACGCGAGCCACCGTCGAGAAGTACGCGGACAAGGGCGTCGTGTTCGTGGGGATCAACTCGAATAGCAAGAACACCCATCCCACCGACGACTTCGACCACATGGTCATCGAGATGGAGAAGCAGAACTTCCCGTGGGTGTACCTGCGCGACGAGAGCCAGGCCGCGGCCGCGGCCTATGGCGCCCTGCGCACGCCGCACTTCTACGTCTTCGACAAGGACCGCACCTTGGTCTACACCGGACGGGGCGTCGACAACCCGCGCGATGCCAGCAAGATCACGGTCAATGATCTGGACAACGCGCTGGCGGAGCATGTGGCAGGCAAGCCCATCACGACGCCGCTGACCAACCCCATCGGCTGCAACGTCAAGTGGGAGGGGATGGACGCGCACTGGATGCCCGAGGAGGCGTGCGATCTGGTCTAGGGGCACCGATTGGTGACTGGGGACTAGGTACGAAGAAGGCGCGCCGCGGGAGGGATCCCGCGGCGCGCTGCTGTCTAGCCCTCGTACTGCCGTCCGGGGAGCGGAAAGAACCGTGGGACCTGGACCTGGTAGCGCGCGTAGGACTCTCCGAATTCCGCCTCAAGCAGCGCCTCTTCGTGGATCGAACCGATGATGAAGTACAGGGTCATGCAGGCATAGGCGGCGGCCCGGTTCAGCGACATCGACGGCGTCAGACCCACTAGGATCACGCCGAACAGATAGAGCGGGTGCCGCACATAGCGGTAGACGCCGTTCACCTGGAGCGTACCGGTGCGTGACGGATCCCCGGCCAGGACTTGGGCCAGCCCGAGGAAGTGCATCACGCCGGCCTGGGCGACGGAGATCACCAGCGCGACCACAGCCCCTGCTTGACCGACCATCATCACCCAGCGCCAAGGCGCCCCCACGGCGTAGAGCGCGCGATCAGGAAGCACTGCGACAGCGAGCAGGATCGGCGTCAGCGTCAGGACGGCAAAGCTGACGAAGAAGAGCCGGTACCACCGCGCGGTGCCCGGTCCGAAGGCACGGCGCACCAGCGCTTTCATCCAGCTGCTGGCCAGTATGCTGTGCACAACGGCCCAGAGCGCGAAGCTCCCGGCGATCATGGCCACGCTGCTCATAGATCATCCCCCGCCGGAGACTCATCTCCGTCTGGTCGCAGCACCCGCACCGGCGGGCGTGACTCTACGCGATGCTGCAGCTGTAGCACATCGGGACGGGCGTAGTGGCCGACAACGTCGAAGTCGAAGTGGGCACGGACGATGTCGTCGAGGTCGAGGTCAGCGATGAGCATGCCCTCCTCATCGTAGAGCGGGCCGGCAATCACATCGCCAAGCGGGCCGACGATGACGCTGCCGCCGGAGCACATCTCCTCGGGCAGGTCGGCCAACTCCTCGATGCCCGGTAGGTCCGCCGGGTACATCGACTTGGTGACGTACTGGTTGCAGCCCAACACGAAGCAACGGCCCTCACAGGCAATGTGACGCACGGTGGCCTGCCAAGTCTCGCGTGAGTCAGCGGTGGGCGCCAGGTAGAGTTCCACGCCCTGCTCGTATAGCGCAATGCGGGCCAGCGGCATGTAGTTCTCCCAGCAGATGAGGCCGCCCACGCGACCGATGGGCGTCTGCACAACATCCAGGTCACTGCCGTCGCCCTCGCCCCAGATGATCCGCTCTGAGCCCGTGGGCTTGAGCTTGCGATGCTTGGCGAGCAGCGATCCGTCGGGCCCGAAGATCAGCAACGTGCAGTAGAGCGTGCCGCGGCTGGACGTGCTGTCGCGCTCGATGACGCCGATGGCCAGGTGCACGCCGTGTTCAGCCGCTGCCGCGCCCAGGACCTGCGTTGCAGGCCCCGGCACATCGACCGCGTTCTCCCAATAGACCTGCCACGTGCGCCGCCCCTCGGGCCGACGATGCCCAACGACGGCGCCAAAGCTCAAGCCCCGCGGATATGCCGGGATAAACGCCTCGGGGAAGAGGACGAGCTGGGCGCCGCGGGATGCGGCCTCAGCGGTCAGCGCAACGGCCTTGGCAACGGTGGCGTCGCGATTGAAGAGGACGGGCGCTGCTTGTACCACGGCAACGCTGACCAGGCTTGGTTGATTGACAGACAAGGGGCACCTCTCACATTAGCAACGTCGTGCCGATGCCGACCACCGTCATCAAAGCCACGGCAGGCCACAGGCTGCGCCGCAAGCGGGATGAACCCGCCACTAGGGCGAAGCCTCCCTTGAACAACGTGTTGGCGACGCACGCGATCACGATGGCGCGCGCGGCAACTTGCGAGGTGAGATCCCGGCTCGTCTGTAACAGGTCCACCAGCGATAGGGTGATCGCATCGGCATCCAGCAGGCCCGAGACGAAGCTGGAGATGTAGACGCCCAGATCGCCAAGAGCAACCTGGGCAGCACGGGAGACTAGGAGAATGGCACCGTACAGGACGCCGAAGCGGATCGCTGGTCCCAGGCTGAAGGGATTGGAGAACGCCACGTCCTCAGTATCCGCATCCCGCTGCGCGAAGTACAGGTATGCACCATAGGCCACCCCGACTGACGCAACCACTCCCACCGGCGCGACCAGCCGTGTCGCCAGATTGGGCGCCAGTACGAAGACGATGACCAGCACGCGCACGTACATCACCAGCCACGCCACCAGCATCGCCATCGCGAAAGGCCGCGAGAGCTCCTCGTCCTCTCGACTGCGCTGCGAGAAACTGAGCGTCAATGCCGTGCTCGACGCAACGCCGCCCAGCAGGCCCGTGAGGGCGATGCCGCGGCGCGTGCCCGCAATCTTGATCAGAACGTACCCAAGAAAACTGATACCGCTGGTGAAGACAACCATCAGCCAGATATTGAAGGGGTTCAGAACGTTTAGCGGCGGCGGGCCATACGCCTGGTTGGGCAGCACCGGTAGTACGATCACGCTGATGGCCGCGAACTTGACGATCGCGTAGACGTCCTCGCGGGTGATCGCGTTGGTGAGCGACCGGAACTCGTGCTTGAAGGAAAGAAGGGCGGTGATGGCGACGCCGATGGCGGCAGCGACCGCGATCATGCCCCAGTGACAGAGCGCGCCGGTCCCGAAGGCGGCGATGGCGGCCATCTCGGTGGTCATGCCGGGCTTGCTCACCTGGAGATCCTGCCAGTATCCCAGTGCAAGCAGGATTCCCAGGGCGATCATCCCGCCCAGGAAAGGAAGTCCAGAGCCCGTGTACTCCGATACGAGGGCGAGGATGTAGCCGGCGAGGGAGATCAGCGCGAAGGTGCGCGCGCCGGCGGTCAGCTTCGCCTGGTCGGCGTCGGACATAGCCTCGCGCTGGATGCCGATGAGCAAACCGATGCCGAGCGCGAGGGCAAACCGATAGAAGTGCTCCTGGAGTGTCATCCGTTGCCTCCGGAGTGCATGTAGGTAGGCCGGACACGGGTCCGACTGTGGGCTGCTTAGAAGGAGTGTGACACCGAAGGGCGCGTTGGGCAACTCGAGGTGCCCGGAGGCGCTCGGTAGGACACCGGCCCCAGCCAGGGGCTAGGTCTGTGTGTCGGCCCAATGCGGATCGAGGAAGTGCTGGACCTCGATCACGTAGCCGTTGGGATCGCGCGCGAAGAAGTGGTAGATGCCATACGCCTCGGTCACCTTGGGCGGCGCGTCGATGGGGACGCCGGCGGCGGAAAGACGCTCGTACCAGGCATCGACCTCATCGGTGACAAGGGTGAAGAGGATGCCCTGGGGCTGTTTGGGGGCGGAGTCGCGTTCGCAGAAGCCGACGTAGGCGTCGCCGGCGACGTGGTAGACGCGGCAGCCGCCCTGGTCGAGGACCAGGGACAGTCCTAGCGTCTCCTCGTAGAACCGTGCAGTCGTGGCCAGGTCGAGGGTGTAGAGAAACGTAATCTGCTGGTCGATGGATGGAACGGTCATTGGCATCCTCCTCACAGTGGCGGTCGGCGGGGCTGCAGATGCGGCAAGTGCGACGAGTAGATCTCGCCGGACCCGTCACGTCGGCTGCAGACCTCGGGATGACGGGCTGAGGCGCGGTGCACCGGACTGTTGTCCGGCGCACCCACTCGTTAGGCGAGGCTTCGTGAGGCGGCTGCGCCTGCTAACCGCCATCGACAGAGGCCTCATCCTCCGGCTCGCCTTGGTTCTCAGCCTCAGCCTCCGTCTCGTCCTCTTCGGGAGGCGGCTTGGGCATCCCGCTGCGGCGCCAAAGCACCGCCAGCATCAGACGCCACCGCAGCCGCCACCAGGTCCAGACCGCCGCACCGCGGTCCTCCGACGACACCCCACCCTCCGGACCGTACCACGTGTCGGCGTAGAAGGTCGTGAGGTCCTCGATCTCGTCGACGGCGGGCTCCAGAAACTCGACACCAGTGAAGCCATGGGCCTCGGCGATGACGCCGACGCGCTCGTTAAGGGCAGATGCCAGCTCGTGCGGAGTGTCGCCCTCATGGGTGGGCACCCGAAGCCGGTGCGCCGACCTGCGTAGTCGCCGGAAGAGACGGGCCGTTGCCTTTCGCGGCGTTTGCAGCCGCAGCGCTGCGCTGTCAACGCCCGTCGTGACACCGACAATCGCAAGGAAGCCACCGACGACCATGAGCGCCCATTGCCCGATGATGAGCCCTTCCCAGGGATCGCGCCGGGTCTCAGGCACCAGCGGCTCCAGATCGGGGAAGTCGAACTCCTCGAGTTGATCCTCCTCGCTGTCGCGCATGATGGGCGCACGGCCCCCGGTGGGCTCGAACTCCACCCATCCGTAGCCGGGGAAGTAGATCTCGGGCCATGCGTGGGCATCGGCTTCGGTGACCACGTAGCGCGCATTGTAGGGATCGTAGGTCCCGCTCACATAACCGATCACGAGCCGCGCCGGAAGTCCAGCCGCGCGGGCCAACACCACCATCGACGTGGCGTAGTAGTCGCAGTAACCCTTCTGAAGATCGAAGATGAAGTAGTCGGCGATCTCGCGGTCGGTCGGCGGCATATTCACGTCTAGCGTGTACTCGAACTGGCGCAGGTACCGCTCGATGGCTACCGCGCGGTCATAGGGCGTCGGCTCCGTCGCCGTAAGGTCGCGGGCCAGTGAGAGCACGCGCTGCGGCACTCGCTCGTGAAGCTGAAGGTACCGCTGCGATATCCAGTCCGGGTAGACAGTCGATGCCTCCCGCAACTGCTCCACGGTCAAATCGACCGCCACGGAGTCGGCACGATACTCGCGCGCCTCAGTGGTGGCGGCGAAGGCATCGCCGGGTGGCCGCCACTGGACATCGAAGGGCTCATCGACCGAGAGCAACTGCCCGTCGACGTGGACCACGCCCGCGATCTTCTCACCGAGAACACGCACCGACTGGCGGACGCGCTTGAGGTGGTCGGCCTCCAGCTCCACCTTCTCCTCAATGTCGGACGCACCGGCCTCATAGCTGACGAGTTCTGTGCTGCTGGTCGACCACCCACGCCCGAAGTAGTAATCGTAGGTGAGGCTGCGCCAGTAGTGACGGGGCACGGTCTGCTCGTCAGGCGGCATCTCCTGCGGCACACGCGATAGCTCGCCGGTCTCGATGACCATCACCACCTTGCGTGAGAGCTCGGGGCCCGATCCGATGAGATGCCGCTGTGGCAACGAGGTAATGCGCGCGGACTCCAGCGGACGGGCCGGCGCCGGCTCAGGCTTCTGCTCGAGCCCCAAGCTGTCGGCCACGGACTCGGTCCGTTCCTCGACAGTGTCGCTCGTCATCTCCTCCACCCACTGGGAGATCCTGTCGAAGGAGATGGAGGGAGCGATGGCGGCCAAGATCACAACGGCGATGGCGATACCCGTTGCCGTGGAGAGCACATCGGTCCACAGACCCTGGGAGAAGTCAACGCCTTTGCTCTCCCATCTCGTCTCACGCGCCCGCTGGCTGACGGCAGCCAACAGGACGAGAGTCAGCCCCACGACGGGCAGGAAGATGTAGGGGTTTGTGTTGGTATAGGAGAGCACAAAAGCCAGCAACAGGCTGCCAGGCAACAACGCGGACAGCGGACGCTCGTTGCGGCGCACCTGCCATCCGGCCCACCAACTGAACAGCCAGACGATCGCCCCCCAGATCACGGCGGAGCCCACGGCATCGTAGGAGCTGCCACCGGTGGCCACCTCGTTCAGCCAGACGCCTGTGCGGGTGAGCAGCGTGCCCATGTCGGACCAGAGGTCCAGGTAGGCGATGCGGATAGGTTCCCAGACCGGCGGTACCTCGGTGTAGTACCACAGGAAGAGCTCCCACAGGAATTGCAGGATCGCCTGGGCCACGGCGGCCAACTGCATCCCGAGGCGCCCGACCCTGATGAGGAGGAACTCTGCACCGAAGAGCAGCGAAAGGGGGAAGGCCAGCCGGATGCGCATGGGCAGAAGGCCCATCACCCAGCCGATGGCGACGGCGGTCAGCAGGACACCGGCGATGAAGACGTTGTCCATCTCAGGCACAGCCTGAGATAGGCCCGTGGTCACGCTGAGAAGGGCAACCACCAACAGCACCAGGATGAGTAGACTGCGGGGACCAAACCAACGGATGGCCCGCACCAGCAGGTTGCCGCGAGAACGCGCGTAGGCACTCATGCCAGCGTCCTCCAGTCCACGGGCGCCTGTTCGCCCCCGCGACGCACCGCCACGGCCTTCCCGGTACCGGTCACCTTCCACTCCCAACGACCCTGATGTCCGGGTCGGGCCTCCGGCAGATCGAGCACGTCGCGTGTGATATCATAGTAGCTCACGCCGAGGTTCTGCAGGGCAATCTTGGGGCCTGCCATCGTGGGCACCAGGCCAGCAGCAGCGTCCACCTCCGTAGCGAACGAGACAGGGTCCAGCAGAAGCACGGTCGGAACAGCACCCTGCCGTACCAGCGGCACCAGTTCCTCAACCCACGACATCTCGGTCGACGGCGTAATGATCACCAGGCTGGCGTTGCGCCCCATGCTATCGCCAACGCGCGCAAGCATCTCGGCCAGCGGGCGCTCCCCGCGGTTGATCAGGGCCAAGGATCGCAGAATCTCCCATCGCTGCCCCTCGCCCTCGCCGGGCGTGCGCCAGACCAGCTCCTGCCCCTCTGCGACGAGGCCCACGGCCCGTCGCAGCCTGATGCCACGGTCAGCCAACGAGGCGGCCAGGATCACGCCGTGTTCGTCGGTCGCGTTGTAGCCCGCGCCGGACTGGACGTCGGCCTGCATATCCAGCAGAATCCACCAGTCGCCGGCGGGGGTGCTGTCGAAGAGCCGCACGAAGAGCTCGTCGCGACGGGCCGTGGTGCGCCAATGGACCCACCGGCGGCTGTCGCCGGGCGCGTACTCGCGCACCGAAGCAGCACTGACCGTGCGATCGAGGATGTTGGCGCGGGGACGAGCGCCGCCGGATCGTCCGCCCGGCGCGACCTGGATACTGGGCAGCGGGACGATGGGCGGCAGGACCAGCAGGGGCATCGAGGCCGGGAAATCCAAGTCCACCGAGAAAATGCCGAACGGGTCGCCCGTGCTCAGCGATGTGGGCCCCAGCGTGAAGAGACCACGCCGGGAGCAGACCGCCTCGGTGTGCCAGCGAATCGAGTCCCGACCGCCGACGCCGGTGCCTCGGCTGACTGAGTAGCCGGGAAGCGTGGAGTGATCCAGCACCTCCGCCCAGATGGCGGGAGCCCATCCGCGGTTGTGGAAGGTGAATCGCTCCACCAAGCGGTCGCCCACCTGAGCCCAGCCAAAGCGCATCTGTCGCCGCAGCTGCACGCCGCGCGACAGAGAGAGGGCCCAGAAGAGACTGAGCACGAAGACACCGGCGAGTCCCACGATGAGGATGCGCCAGCCGCGGTAGGGCTCCAGGACCTGCATCAGGATCACAACGGCGCCGAGCACGGGCATCAGCCACGTGCGCAACCGCACGGTGCGGGGCCGCGCAGCGCGGGGTTTGTCTTTGCCGGCGTCCCGCTTGCGCCGGGGGCGCCAGCCGCCGAGGCGCCGGAAGAGTCTGAACTTGGGCACGGCGCCTCCTAGCTGCGGGGTGTCTCGGGCTCGGGAACTGGCAGTTGTTCCAGGATGGTCGCGAGGATGTCATCGGCCCGGACGTTGCGCAGGCGAGCGCCGGGGCTGACGATCAGCCGGTGCGCCAGCACAAAGGGCGCCAGGAACTTGACGTCGTCAGGCAGTGCATAGGGGCGACCGAGCATCGCAGCGCGAGCCTGCGCGGTTCGGTAGAGCGTGAGGCTGCCGCGGGGGCTGGCCCCCAGGAAGAGATCGGGGTGATCACGCGTCTGGTGAACGAGACGGATAATGTACTCCTTGACCGCCTGGGCGACGTGGACCGACTTGATCTGCTCCTGCGCCTCGATGAGTTCGACGGCCTCAGCGACAGGCTCAAGGTCGTCGACCGGATGGCGGTACTGCTGGCGATCCAGCACCTCGATCTCGTCCCGCAGGCCAGGATAGCCGATCTTGACGCGCATCAGGAAGCGATCGAGCTCGGCCTCGGGCAGGGAGTAGGTGCCCTCGTACTCGATGGGGTTCTGGGTAGCCATCACGATGAAGGGGTTGGGCAAGGGATGCGTGGTGCCGTCGACGGTAATCTGTCGCTCCTCCATCGCCTCGAGCAGCGCCGACTGCGTCTTCGGCGTGGCGCGGTTGATCTCGTCCACCAGAACGATCTGCGACATGATGGGACCGGGCTGGAACTCGAACTCACGCGTGCCCCGGTTGAAGATGGAGACGCCGGTGACGTCGCTCGGCAGCAGGTCCGGCGTGAACTGAATGCGTCCGAAGGAGCAGCTGAGCGAACGGGCAAGGCTCCGCGCCAGCATCGTCTTGCCGACGCCGGGCACGTCCTCAATGAGGAGATGACCGCGACTCAGAAGGCCAACTACGGCGAGTTGCACCGCCGAGGACTTGCCCACGATGACGCGTTCGACGTTCCGCACGACTTTGCGGCTGAATTCCTGCACGTTGATCATGCCTGCCTCCTGGCTAGCGACGCTTGCGGCTTCTTCAATTTGTCCTACAAATATAGCACAAACTGGAAGGGGGTCACTGGGCAATTGATGGGACCTGGGACTGGGCAGGGTGGCAAGGCGTGGCCCGTCCAGGTGGGGGGGGAATGCGACGGGGCGCAGCGCCGTGCCCGGCCGAGAGTAGCCTGGCGCAGTACTCCCAGGGTACCAGGCACCAAGCCCGCTAGAGGCAGGCTGCTGAGGCAACGTGTCATGCTTGCGCGCCAAACGCCGCGCCGGGATGAAGTCCCGGCGCTACACAGCTCCCGCCCCGTGAACGGGGCTCCCGGAGGCGGGTCGTCGGTGCGAGCGCGGCCACGGACCCATTCGGAGCAGTGTCGTTCGTCGGTCGCCACGGTGTGGCGCCTTCTGGGGCGCACGGGGCGGGGTCGCAGCGGGTGGCCGGACTGGGCAGTCCGGCCCATATGAGACGTCGATCGAATCAGGGAGAGGAAGTGCCGGCAATGATGGAGTTCATCGAAGAGAGAGGAAGACTGCCGGACGGGGAGGCCACGATCCGGCGGCTGCCGGGGGTCGACGGAGTCGGCGACGTACACGCGGCGCTCTTCACGGCGACGCGGGCCATCGACGCAGATCAGGTGGCCGTGATCGGACCGCGCGGTGTGCCGGCGGCGGTCTGGGCAGCGCGATCGGATGCGGAAGTGACGCATATCGCTGATAGCGCCGCGGAGGCGGCGTCCCTGGCGGCAAGCCTCCATATCAATGGACTTCCCCATGTGGCCAGTCATCCGGACTGGGAGACGTCGGAGCTCCAAGCCGACTCCTGCGACCTGGCGCTGGTGCATCTACCTCGGGGACGTGAGGTGCAGCGGGAGCTGATCCGGCTGGCCGCGGCGCTGCTAGTGACTGGCGGGCGGGTGGTGCTGGTCGGGGCGAAAAACGAGGGGGTGAAGGGCGCGGTCAGGGAGGCAGCAAAGGTGTTCGGGCGTGCCGGCGTGGTGGCGAGGAAGGGCGGCTTCCACGCAGCACTAGCGCTTCGGCAGCCCGGCGAGGTCGCGATGCCGGAGGTCGGATTCACGTCGCACCGCGTGGTCGTCCACGGGGAGCCGACCGAACTCATTGCTTGCACCGGTGCCTTTGCCCCGAATCGGGTGGATGGCGGGGCCGAGGTGCTGATCGCCGGGATGGCCGTCGCGTCCGGCGAACGGGTGCTGGACCTAGGCTGTGGGACCGGGCTGGTGGCGCTGGCGGCGGCGCGGCGGGGTGCGCTTGTGGTGGCGACGGATGTGTCGGCGCGGGCGGCGGAGAGTGCGCGGCGGACAGTGGCAGCGAACGGGCACGACGAGGTGGCGGTGCATCACTGCCCTGGTGCGGAGAGGGTCGCGGACGCGTCGGTTGACGTCGTGGTCACGAACCCGCCGTTCCATGCGGGCCACAGTGTGAGCTTTGAGGCGTCGCGGCTGTTCGTGCGGGAGGCACATCGGGTGATGGCGCCCGGCGGGCGGGTGTATCTGGTGGCGAACCAGGGGCTCGACTATGGGCGGTGGTTGCGGGAGAGATTCGGCAAGGTGGAGACAACGTATGAAACGTCGCGGTTCCGGGTATGGGGGGCAAGCTAGCGCCGGCGGGGGGCGCCAAGACGCAGGGTCAGGGCAGCTGGCCTTCTCTGGACCGCGGGCACATCGTGCGTATGGAGCGGACTTGACGTGCGCGGTCCGCGGAGAACCCATCGCCGTCGACTCGCTGGCCTGCCCCACCCCCTTGAAGTATGATCACGTGCACTGACAATCAGCCATCGGAGGTTCCCATGCCAGACGGACTGGAGCCGTTCTTCAACCCCAGGGGCGTCGCCATCATCGGCGCCAGCAGCAACCCCAGCAAGCTGAGCCACGGCGTCGTGCGCAACATGAAAGCGTGCGGCTACCCGGGCGCCGTATACCCGGTCAACCCGCGTGGCGATCAGATTCTGGGCTACAAAGTCTACCCCAGCATCCTTGAGGTGCCGGATCCCATCGACCTGGCGGTCATCATGATCCCGGCACCGTACGTGGCGGGGGCGCTCGACCAGTGCGGTGAGCGTGGCCTGGGCGCCGCGATCATCATCACGGGCGGGTTCCGCGAGGCGGGACCCGAGGGGGCGACGGCGGAGAGTCAGCTGAAGGAGATCGCCGAGCGCTATGGAATGCGCCTAATCGGCCCAAACTGCGTCGGCGTGATGGACTCGCATCTTCCGCTGGACACGACCTTCATCACGGCGATGCCGCGCCAGGGGAGCATCGCCTTTGTCTCCCATTCGGGCGCGATTTGCGGTGGGACGACGGATTGGGCCCGCGAGGTCAGCGTCGGCTACAGCCGCATCGCCAGCCTGGGCAACCAGCTTGACGTCGACATCGCCGACGGAATCCGGATGATGGCCAGCGACCCGCACACTCGCGTTATCAACGTCTATGCGGAGGGGCTGCCCGAGGGACGGCGCTTCGTCGATGCGGCGGTGCCTGTGTTCCGGGAGAGGCCCATCGTGATGCTCAAGGCGGGGCTGACGTCCTCGGGCACCCGCGCCGTGGCGTCGCACACCGGGGCGCTCGCCGGCGACGAGCAGGCCTACTTGGCCGCGTGCCACCGGGCCGGGGCCCTGGTCGTCTCGTCGCTGCAGGAGCAGAACGATCTGGCCAACGCGCTGGCCAACCAACCGCTGCCCAAGGGCAATCGGGTCGCGATCCTGACCAAAGCCGGCGGGCCGGCGGCGCTATCGGCCGACGAGCTGGACCGCGGCGGACTCGCGATGGCGGACCTGCTGCCGGAGACGATCAGAGCGCTGAAGGACGTGACGCCGCGCGGCGCACAGCTGGGGAACCCCGTGGATATGCTGGGTGGGCCCGAGGCCGAGATGTTCAAGGCCGCCGGCAAGTTGCTGTTGGCGGATCCGGGCGTGGATATGCTCATCGCCACGTTCGTGCCGCAGGCCATTACGCCGGTCATGGGTGTGGCTGCCAACGTGGTCGCGGCAGCGGGAGCGTCGGACAAACCAGTGGTCTGCTGCCTGGTGGGCGGGGAGTCGGTGGGAGAGGCTGGGCGCTACCTCAACGAGCACGGCGTGCCCTTCTTCCAGGACCCGAACCGGGCGGCGCACGCACTGGCGGGGCTGCACAGGTATGCGCAGCTTAGGGCGCGCCCGGACCTGGCGCCCATGGCGGTCGAAGGTGTGGATCGTGAGGCAGTGCGGGCGGCGCTCGCTGCAGCGTGGGAGGCGAACAGAGCCGACTTCGTGGACGCGAGCGTCGAGGTCTTCCTCGACGCCGACACCTGCGCGACGGTGGCTGCGGCCTATGGCATCGCGGTACCAGCGTCGGGGCTGGCGGAGACAGCGGACGCGTCGGTCGAGCTGGCGGAGGAGCTGGGGTATCCCCTGGCGATGAAGCTGATCGCAGAGGACCTGGTGCACAAGGCGGATGTGGGCGGCGTTCGGCTGAACCTGGCGGATGCCGGCGCCGTGCGAGATGCCTATGCCGCGATGGTGGGCGACCGCACCGATGTGCAGGTGATGCTCCAGCAGATGGCGCCGGCGGGCCAGGAGGTCATCCTGGGCGCGCAGCGCGACGCGCAGTTCGGGCCGGTGCTGATGTTCGGGATGGGCGGGACGCTTGTGGAGGTGTTGAGGGATGTAGCGTTCCGGCTTGCACCGCTCAACGCGGTCGACGCCGAGCAGATGGTCGACGAGACGGCGGCGGGCCAGATTCTGCGGGGCGTGCGGGGTCAGGCACCGCGGGACGTGGCGACGGTGGTCGACACCCTGTGCCGCGTGGGCCAATTGGTGAGCGGCTTCCCTTGCACCCGTGAGCTGGACATCAACCCGTTGATTGTGCTGGGGGATGGGGTGTCAGCGGTG
>Ga0180435_10003895_pt1 | contig 14850 bp, 10 predicted proteins | sample SS_ome_3_FD_132467 | JGI IMG/M metagenome (GOLD analysis project Ga0180435, IMG submission 132467) | Hypersaline lake sediment archaeal communities from the Salton Sea, California, USA - SS_3_S_1 metaG | ecosystem: Environmental > Aquatic > Non-marine Saline and Alkaline > Hypersaline >... | reverse complement strand
TTTTTAAACATCTATCCTTCGTCCAGATCTGTCCTGATCCATTATTTGTTATGCAAAATATCAAAATAGTATTTCAAGACCTTGTCCAGATGATTATCCAGGTCCAATCCCAGGGCATTTATTATATCATATGCCTTCATCCCCAATTCCTCGGTCTTTTCAGGTCTGCTGACAAAATAATCCATGGATCTTATCAAAGAATCGACGTCTCCTGCCTTAAAATGTATCCCGTTTACCCCGTCGATCACAAACTCGGTCAATCCTCCATGATCGGCTACTACGGAGGGGAGGTGATTATAGGCTGCTTCTCCTATCACAAGAGGAGCAGGTTCCATGCATCTTGATGGAAGGACCAGGGCGATACTTCTTCTCATCTGACCATAGATCACTTCTTTGCCCTGGTAACCCATAAAATTTATTTTTTTGCCGCCTGACCTGTTCTGCACATCCCTGACATCTGCAGCAAGTTCACCATCCCCGATTATGGTAAGGTCTGCATCTACTTTGACTATAGCTTTTAATAACAGGTCTATTCCTTTTTCCCTGGACAATCTACCCACATATAAGAAGTTTTTCCTTTTATTGCCAGTCCTGCTGCCAGTTATTTTTTTACCTTTTTCTATTGGATTGTATATTGTCCTGATATATTGCCTGGGCCTAAGGTTATCTTTAATCATAATATTGATAAAATTGCTTACTGCTATATACCCGTCTACCTTTTTGCTTATCCTGTAGATCCCTTTTACCGTCTGGAACCTGGTCCATCTCCATACTTTCTGGAGATAGTTTCTTTTATCGCAATCTGTGACCAGACACCTTAAGGTTTGCCCCGGCTTATAATAAAGACAGTTTCTGTCTGACTTGAAATCGAATATGCCGAGATTGGGGCAGATCAGTCCATAGTCGTGCAGTGTATAGATCATGGGGATCTTGAAGGCATGAAGGACATTGACTGGAGCCCATGACAATGCTTTTGAAAGTCCATGAAGGTGGGCAATATCAGGTTTCCACTTTTTCAATAATATCTTGAGCTCTTTGACTGCTTTTCTATTATAGATGCCGGCAAACATGGCATTGACCCTGGAAGGATTATCAAGGATATCTTTCTGCCCCAGGCATATCACCTTTTTCAGGCCTGCATCGGCCAGCTCATCAGAGACCGGGCCGGCTGCTGAAAAAAAGACGACTTCATGCCCTCTCTCTGCCAGACCTATTGCAGTCGTTATAGCAACTCTTTCTGCACCGCCTTTTGTAAAAGAATAATCACTAAGCACAAGTATCTTTAATTTTTTATCCATTTATGGTGCCTTTATATGCTTCTTTTACCATAGATATATGTTTCTCCCAGCTTATTTCTTCTCCTATAAGGTTGCTGATCTTTTCTTTGTATTCATTACTTTTTATGTGATCGATATCTGATCTTACTTTTAATACTGTTCTTTCTATTTCCTTTTGATCATTATGGTCCTTCATAATAAATCCGGCATTGAATTTAACAATTAATCCAGCTACATCTGAAGTGATACTGGTAAGTACGGGAACGCCGCTTCTAACATACTCAGTGAACTTTATTGGAAATGCTACCCTGTTTACATCATTTTCTTCCCGTATAAGCAAACCCAGATCTCCAACTTGCAGATAGCTGCCAATCTCATCGAATGATTTTGATCCGATAATATATGATCCGCTTTTTAAGCCTGACCGGGCTATAAGGTCTTCAGCAAACCCCATATCCCTGGTGAATAGGACAAATATTGAGTCTTCTATATTTTTCTGAAAAACCTTAAATATATTTATCATCTCTTCCGGAAGCTGCCATTCATTCAGTGATCCGGAATACAGGACGGCGAATCTATCATCTATTCCCATTTCCTTCCTTTTTTTGTCCCTTACCTTTGCATCAAACTTGAACTTCACCGTATTTATACAGCAGGGTATGACTTCTATATCAAGATGTTTTTGATTATTTCCCTGGATAAATCTTTTAAATGACTCAGACACACAAAAAAGAAGGTCTGAATTATTATGTGCAAAGTCCTCTATGTCTCTTATCTTATTTGATAGGATATTACCCTTTTTGCCCGGGTATTTGTAAAGGATCTCTTTTGAGCCTACTCCCCTGCAGTCACAGATGACCCTGGCATTTCTAAAAAACTTCCCCCGGACTTTTAATAATACATAACCGGCAATCTCTGTACGGCAGTGGAATAAAACATTTTTTGGTTTTTTTAATCCCATAAATTGGTAGATGACCATACAGGAAATAAATGCATTTATAAAAAGTGAAATATCCAGCAGAAACGGGAATCTGTAAAAATATGGTACCTTAAAGAAGAAAAAACAATTCCCTTCCAGGGCACTGTTTATCTTCTTCCTTTTAGACCAATAACCTTTCTTAAATAGGTCATTAAATGATCCCAGTACTACAAGTCTTATCTTCTCATCAGAAACAGACCTCAGGTTAAATTCTTTTATGAATTCTATTACCTGTGAGTCGAATACCGGATCAAAAATACTTTCAAATGCAAAATAAAATAATTTCATAATCGCTAATAATATCTGGTTTTAACCTGAAATTATTATACAGTCTTAAGTTTTTTATTAATAATTCCAATGTCTTTATATTCTGAGATTACGGTAATAAAAGTGGTATTGCCCTTGCTCTTTTTTGTGTATTTAATATTTTTCGCATCTTCTCTCGACCCATAGCTTCCCGAATATATACTTTCTTCTATATTTAAAGACAGATCCTTTCTATCAAGGGGGACAATATATAGGTCTCCGATGTTTTTTGTCTTGATCCTGGAGATAAGTGTATTCTTATTGATCACGGGATCCAATCCCTTGAATAATTGGAGTGTTAATTCATAAGAATGGATTTCTTTTCCATATAATATATCTCTTATCAGCCATAATCTTTCAGCCTTGATAAATGTGATCTGCCTTCTATGAATCACAGGATCATTTAACCTCTTATATCCATAATGTTCTGCATCAAGGAAATCATATTCATTCTTTGAACACCACTTATTGATTCTGACTATGGCATCATTTTCAAGTGAGAAAAGGCTATTGTCTTTCAATCTGTTTTGTTCTTCCCTGTCAACAGTTACGGTATTATGAGATGATGTGGATCTTAACATGTTCCTGAAGCCAGTAGACGGGGTATAGATAAATGTACCAGGATCAACAAAAATATTCTCTCCTCCCAGCATAAGTTCAAATCCAAGCTTATCATTATGGGCATGTCCGCCATTATCCTTCTGGCCATTGGGGCCGCAAGATGAAAATAAATAATCTTCATTGTCCCGCATTATGAAAAATCCTGAATCCCTGAAATCCCTGCTTCCTATATCTGATAGACCCAGGCAGTCGAGCTCATCCCATTTCGAAAAACCTTTATCGCCAAATAACCAAAATGCCCCCTCGTTGAAACCGTATTCCTTTATTTTAAAACCACTATCATTAAAAAATACTGTACCTAAGACAAGTAAATAGCGAAGGTCCAGAATTTCATCATCTGAAAATATAAATAATCTCCCATTATCATTATCGCCGATCTGGGGTATAGTCCCATCCGGCTTGACCGCGGCAAGAATAAATCCAAACATTTTCTTTAGCTTGTCAATGTATTCTTCTCCAAAATATTTCTCTGCCCGGTTAAGCAGAACATCAATATCATTTTCTTTGGAATCCTTAGCAGCATATAGTGCAGGATAAAAAAATAATTCCAGGACAAGCCTGTGGTATGAAGTTGATGCTTCAAAATCCACACCATCTTCATATACCTGCTTTTTCATCTCTTCCTTCAATTCTTTTAAAGAAAAATCCAGCCACTTTCTGCCAATGATATTTTTTTTAAAAAAAGATGCTATAAAAAAAAGTCCTGAAATATCAGATAGATAATGATTTGAAGTAATTGATCCATATTCAAGATTGTTTACAATGTGTTTTCCATGGCAGTAAATATTCCTTATCAGATAGAATAAAAAACGGTCTGTTATATGTTTGGAGTCTATGAAATATGCCAAACTCATGACCCAGTTTGCGGCCCTGATCGCTACATCCATCGTGCAGGTCCAATTTGGACCAAATTGAATGGTATTGTTTTCTATCCAATCTATAAGCTGATAAATATATTCCTTTACATATCTTTCTTCACCAGTCAATACATAAGCCTGGCCAAGCGTGACCAGATGCTGGGACCTGGAGATCTCCCATGGTATTTTGATATCAATCCCGGGTTTGTGACCATACTTTATCTTTTTATACCAGACACTCTCATCCCACCTGTAGCCGGATTTAAAATCCCTGTGCCAATCAATAGGTCTATAATCTATATTTACATTCTTTAAAGATTCGGGAAATAATTCTCTTAGTTTCTTAATTAATCTTTTCTTGTGGCCATCCCTCTTAGCTTCAACATTACTTATTTCATATTTATTTCCCTCAAAACCCTCAGGTATTTGTGAAAACCCTACAACTACTTCACCGCTTCCCAGCAAATTGAATCCATGTCTGCAGATTTTATCTGCACCTTCTATTATCTTACTCTTTTCAGAAGCACTGATATTTCCTTTTAAAAACTTTTTATCTTCATTACTTAGTATATTATTTAAAAATTCAAAATTCACAAAATGCTCTAGTAAAAAATTTACTGATCCATTCCATTCATCTTTTATCTTCAGTTCTTTTATGAATTCATCATCTGAAAGCCCCGGACCCTTCGCTTTTACTTTCATATAGTTATAGAAATCCGATATGATGCTTTTTATCCTCAAGGTCAGCATCTTAAAGAGAAGTCCTGGAGGTGTCTTCCTGATCACTCTTATATAATGTGTTATCTTTTCCTTCATACCAATAATTAAATGATATTCTTTTTCTTCATCTCTTCCACTAATCTCTCAATATTCTTATTCCAGGTATACCCATTTATAGCGGTCCGTGATGCATTTTTCCCTAATTTTCCCCTCAATCCTGGATTATTTGCCAATTCTACTATCCCATCTACCAATTTATCTACATCTCCGGGCTTGGTCAGGATAGCTGTTTTTCCATCTTTTAGTATTTTGCCTATTTGTCCAAGATCAGATGCTATTATAGCCTTGCCTGTCCCCATATACTCAAAGATCTTTGTGGGAGAACCAAAAAATTCTCTACTATCGACAGGGGGATTGTGTGGTGAGACGAGTATGTCACAGGCTCCAAGATAATAATGTATTTTTGAATAATCAATATTTCCTGTAAAAACCACACGATCATACCCGGATAATCTTTCCATCATCCTATCTTTTAGCTTGCCTCCGTCTCCTATTATTAAAAAAGTAATATCCTCGAGCCTATTGTAGTCAAATATCTTATAAATAGCTTCTGTTAACTGCGGTATGCCATGCCAGGGTCCAAATGTACCGCAAAACCCTATTGTCGTTTTATTTTTACCTAACTTTTCCCTTATCCTCCCGGATTCTTTGCTATCAGAGACTTCAGGCTTAAATCTATTGGAATCATATCCGTTGGGGTTTACGAAGATCTTTTTGCTTTCAATACCAATTGAGATGAGGTCATCTTTGAGAGGCTCGGAAACAGTTGTGACTAATGAAGCTGCATCCAGGTTATATAATTCAATCTTTTTAACAATCCAGTAAAGCAGTGTCCTCTGTAATATTCTTTTTACCGGATTCCTGCTCTTTTCCCAGTTAAGTAATTTCCATGAGTCAAAACTATTAAATTCTAAAATTAAAGGTATCCCCAGGGACCTTGCAAGGGATGCTGCAAAGAAAGTATAGCCCGTATATCTGTGATAAATAATATCCGGGATATTTTCCAGGAGTTTCTTCCTGAAGATTTTTTTTGCTCTAAAATTATATAAAAGTTCTCCAAACCATGGCGGTTTCTTCAGCCGGGGCTCTATAATATATGATCTGTATTTATCAATACCATAAAACTTTTCATTACTCAAAATCTTTATCTCTGCGCCATTCTTCCTGAATCCATTAAGGACGCCTGCAGTATGGCCGACCGAACCCCCTGATCTTAAGCCAAACCAGAACTGTGTCCTCATATAAGCAACCTTTATTTTCTTAGTTCTTATCATTTCCTGATAATATAGGTTTTTACTTTATTCAATATCTTTACAAAATATTCCCTGGATTTCTCTTTCTCACCATCAGTAAAAAACCTGAATAACCAGAGGAGCAGAGGAAAAATCAGTATTATTATCAGCTTTACTACTATAGTAACAGTTATACTTCCGGTATTTATAAAATAACCTGCAGAAAATATAATGGCTGTTGCAAGTAACAGTTTTATTATCCTCGGCCATTCATAATAAAGCTTCATTAATTTCTGGTTATAGAAGAACATGGCCATAGTTACAATAATATATGTAATCAGTGTGGCATAGGCAGCACCAAAAATACCATATCTTGGTATTAGCAGAAAATTCAATCCAATATTTACAGCTGCTCCCGTAAATTCTATAACAGCTGTAGCCTGTGTTTTTCTATATATGGTTATAGCAACATTTAATATCTTCCTGGTCGACCATATTGCATAAGTAAAGACTATTAATGGTATTACCAGATAAGCATCCCAGAATTCCCTGTCAGAAAATATTTGCAATATTTCCTTTGACAGCAGTGAAAGTCCCAGGAATAGAAATAATGATATCGAAAGTACGTATGTGAGAGTTCTGCTGTAAAATTCCTTCGCATTATCATGCTCCTTTACTGACAAATACATAGCAGGCCATATCAGCGATATTGGTGTTGCGATGAGAACGGTCATTATATTGCCAAAATTATATGCCAGATTATAAATCCCTACTTCGCCTGTTGTCCTGTAATAATTGAGGAAATACCTGTCTATAGCTGTAAATACAAAAACGCTCAGATTCGCAGGTATAAGTGGAGACCCCATAAGCAGCATCTTTTTTATTTCATATCTGATGATCCGGAATACAATTTCACGCCTTATATAGATATATAGAGATATGCAGGAAATTGCCGCCATCACAAGATTACCGGTAAGTGCCCCCAGAACACCCCAACCCCTATTGTTTACCAGGTATATTATTACTCCAATACCTGTTGCCAGGAATCCTATCTGGAACAGGATAAATTGCAGTGATTTCATCTTTACCCTGAAGACAATATATGGGATGGTGTTAAGGACCTGAAAAAAAGAAGTAATGACTATGAGTAAAAAGTGAATCCTGTACTCCGGGCTGTCAAAAAGTATAATAGAGAGTCTTCTTGCAGAAAAAACCCCGATTACCAGAAGTATGAGGCTGCTTACCAGTAGAATATAAAATGCAGTAGAGATCACTGCTTTTTTCTTTTCTTCATCCTTATAGTCATAGTAGGATCTAAGCAACCCGTAATTCATACCTATTATGAATATAGTGGTTATGACCGAGCCTGTAATTGTCACCAGCCCCAATATGCCGTAATCAGCAGTTGTCAGCCTGGTTGTATATAGTGGAAATAATAGGAATGCCAGTGCCTTCTCAAGGATTGCTCCTATTCCATAGACAATACCATGTTTTCCGGTAGCCTTAAATTTTTCAAATAATGATGTTGTCTTTGCCATTACCGCAATCAGAATATCCCAGGACTTTGCCTGGGAAATATTTATTAATCAATTATACTCTTTAGCTTTTTATTTTTTATTGAAAACAATTTTTATCTTCTCATACACCTTTTCTTTAAATGGTTTGGTGCTCCTTAATTTAACTAATATATTATAATCATTCCTGTTTGAGATCTGGTTGAGCCTCTTAAGGACTTTATTCGATAGAGACGCACCCTGCTTAAACGGATATCTGTATTTTCCAGTTGGAGCATAGGTTATAAGGATCTTCCCCGGCTTAAACCCCAGCTCTTTATATACGGATTCCTTGTTTGCCATAGTATCGAATCTTAATAAAACATCTGATTTTGGATATCCTACCATAACAGCCCTGTTTCTGTATGGTCCCAGCCATTTTTTTGTCTTCTCAAAACTGACTTCCCCTTCTGTAATATGCAGATCCGTATTGGGAAAATAATCCTTTTCCTTTATCTGCTTCACCTGCTTTTCGAAATCAGTCACCCCTATGCCTTTTACGCTATGATCTATATGGACCCTGTACCCGAAAGGTATATTCTGCAATAATTCATTATGCGTTGATATAAAAACGGTATTTTTATCAATGGCCTCATCCTCTTTGAAAAAATCAATAAAAACTGCCCTGATCCCCCTCTTTTTTAAAACCTCATATATCGGGTCAAGGTGGACTTTCAGGACAGGGTTTTTCCCGTATATCAGAAACACCAGGGGGTCTTTAGTACCCGAATATTTTATTATTGAATCAACCACCCTTTCTGAACTTTTGCCATCAGGCTTATGCATTGTTTTCTTGTGCCAGTGTTTTCTGTTTTTTTCAAATTCTTCCGGATAATCAATTGACCTCTTGATAGCATCTTCCATTCCATCCAGGTCTGTCTTGATTCCCAGATCGGGAAAATTCTCTCTTAACCATTTATTGGATAATAAGATTATCGGTCTGTTGAATAGGAGGAAATCATAATTGATATTTGACATATCACTTATTAATATGTCCGTTGCAGCAAGATATTTTGGATCAGGACTTCCGATCTTTTTAAACGGCATCAATATCTCCCGGGGCTATATCTGGGTTAATTGCTTCTCGACTTCAAAGCTGGTCTCAGTAGCTTGGATCAGTTGCCATAAAGGAATTGTCTGTCCTATCCCATGCTTTTTTAGATTATCACCAAATTCATACAATTCCTCAAATTGTCCCTTATTTTGAACTTTCAAGCTAATACCTTTTTCCTTAAGACCAAATATCTCAAGTTCCTTATAATCATCCATCCTTATAATCTTATTATCAAAATATAGATCCATTTGTTCTTTTGGCACCAGGCTGGATCCAAGCGCAGTATAGATCAAATTGCATATTGATCCATCTTCGTATTTGATGGCTGCAGTAAAATTATCATTACTCATAAACTGTTCGGTTCCGGGATCTATGCTCATTGCTTTTACCTGTTGGACCTTACAGCCGGTAAAATAGTTAAATAAATCATATATATGACAGGCTTCACCAATATTTCTTCCGCCGCCTTCTTCGGTTTGTACCCAGTGTTCTTTGGGAATAAAACCTGCATTCATACGGTAGTTGACTATAATCGGGTTTATTCTTTTATCTATTAGCTTCTTTATTTTTTTTGAAAATGGTGAAAATCTTCTATTAAACCCTACTGTAAATGGGGTCTTCATTTTTTCGATAACACTGTACAGTTCAGCTAATTCATTACTGTTTAGTGCCATCGGTTTTTCTACAAATATTACTTTTTTAGCATTTGCTGCTTCTATCGCTATTCCTGCATGAAGGTCATGCCTGGTGGATATTATCACCATATCGATGTCGGGGTCTGCTAAGATCTCCTTGTAATCAGTAGTCGCATAACCTGCATTAAATTCTTTTGCTATGCTTTCTGCATTACTCCCGGTTTTACAGCATATTGCCCCAATCTTGTAAATACTGTCCATTTTCCTTACATTCGGTAAATGAACATTTTTGGCAAATCCTCCTACTCCTATAAAACCTATTTTTATCCTGTCATCTTTTAAATATTGGTCATTTGTAATGACCTTTCTCTCTAGTTCTATTTCCTTGTCATATTCCAGCAGCACTATCATAGGTTTTGGATGAATTGTCCTTAATCCTTCATATGCCCTGGATGCATCTTCAAGTTTATACACCTTTTCAATCAATGATTCTATTTTTATCTTTTTATCTGTAAGCAGCTGTAAATATTCCTTCATATTCCTATTTTCGGTCCATCTTATATAGGAATATGGATAGTCAAATCCTTTTTTCTCATATCTTTCATCATATCTACCGGGACCATAGGATGTAGATATAAGCAGGTCTAATTCCTTTTTATAAAATTCTTCCCTTTCAAGGTTTAGGTTTACTGCACCTACAATAATGACCTTACCTTTCCTGCGGCACATCTCCATTGCTTCATTTATAACTCTGCTGCTTTTGGAAGCAGCAGTTATTATTACACTATCAGGGCCATATCCATTGGTATTACTAATAACTTCATTTATAATATTTGTTTTTTCCGGATTCAGCCCTATATCAAGACCTAAAGATAAGGCTTTGTCTATCCTAAATTGGTCAATATCTATACCTGTTACCCTGCAACCTGATGCTTTTAGCATCTGTATAGTCAATTGACCCAATATTCCCAATCCTATAACAGCTATGTTCTCCCCAAGTCCGGGTCTGCACCTTCTAATGCCCTGCATTGCAATACTGCCAAGGGTTACAGTGGAAGCTTCCTTCAAAGATAATCTATCCGGAACCTTTACCGTCAAGTTTTCCGGTACTGTAATAAATTCTGCATGATTAGCTATTCCGGCGCCGGCGCAGGCAACTCTTTCACCGGGTTTAAAATTCCTGATATTCTTACCTGTTTCCAGTACGATCCCTGAAGCAGAATATCCTATAGGATTTTTTGCTTCTACCCTGCTCTGGACTTTTGCAATGGTATCTTTAATGCCGCTGGTCCTTATACTTTCAAGAACTTTTTTTATATGGGCTGGCTTATCCAATGCTTTTTTTATCAGGGGCTTGCCAGAAGCTTCGATCCCGGCCAGTTCTGTACCTGCAGATATGCATGAATAAGCTACCTGGACCAGTATCTCATCATCTGAGGCTATAGGAGCTGGTACTTTTCCGATTAATGCGTCACCTTTTTTTATAAAGACCTGTTTCATTTTCTTCTTATGGATTAATTGCTGATAGAAATCATTTTACTATTAAATACATCACTTTTCTCTAAAAAGAATTATATATTATTTCTGTTATTAATTGAGAAGCATGCCCGTCTCCATAAGGATTTTTATCAGAGACCATTTTCATATATTTTCTTTTATTATCCAATAATAAGGAGATGTTTTCTATTATTTTATCTTTATCGGTTCCTATTAATTTTGAGATCCCCATATCAACTGATTCTGTCCTCTCGGTAAATTCCCTTATTACCAGTACAGGTTTCTTTAAAGTCGGCGCTTCTTCCTGTATCCCGCCTGAATCAGTTACTATAAAATATGCTTTTTCCATCAGCCAGATAAAAGATTCATAATCCAGCGGTTCTATCAGCTTTATATTATAGATATCGCTTAATAGCTCTAATACTGGTATTTTGACATTTGGATTCATGTGGACTGGATAGATGATCTGTATATCCTTATGCCTATTTGCTATATATTTTAGAGCTTTACATACATTCCTGATCTCTGATCCGAACGATTCCCTTCTATGCATTGTCACTAGAATTATCTTTCTGTGCTTATCCAGACTTACAAAGGGTTCACAGGATTCAAGTTTATTTTCATTTTTCCTGATCTTCTCAATACTCCAATTTATGGCATCCACCACAGTATTGCCGGTGTTAAATACTGCTTTTCTGTCAATTCCCTCCTCTATCAGATTATTTAACGAAGCTTCAGTCGGAGCAAAATGAAGGTCTGCGACCTTACTGATCAATTGCCTGTTTATTTCTTCCGGGAAAGGACTGTATTTATTATATGTCCTTAATCCTGCTTCCACATGACCGACCTTTATTTTTTTATAAAATGCAGAGAGTGCAGTCAGGAATGCAGTTGTGGTATCGCCCTGTATCAATACAATATCGGGTTTTGATTCTTCAAAAACAGTATCCATCCTGCTCAAGACTCTCGAAGACAATGATCCAAGGGTTTGATTGTCTGTCATCAGATTTAAATTGAAATCTGGTTTTATCTCAAAGAAATCCAGGATCTTAACCAGCATCTCCCTGTGCTGTCCTGTAGAGCATACTTTTAAATCAAAGCTCCTCTGTTTTTCCAGGTTTTTTATGATTGGAGCCAGCTTTATTCCCTCGGGTCTGGTACCCAGGCAAATAAGCACATTGACTTTTTTTCTATCAGTCATTATCACCATTCAGTTATATCTTGTAATACTGGAAATTATTCTTTTCCGCAAGCTCCGGATCAAAAAAATTCCTGGTATCCAATATTCTATTTTTCCCCATCAAACTGGAAACTTCTTTAAGATCGATATCCCTGAAAGCATTGTGGCCGACAAGCAATACAAGAAGATCGGCATCTTTTACGGAATCATTTAATCCTGACAATTTAAAATTAAAATCTGAGGCTATCGGATCATATACTGCAAAATTTACTTTATTTTTACTCAATTCAGCACATATGGTCTTTGTGGGACTTTCTCTTGTATCTGCCACATCTTCTTTGTAACTGGCGCCAAAAATTGCTATTTTAGGGTTTTTTATATCTGAAACCAGGTCAATAATCCTCTTCGTAACCACAATAGGCATTTGATCGTTGATATACCTGCACTTCTCGATCAATGTATTTTCTCTATTAATATTCTGGATCACAAACCAGGGATCAATTGGGATGCAATGGCCTCCAACTCCAGGACCCGGATTTAGTATATTAACCCTGGGATGCTTATTGGCAAGCTCGATGACTTTCCATACATCTATATCATAATCTCTGCAAATAATTGAAAGCTCGTTGGAAAATGCAAGGTTAACATCCCTGAACGTATTTTCAACAAGTTTGACAAGTTCAGCAGTTTTTAGATCAGTTAAATAAATATCTCCTTTAACAAATGAATCATATATTTCTTTTGCTTTTCTCCCGGATATTTCATCTACACCGCCGATTATCCTGTCATTATTAACCAGTTCCCTGATGATCTTTCCAGGCAGGACTCTTTCGGGGCAAAAAGCCAGGTAGTAATCCTTTCCCGGCTTTAACCCGCTTGATCCAAAAATTATTTTTCCTACCATATCTTCAGTGGTCCCGGGAGGTGAGGTCGATTCTAGTATTACAATATTATCTCTAACTATATGTCTTGCTATCTCCCGGGATGCATCTATTACATATTTAAGCTCAGCTTTATTACCGTTTAATGGTGTAGGTACTGTTATTATATAGACATCAGAGGGTTCAGCTTCTAAGGAGGCTTTCAATTTATTATTACCAATGGCTTCATTGAAGGCTTCCTCCAGATCAGGTTCATCTATATGGATCTTCCCTGAATTCAGTTTACCTATTATTTCTTTATCTATATCAACTCCCAGGACCTCAAATCCATTATTAGCAAACATACATGATGTCGGTAAGCCAATATAACCCAAGCCCATAACGCATATTTTTTTCATGGAAAACTAATACCTTATTTCTGTTTTTTTAGATTAATAAAATAACTTGAGATAATTCCGGCCAGGATCCCCATGACAAAAGCTGTGATTAAGCTAAATAATATATCCCTTTTTAGATTATTTAATTCAACTACATCATCCTTGCCAGGCTTGTTTAAAACATCTATTCTGTCAGTGAATATTTCCTTGTTCTGTAGTTGATCATTTATTCCCTTCAACACGCGCAGATCATCTGTTTTTGAATCGATCTCTTCTTCTGTGAGCAGATCGGCTGCCGCTTCATCCATAACAGGTATCTCGATTATCTCATTTTCAAGTTTCTTTATTTGTTCATCACTATTAGTGACCAGGTCAGACCAGGAATCTTCAAGTTCAGAGCTCCTTATCTCTTCCAGAAGGTCTGTCGCCGAATTGATTATTAATAGAGCATCTTCAGCATTTTTATAGACTACTGTGATCTTTAAATATCTTTCTTCTGTATCGGTCTCAATATCTATAATATCCTTTAGTGTCCCCACTAAAAACCTGTTATCCAGGTATAGCTCCAGTTCCTTTAAAAATTCATCAGACATTAGTTTTGATTTGATATCTAATAGGGCCCTGGTTTCTAGATTATATGCATTTGAAGATGGAAATATCCAAAGATTACTACTTTCTTCAGGAAAGAACCTGTATATTTCATCATTATAATAGAAATAGTTCCTCTCTACTCTTACTGCACTCTGGACCATATATTGGGGGACCCTAAAAAAGGATATTGCGAGGGAAATTGCAAGAGTAGCGATAAAAAAACCTAAGACCCACCATTTTCTTTCCAGCAAATTTTTAAACAGGTTCTTAAGTTCAAAAACTTCATAGATTTCTTTATTTTTATCAGTCATTAATCATCCTCTTAGAATGTTGTGTAATCATTCTCTGGTAGTTTAATAAGGGGAATTATACAGGATTGATAATAATTAAAAAAGAATTCATTAATATGGGATTAATGAATAGAAGACAAAATTGATATATTTAATTGACCCTATAAAGATGGATCCTCCATATAGAGAAACTATTTTCAAATATCTTGATCAATTCAAGGCTGCTGGCTTCAGGGTTATTTATTTTGACTGAAGATAATATATAATTACAGTTCAGGTTTTTTAAAGCAGTAATATTTAATTCAAGATTGTCGAGTTCAATTCCTCGGGACTTGTCGATCGCGAAATCTCTCCCAATCTCACTTACCATAACATAACACCTATCTGCCTGATCATCAAAATATCTTTTTATTACTTCATTCTTTTCGAGTTCGTTTTCAATTACTTTACGGAATTCATGTTTATAATCCAGCGGATAATTAGCGTGAAAACCATCTATTGTGTAAAACCCATTATAAATTGCTATGCTGGGATGAAATCCGATACATGCAATCCTGTAATCTTCAGGCTCTTCATCTATTTTTTCTTTGACTTCTTTGAATAATCCTACTGAATAAAACTGCTTATATGTGGGGGCATCATTTCTTCTCTCGACAAATTCACTATTACTATAAAAAAGGAAAGATATTTGAGACAACAACAGAAAAATAACAATATATTTGCCAAATTTGAAATTTTTA